>Ga0190344_1000878_pt1 | contig 12313 bp, 3 predicted proteins | sample 48721323_MG_FD_161662 | JGI IMG/M metagenome (GOLD analysis project Ga0190344, IMG submission 161662) | Hydrothermal vent microbial mat bacterial communities from Southern Trench, Guaymas Basin, Mexico - 4872-13-2-3_MG | ecosystem: Environmental > Aquatic > Marine > Hydrothermal vents > Microbial... | reverse complement strand
TGCCAAAACCTAAAGATTTTCAAGGCGAAAAATGGCAAGGGCGCAAACCCGGCCCTTATGAATGGTATGAAATTCAAGACACCGTCGCTTATTACCAAGCCTTTGAAAAACAAAAGATTATTATTCCCGCCATAGTACAAAAGGCCTCATACACTTTTGACGAACAGGGTTTTTATTCAAACGATAAAACCTCAATTATCAAAACCGATGACTTATACTTACTCGGCTTATTAAATTCTCAAGTATTAGATTTTGTACTGCATTCGATAGCCTCAACTTCACGCGGGGGATATTTTGAATATAAACCAATGTATGTACAACAACTGCCCATTCGCACAATTGACTTCGATAATCCAAGTGACAAAGCAAACCATGATAAAATAGTGCAACTTGTTGAACAAATGCTCGCCCTCAACAAACAACTCGCCGCCGAAAATGAACCACAAACCAAAACGCTTTTGAAACGGCGGATTGACGCTTTGGATAAGCAAATTGATGAATGGGTTTATCGGTTGCATGGGTTGACAGCGGAGGAGATTGGGATTGTGGAGAAAAACCAATAAGCCTATAAATTGTAAATTACAAATTGTTAATTAAATATTTTGGGTACTTGAATTTTTATACGCCAATTCCTATTTATATTTTTTTATAAGGAGTGGGTTAAGCTTCGCTAAGGAAACCCAACACAAACGTTCATTACCCTAATCAAAGGATTTGCTAAACTCAGTCCAACCTACACGGATATTTTTCAAGGCCAATAAAATGAAAATTGTACGTTTAATTATTAAAAACTTTTGTTCTATTGGTTTTGGATGAGATGGAAATGGAATATCCATTGAATTTAGAGGATAATAACCTTGTAGGAACGCATAAATTTAACGATATCATTATCTGATTGTTCATAAAATCAATTAGCAACTGTGTTGCAGAATATACGATGTGATGCAGTTTTAAAAGGAAAATTAACGACATGAGCGGATTTGAACATCGTCCATTAACAACCATTAAACGACTCATTAACGATTTGCGCGATCGGTATCCATCTGATTTTATTATCAAGGAAATTATACAAAATGCCGATGATAGCCATTCAACGCGATTAGATTTTGGGTGGGTTAGCGGCTTACCAAATGCACAACATCCATTGTTAAATGGCCCCGCACTCTTTTTTATCAATAATGGCAGATTTAAACGTTCTGATGCACAAGCTATCAGACGTTTCGGAGACAGTGAAAAAGAGGGAGAGCAGACTGCTATTGGTAAATTTGGATTGGGGCAAAAGAGTATTTTTCATCTTTGTGAAGCCTTTTTCTATTTAGCGCATTCACCCAATGAACAGTTTGAAGCCCGTTTTCCATCGTGTAATTTTCTTAATCCTTGGGCTGAACCTAATCCACAACCAAACGAACAAACTGATCCTTTTCACCCAGATTGGACAGAATTTTCAGAATCTGATCAAAATGCTATAAAAGCTCACTTCAACGATATTTTAGAACAAGAAAATTATCAAGAACATTTCTTTATGTTATGGATACCCTTGCGTAAAGAAAGTCATAGAAAAAGAAAAACAAAGGAGGGTAAAGAGGATGAAGTCGGCGTTATCACTCAGAATTTTTCGGGAGATAGAGAGACACCACCTGATGACATCTTTCCGGATAATTTATCCAGTGAAATCGGTTTATTATTGCCTTTATTACGGGCCCTTAAAGCGGTTTCTTATTGGCTACCCGATCATCAAGCCAAATTGCAACCACAATTTAACCTGACTCTACAAGGTTCACGCCGTCGTTATCCGCGAAGAAACCATGAAACACCGCTTGAAATAGAAGAGTCTCTTGATGGCAGTGTGCAAATAACCCATTTCGAGCATGAAGAAAAGAATACCACTCTTGCATTTTCAGGGCGCGAGGTTATTTTAAATAATAGTACTTTAAAAGATATCCATCAACACAAATCATGGCCTACCAGCCTCAGAATAGATCATAAAACTGGGAATCCGATACAAGAACCCGATAAAGCCTTTGCTCACTGTGCAGTCACCTTTATCGAAAAACCGGCCACGCAAAATGGCCATTTATCGATCCAATGGGCCGTCTTTTTGCCTTTAGGTGTTTCTAGTGAGTCCCCTAATGAAAAAGTGCAAACTGAAGGAGATAGAGATTATGTGCTGCTTTTGCACGGGTATTTTTTTGTGGATGCGGGCCGCAGACATATTGATCCCTGGGAAAATTCTACCTGCAAATTAACTGATAATGCAACAGAAGGTGAAGTACGTCAAAAATGGAATCAACTGTTGACTACAGAAGGTACCTTAAAAAATGTCTTGCCCGCTTTAAATCTCTTTATTGAAACGCATAGGCCCGCCCCAGACAATATTTGGCAATTATCCGATGCTTTGAAAAACTCTGCTTTCTTTCGGCAATATGGAAATGACCTTTGTCGGAAATCGCAGTGGGTGTATTGTTATGCACTCGATGAACAAGACTGGCAATGGCAATATATTGACGCTGACCGGCCATTATTGGCCATTCCACAAGCTGAGACGGATAAAACATCTTTATTACCTTGGGATGTGTTACCCAATTTGGAATCAGAATCTATTCGGGAATGTCTCATTACGCTCATTGAGGCCCCTAATTTGACAACGTCATTATCTGATTGGTCAGAAAATCAGTTAGAAACGGTGTTGCAAGATGTACCGGGTAACGTTGTCTTTAAAAATAAAGAACGATTTGAGTATTTACTGAGTTTTTTAGAGCAATGTGTTATTCCTTTATACCCAAACCAAATCTTGCCAGAAATGATTCAGAACCGGCTTTGCGATATTGCGAGAAAAGCCTTTGCTCAGTTAAATGTGAATCAGTTGTATAAATTCAAAGAATGGGTAACAAAGTTTTTAAACTTCATCTCCGAAAAATGTTTTTTCATAGACTGTAAAACTTATCAGCCTAAGATTTTCTTTGAACTTCATAAACTTGAGACGCATACCATCCTTATTCCTCGAACACCAACATTTGATTTTCCTGAACTCCAAATAACACCCAAACAAAAATTAGCGAATAAAGAAGCACTAACTTTATTAAAAAGCTTGAATAGCATTATTCAGGATGAAAAATACCAAGACATTGTAGATGATTGTGCTGCCATTGCTTGGAAAATATTGTGTTTAGTTGCTGATAAAAAGGCATTGGTTGAAACACACCCTGATTTAAAGGTGTTAAGAGCGCATAATTGCCGAGTTCCTCAAGACAGAACCATTGTTTCCTTGAAAGAGATCACAACAGCTTATCAACAAGGGACTTTATTTCACCACAAGCGTGGTTCCAGTATGCGAGAGAGGATAGGATTTGCGGAAAATTTGCAGAATGTCTTAGCGGATGCAACCGTAATCGTTTTTGAAAAACCGATTGAAACAGAAATGGCAGACTTATTAGGCGATTTGAAGCACAATGAAATTGTTTCTTGTGAACAACTCGGTTGTTTAAGGGCATTATCTCGTATACCACCGCTTACTCTTAATACTTATATAGAACCTCGCGCTAAATTACTTCAGGATTTATTGGATGCTAACGTAGAAGATATAATTTTTACTAAAGGAATTCGCCACTTACTCACATTACGTGTTGAATCTGATGGGGAAGAGAAGCACCCTTTATGGTATTTAGCTTCACCAGAATATCAAAGTATTGTTGAACCAATACTAACAGCGCGTGGTGAAACAGCCTATTTAATTGATGACGCTTTTGTGCCTAGTGTTACAAATAAATTAGCAAACGAAAAACGGGTTGTGTGTGGTATTGAAGAATTAACGCCAATTAAGGCTATAGAATTAGCACTGTCTTACGAACAACCCCATACACTTTGTCAAAATATTTTAGATATCCTTCAATATGTTGATATTGACTCGCTTTCTGATTCAGAGAAACAAGAATTAAAGCAAAATTTACGCCAGAAATGGCTTGTTGATAAAAAAAGTACTGCCATAATACCAGAAGAAGTTGTCTATTTACCTGAAATCAAAGAGACAGTAAGCCGTATTATTGGTGAACAGACTGAACAAACAACTTACCGGGATTATTCAAGACTAGAGCATGGCATAACAAATCATCCTAGCTTTCCTAAATTATGTGATCTGTCTTGTTTTGCTACAGGGCGCGATGGCCTAGATATACTGGGTCTCATTATGTATCAAGAGGAAAAATATCACTTAGGTCAATTTACCAATCAAACATTTCCATTAAAAAGCGGTTTAATCGTTTTCAAAAATATTCCAGCAAAACTTTTGCCTGCATGGGAGGTTGTCAATACCGCACGCGAGAAATGCTCTCCTGATGACATCTATTCTTTGTTAGAGCAATTATTTGGTCAATTGTCAATAAATCAGATGAAAGATTTATTGTTTTGGTTAAAAACTCAACATATCAATGATAATACTCACCATTTAAAAATACGTGATGTTTTTAATAGTTATCTAAAAACAGCCATTGTGCATCCTCAGTTTGACACCATTTTTCAAGAAATTTATTTCTTAAACAAAAGAGGTAAGTGGAAGTTACCTTCAAAATTAGTCAGTGATGCACAAATTAGTGATGATTTTTTGCTTGATTCTAGGCAAGCAGACATTTTAAATGAGTATTTAAATAGTCATTCGTTTCCAGCCACAATAATGGCTGAACCAGCACAACAAACCTTAAAGTTAGATGAATACTTCCGGGAATGGGAAGGTAAAATTGTTAATGATGAAATGATAGGCGTTTTCTTAGCTTTATTAGGAGATGCCCCTCTTTTGGCTGATGATTCAAATCTACCTAAATTGGCTGAAGAATACTTGCAACATTACAATATTGATGACATAAGAACCAACTTAACTGGTGAGAGTGAATGGCATAATGCTAAGGATTTTTGGACTCACTTTGAAATCCATAGCACTCAACATGGGGATGGTAAAGTACAGTTGACAGCACTTGATGGTAGTCCGATTTCGGCACCCCTGTGTCAGGAAGCTCAGTCTATTATCATTAGTTGCAAAGCGATACGAGTGGATAAAATCAGCAAAAAACGTCTGATAGAAATGCAATTACGCATTATTGACACTAAACAATATAACTCAACAGAGTTAGCCGATTTATTAAAAGAATCAATAGAAAAGCTGCTTGAATCCATACATAAACAAAAAGAGACTGATGCTTTAGAGCAACTGTGGGGAAAATTATTTCAAACGGAACAACTTGATATAGATACCGCTCGTCGAATGATTTTAGAAAATGCACTCCTTTCTTTACGCCAATTAGGGATTAAAAACAATGCGGATAAAATTAATTCTATATTAACAAACTGGGATAAAACACGACGACGCGAAAAAGAACTAGGCCAATCAAAATATATCAAGGAAAGGCAAAAAACGATTGAGGAATTAGGAAAAGTCATAGAAAATGATGAACAAACACAGGTAGCGATATTTGAAGCCGTCAGAACAACGGTCAAAAAATATCAATATACACCCAAGTGCGTACCTTTTGAATTGTTTCAAAATGCAGATGATGCGGTTGTTGAACTTGAAGAACTGGGTGCTATTTCTGAAAAAACCAAGCGTTTTGTTTTGAGATGGGATGAAAATAACCTGACTATTATGCATTGGGGGCGTAAAATTAATAAATCTTTTTTCGGTTCAAAAGGAATCGAACGGGGGTTTGATCGTGATTTAGAAAAAATGTTAGTCTTTTCAGTTTCTGATAAAATCGGAGAAGTCACTGGAAAATTTGGTTTAGGTTTTAAAAGTGTCTTTTTAATCTCTCAACAACCCTCTATTCTAAGCGGGAAGGATATGGGAGTTAAAATTGCTGCCGGTATGCTCCCTATTTCTTTGAACGCTAAAGAAAAACAAAATTTATCAACCGACTTACAACAGTGGCAATCTGATGATTCCCTTGAAGGAACCATTATAAAGTTACCGATTACTCATGATGTTGATAATGTGCTTAATCAGGTTGTCGATCATTTTAGAAGTGTGACTGGTATTCTGTTAGCGTTTTCAAAACGTATCAAATATTGCGTCATAGATTCTCCAAATGAACAATTTGATGTGAGTTGGCAACCCAATGAAATCATTAAAGATATCTCTGTTGGCGATTTAAAATTAAAGGTTGAACAAGAAACAATGAGCAAAGCATTACTCATTGAAAACCAAGAATTTGGAGCGATTCTCATCGCTTTAGATTCTAAAGGGTTGTGCCATTTTCCTAACTATCAAGCAATACCTGATATTTGGGTTACTGCACCGCTACAAGAATCAATGAAATTGGGTTTTGCTATTAATGGGCGTTTTGAAATTGACGTAGGGCGTGGCAGATTAGCGCGAGATTCAAAAGATAACAGCGAAATGGCCCAAAAATTAGGTTATTTTATTGGCAAAAAACTTTGTGAACTCTTTGAGAAATCTAAGCAACAAGGTTTTAATTTTATAAAAGAAGAACTAGATTTGGCGACAGATATTTCAGAATATGAATTTTGGGATTCAGTTTGGGAAATACTGGCAGAAAGCTGGCTAAATCACGATCACCCGCTTCTGATGAATATGTTAGGAAATTGGAATACGGTAGGCCAATTAATCAATAAGTATCCTGTCTTTCCTAATGGCCTTTATGGAAAATACCAAGTTTTGAACACTGTCAAAAACATCACTTATGTTGCAAGTGGTATTCTAAATGAAGAAAGTAGCTTTACTCATGTCTCAACTTGGCCTATTTTTCAACAAGCCATACCACCTGAAAAAATGCTGTCTGATACCAGAAGGGTAAAACTAGAACAACTCATTCCTGAGCTTTTTGAAAAAGGCCGTTTTACAACAAGCCGTTTTAAAGCTTTTTATTTGGCTGATGCCGTTGAATTAGAATTTGGTTCAAGTAAAGAAGTTTCTCCAAAGCTTGCCAAACAGTTAGGACAACTCATTAACAACGAGTTTATTAATGAACTCGCCAAACAAAACGAGGCAGAACACGATAATTTGTTACAGGTTCTGGGGAAAGCCTATTTTAAGGCTCAAGAGGGTGAATATCATCATGTTCGTACAGTGTTATGCGAACCCCTAAAAACATCAGAACTCCAAGAAGAATCTCATCAATCGGATTTGGATTTTTTTAAAGTGTTATCTTCCGATTATACAGATGAAGCAGTGATATTTTTTAAGGCCTGTCGCAGACAATATGAAATGGCTGAATTATCTGAAATAGCTGAACAACTTCAAATTCCAATGTTGCAAGAACTTGTCATAAAAGATAAAAAAAGACGTGAACAACAACAAAATTACTTTGAACTCAAGAAAAATAACCGTCAAATAGGAGAAAATGTTGAGTTAATCATAAAAAAGATACTTTGTAACAACGGATGCAATGTTCAACCTATTTACTTCGGTGGTGATTTGGAAATTTGGCCTAAAGAATACGCTGGATGGGATATTGGTTACATTACAATCTCATCAAAAATAACAGTGGAAATAAAATTTACCTCTGGTTCAGAAGTGCATTTGACGAAGTTTCAATCAAAAACAGCACGCCTACAGAAATCAGGATATATCGTTTTAGTCGTGAATGGAGACTGGGGATTAAGAGAACTGCTAAACGTAGATATTGATGAAGATTCAATATCGGATAAATTGATCACTGCAATAAAAGACTATTCACACGTTGTCAAAAATTTATATGAAAAGTTAGGTGAACTTCCAAACCCAAAGGAAATTGAACCTGATCTTCATGGATATTGGCTCAAAAACGCCTTATGGGAGAATAAAGAAAATATTGTCACATGGTTAGAAAACGAATTTTAGAACAGATACATTTGGCCTTCCTGAAAAGTGGGTAATCTATTTTTAGGACTCTAAACTTTAGTTTGGATGGCCCCATCACCTACATTTCATACTCACCCTGATTCACATCTCGCGCACCATTAAAATAAGGGGCACGGTTCAAAAAAGGTTAGTTAATATTAAAGCTTTGTACTCCATGTTACCTTGAATTGAACCCTGCCAAATAAGGCAAGCGCGTAGAAAAGACACCTTGGTTCCTTTCACAAATCATTTTCTACACTAATGTCCATTTCTCCTCAAATCCAATCCTTAGTCGAACGCTTTGCCAGTCAACAAGAAACTTACCAGCAAAGCACTTATAACGAAACTCAAACGCGCCGCGAATTTATCGATCCGTTTTTTATCGCCTTAGGCTGGGATGTTGCCAATGAACAAGGCTATGCCGAAGCTTACAAAGATGTCATCCATGAAGACGCGCTCAAAATCGGCCGTGCTACCAAAGCGCCTGATTATAGTTTTAGAATTGGCGGGCTGCGAAAATTCTTTTTAGAAGCCAAAAAGCCGTCGATTCAACTGAAAAACAATGCCGAAGCGGCATTTCAAGTGCGCCGTTATGGTTGGAGTGCCAAATTGCCACTGAGCATTTTGACGAATTTTTCGGAATTCGCAGTCTACGACTGCCGTATCAAACCTGTAAAAAATGATAACGCTGCACACGCACGGATTTTGTATTTAACTTACACAGAATATCTGGCTCGTTGGGAAGAACTTATCGGCATTTTCTCCCGCGAAGCGATTTTAAAAGGGGCCTTTGATAAATACATTGATTCCAAAACCCACAAGAAAGGCACCGCCGAAGTTGATACGGCCTTTTTAACCGAAATTGAACGCTGGCGCGATATGCTCGCCCGTAACATTGCCCTGCGTAATTCCGTTTTAAGCTCACGCCAACTCAACTTCGCCGTACAACAAACCATTGATCGTATTATCTTTTTACGCATTTGCGAAGATCGCGGTATCGAAGACTACGGGCGATTACTCGCTTTGCAAAATGGCCCAAAAATCTATACCCGACTTTTTCAACACTTCTCTGAAGCAGATGAGCGTTATAATTCAGGCCTGTTCCATTTCAAAGCAGAAAAAGGGCGCGATGATCCAGATACGCTAACGCCCAGCCTGATTATTGATGACAAAATCCTCAAAGATATTCTCAAAAACCTCTACTATCCTGATAGTCCTTATGAATTTTCCGTGCTACCCGCCGATATTTTGGGACAAGTCTATGAACAGTTTTTGGGCCAAGTTATTCGACTCACCCCGGCCCATCGGGCCGTCATTGAACAAAAACCAGATATCAAAAAAGCCGGTGGCGTTTACTACACGCCCACTTATATTGTTGACTACATCGTTAAACAAACCGTCGGGCCCTTAGTTCACAATCAAAAACTTAATCAAATCAGCCACTTAAAAATTTTAGACCCTGCATGCGGCTCTGGCTCGTTTTTACTCGGCGCTTACCAATTCCTATTAGACTGGCACAATGAACACTATCAAAAAAATCCGGTAAAATGGGCTTCCGGCAAAAACCCCCGTCTTTATCAAATCAGCGGTGGCACTTGGCAACTCACTCTCCCTGAACGCAAACGCATTTTATTAAACAACCTTTACGGTGTCGATATCGATCCACAAGCAGTCGAAGTCACCAAACTCTCGCTACTCCTCAAAGTTTTAGAAAATGAACAAAACCTTTTTCCCCAATTATCCCTCTGGAAAGAACGGGTTTTACCCGACTTAGATAACAATATCAAATGTGGTAACTCATTGATAAGCACTGATTTTTATCAAGGCCAACAACTCGGTTTATTAGATGAAGAAACACTCTATCGCATTAACGCCTTTGATTGGGAATCTGAATTTGCCCCGATTTTGAAAACGGGTGGCTTTGATGCCGTGATTGGGAATCCGCCTTGGGGCAGTTTTTTGACTGATTCAGAAAAGAAATACTTATATCAACTCTATGTCAATCGTAACGGCGAAGCAGAATCTCATTTATTTTTTATTGAAAAATCATTTCGGATGTTAAATCAATCCGGAATACTCGGTTTTATAACCCCTAACACATGGCTCTCGGTTTTGAGATCAAAATCAATCCGTCAATATTTGCTTGAGAAAGCCAAAATTTATGAAATTTGTGAATTATCAAAATACATTTTTAAAGAGGCACCTGATATAGTGCCTATATTGGTTTTCTTAGGAAGAAAGGATAGCATTCAAAAAAACTGTCTTATCAAAAGGGCAAAAGAAGTCAAAGTCCATGCTGATAACTTCAATGCCGTATTTTCATCTCATAATATTTCTCAAAACGTCTGGAAAATGACAAATAATTGTACGATAAATATTCGTGCAACACCGACGGTTTTAAAGATTACGGAAAAATGCAAAGAAGGAACTCTCTTTCTTTCTGAATTGTGTCAAGTTGTTTATGGCATCAAAACGGGTAACAATAATAAGTATTTATCAAACTCATTAACCAATACTCACCAAGCCAAGGCACTCAAAACAGGCGAACTTGGCAGATACCATCTTGAGTGGAAAAAGACTTATCTTTGGTGGTGTTCCGAATTAGCGGGTTATCGAACTTCTGCTATCGAAGTGCCCAAAATCATTGTGCAATACATTCGTAAATTGAGTCTTTCAAGACGAATTATTGCCGCAATCGACTTGGATGGCGCATATTACCCACTCAATAATTATTCTTATATGACATCAAGTGCGCCTCATTACTCACTAAAGTATGTTCTTGGAGTGCTTAACTCCACGCTGCTCAATTTTTATTTTGCCAATATTTTTATTGATTACAATATCAAACCCACTTATTTACAACAACTGCCCATTCGCACAATTGACTTCGATAATCCAAGCGACAAAGCAAACCATGATAAAATCGTACAACTTGTCGAACAAATGATCGCCCTCAACAAACAACTCACTGCGGCGAAAGCCCCACAAACTAAAACGCTTTTGAAACGGCGGATTGAGGCAACCGATATGCAGATTGATGAATGGGTTTATCGGTTGTATGGGTTGACGACGGCAGAAATTAAGATTGTGGAGAAAAACAAATAACCCTATAAATACTAGTTTTTATTGTGTGATTTGCAAAGGGTATATTTTGCCACGGAAAAACACGGAAAAACACGGAAAAATTCATTCCGTGCTTTCAACATAAACTGTCTGTGGTGATGGCGGATAACGGTATTCGTCAACCGATCAAAAATGAGGCCAGTCACTATTTTATTAAACCTTATCATCCTTCAAGGGCTCATCCTGAAAGCGAATATTATTTACCCCATTTAGCGATTAATGAACATTTGTTTATGAGCTTTGCTAAAAATGAATTGGGTTTTGATGTGCCTTGGAATGGGATTATTAAAAATCCAACAGATGAGGAATATCATTACATTGTTAAACGTTATGATAAGTACTGAAGCACAAATAAACAGGTATTTTACCAGTAAAGGGCAACCACAAGGGATTGCCCCTACGGGCGATTTGTAGGGGCAATCCCTTGCTCATGCCCCTTGGTTGTTTCTATTAATTAAAATACCTGAAAATTTATGCTTCAGTACTTAGATACAAGGGGTATAAATTTTCTTATGAAGAATTGGCTACCCTTGTTGGGCTAAATAGTGAAACCAAATATCAAATCTCTTCAGAACAATTGTTTAAAACCATTAAAGAATATTTAACGCTGAAAAGCGAGCGGTTGATTTTGCTAAAATATTATTTTTATTCAATGGTGATTGCTCATGAAGATATGCATACCAAAAATTTATCGGTGTTGACAGACGGCAACACGATTTGTATGTCGCCGCTTTATGACATTGCCACAACGGCTATTTATCAAGGCGCGAATTCTCGTGAAACGACCCTGCTGATTAATGGCAAAAACAAAAATATACGCCCGCAGGATTTTTATGTGCTGGTGGATTTATTGGAAGTCAATATAAAGCATTTCGATGAAGAAGTGAGCAATATTTTATTGAAATACCGTCATAATTTGCCTGAATATTTTGACAAACTAGAAAATTTGCCAAACCTTGTATTTTATGAAAGAAGTCGAACTCATTCAGCGGGTAGAAAACCACGATTGACTCAATCTATTTCCTTTGCTGAAAAATTAAGACGCAAACATCAAGAAAGGATGAGACAACTTGATAAGGCGGGTTGGTATAAATTGATTTAAAACCGGCAATCCTTCTCAAAAATGAATCGGTAATACTCAATGATCACGTTTTTAGTCCTGAAAACCCTAACGACAAGGATTTGATATAACAAAGGATTTAAACCCTAATGGAAAAGGATTGTTTATTCGATGCGGATTTAAACCCTAATGGAAAAGGATTGTATATTCGATGCGGATTTAAACCCTAACGGAAAAGGATTGTCTATTCGATGCGGATTTAAACCGCTAACTACATTGTATATTCGATGCGGATTTAAACCCTAACG
>Ga0190344_1000876_pt1 | contig 12333 bp, 10 predicted proteins | sample 48721323_MG_FD_161662 | JGI IMG/M metagenome (GOLD analysis project Ga0190344, IMG submission 161662) | Hydrothermal vent microbial mat bacterial communities from Southern Trench, Guaymas Basin, Mexico - 4872-13-2-3_MG | ecosystem: Environmental > Aquatic > Marine > Hydrothermal vents >... | reverse complement strand
GTTATGGTATATTACGGTAACAATTATGAGGATGGAATTGTTATCTCTGATAGATTAGTTAATGAAGATGTATTGACATCCGTTCATTATGAAGATTTGTCATTCAACATTACACCTGATAAGGTTTTGTTATCATTAGAACAAAACAGCTATAAACCATTACCAGATGAACTTCAAAGATTAAATATTGGAGATCCGTATGCGATTCTTAAAAAATTAAATACCGAAGATCATTACTCTGTATTTTCCGAAGCAATCACATTGGAAGCCAAGAGAAATTTCATCGTTTCAGAGGTAAACATTTATGCAAATGAATGGAATGATGAAGTACCCGAATTCAAAGAATGGATTGAAAAACGATTAGATGAACAACAGGAAAAAGAAAAATATTTACAAAAGATTATCAAAGATAACTTTGACAAGGCAGATGCGATAAGAATCATCAAAGAAAAAAGTCTTGATAAATTCTCATATGTAGGAAAATATAAATTCAAACGTGAAAAGATTACAGGCATAAAAGTTGAAATGTTTGGTGTTCATTTTCGAAGAGTTAAAGTTGGAGACAAAATGGCGAATCGCCATGGAAATAAAGGAGTTATTTCCAGAATTGTCCCACAAGAAAAAATGCCTCAATTGAAAGATGGACGGCATCTTGATATTTGTATCAACCCATTGGGTATCATATCACGGATGAATATTGGTCAGTTATATGAATTGCATCTAGCAATGTCTGTACAAGATCTTAAAAACAATATGTTACAAATGATTAATAAAGATGAAGATCAAGAATTGATCAAAAAATACCTTCTTGACTATATAAAGATTATTGATAAAACAAACGATAATTGGTATTATACACAGTTTGAACAGTTAATGCCAGAAAAAATTGATGTCAAGTTTGTAAAAGATTTATCAATAATTCAACCTCCATTTGAATCAGCTTGCTTAGAGGATTTGCGAAAGGCGTTAGAATATACAGGTACGAACTTCAAACAAAAGTTATACGATCCATTATCAATGACCGAAATTGTGAATGAAATAGCCGTTGGTTATATTTATTTTTTCAGAATGGTTCATATTGCAGAAGAAAAATTAGCTGCTCGTGGTATTGGTGCATATGCAAGACGAACACTTCAACCGTTGGGCGGGCGTAAAAATAAAGGTGGTCAAAGATGTGGCGAAATGGAAACCGCGTGTTTAATTGGTCATGATGCACCATGTAACTTATTTGAATTTCTGACAACGAAATCAGATTGTATTGATTTGAAAAATAACTATATTCGTGGGTTCATTGAATCACAATTGCTTGACGAATCAAAAGAGTTAGATACAGTTCCTGAGTCTGTGAAGTTGTTGAACTCATATCTCACAGTGATTGGAGTTGATCATAAATGAGTACAAATACCAACACACAACATGGAAACTCATATAAAAAATTTGACCAAAAGATTTGATCACATAGGAGGAAAAATTTATGACAAGCAAAGAATGTCTGCCAGATATTCAATGCGAATCTCCAAATATATTTATCCCTATTCAACAGGTAGGGGTCGAGAATATTGAGGTTCCATTTAAGTTAGAATCTAAATATGGTGGGTTTCATCAAATGACCGCAAATGTTTCGATAAGAACAAATTTAGATAAAGACACAAAAGGAATCTCAATGTCTCGACTTCTCCTGACATTAAAACCATATTTGGACTTACCATTGAAGCAATCATTAATCAAAAAGATATTGGAAGATCTGAAAGAAAATGTTGGTAGTCAGGCAAGTTACATGAAATTCGAGTTTCGTATGCCTATTAATCGTAAATCAATTATTTCAGAAAATGAATTTCCAATATACTACAAGTGTAAGTTTGAAGGACAGCTACGCCAAGTAAAGAAAGATATTGAACAAGGCGATGTTTATAAACTCGCCGATGAATTTATATTCTATCAAGGAATTATAATTCAATATGCATCTTACTGTCCGTGTTCAGCTGAACTCTGTAATCATTTATCATGTAACGGAAGTAGGGGCTTCCCGCACAATCAAAGATCATTCGCTGACATTGTAATTCAAGGTGATGAATCAAATTATATTTGGCTCGAAGATATTATTGAAGTAGTTGAAGAAAGAATTAAGACTTTACCATATCCTGTAATAAAAAGAATTGACGAGCAAGAAATTGCAAGGGTAGCAGCTGAAAATCCAATGTTTGTTGAGGATGCAATACGAACAATTTCAGATTCATTGAATAATATGAAAGGTGTTCATGATTGGATTGTTAAATGTAGTCATGAGGAATCAATTCATACATCCGAAGCAATTGCAGTTACTTGGAAAGGGATCCCTGGTGGGTTTGATGGGAGAAGATATTTATGATTGATGTTGCAGTATCATATGGATTCGGGAATGAAAATAGATATAATCTTGCGGTTATCCCCGAATCAATTCAATTAGCTTTGTACAAATATGATTTGTACAAAAAATATAAAAGCGAAATTTGGAAAAATGTATTGGACGGAAATACAACAGTCCGAGTTGTACATTTACCCATTGATTGCTTAAGGCGTGATTTTGAAGATACATTTGAAATCATAACTGATGCCATGAAATTCTCAGGATGTACACATTTCGTTGTGCATCCGAATAAAAGAATTGAAGATTTTATTCAAACATTTCTGGCATCAAACCTCAATGTCAAGTTATGCATTGAAAACTTTCAATGGAAATCAAATAAGGTTTACAGAACTCCTTTAGATATCATTGAAAGATGTTTGGGTCATGATAATTTAAGCATGACACTTGATACAAGCCATTCAGACATTGTTTGGTTTGATCATCGAGTTATGCCTTATCTTCTTAAACATACTTCTGTTATTCATCTTTCAAACCGAGCAAAAGGTATAAGCGACCATATGCCTTTTAACAGTCCACAAGGGGATTTGAATCTCGTAAGATTTGTGAACGACTTGAGACATCAGTATAGATGGAGTGGAATAATCGTTCTTGAATATATGGAAAGATACAATGACAAGACTATGAAAAATTATGAATATTTGAAAAGGCTGGTTTCATAATGTATCCGTGGGAATACAGCAGAGAGATATCAACATATCATGGAATGTCTTATAGAGGTGGTCGCCGTGGAAGTTCAACTCATTATAAATATACTCTCGTCAAAGAATATATTGATGATAGTCCACGACAATATTGGCGCAAAGGAGATATCGTTAAATTTGATGATGGATTTGTACCCCCTACTCGGGAATCTTGGGTAGATTGGTTTGCTACAAAAAGAGACCAGAAAAAATTCTGGAAAAGAATCCCCGCAATTGCAAGATATGCTGATAATCAACTTGCTATAATCATTGGGAGATATCGAAAGATAAAACTCAAATATAGCACATTCATTGATTATGGTGTTGTAACTATGATGTTAACTGGACCCAAAGCTGGGAAGATTAGACATTATTGGAACATAAAACCATTTGTTAAAAAATGTATATTTCCAGAAAAGATAAAATTTAAGTACATGTTAGATGCTATACCACCAGAGGTTGTAAAAATTTACAACCAACCTCATGAAGATACTAATGAGGGTCGTAATCAAATGCTTTATGAAATATATAAAGTATTCCATAAGGAGTGATGCATGAAAGAATTATATGAGAAAGAAAGAGATTATGAAAGAAGTATATTTGGGGAATATAAAAATGATCCATCATTGAGTTTCCCAAGTTTTCTCTTGTTCCTTGAACAGTATGTTCAAAAAGCAAAGGCGGCTTATGCAGGTAAATGGGAAAAAGACTTACCACCGTGGCTAAAAACATGTGTGGAGTATCAAAACGGTGGGTTCGCTCCTGTTAAGGCATATGAAGAAGTAATTAAAGTCATGGCTCTTGCAGGTGCGGCATTAGAAACATACGCAAATATCGACCCAAAAAAATGGAGAGAGAATGCGAAAAGTGATGTATTAAAATGGAAAAAATAAAAATAAAGGAGACAGTAACACAATGAACGAAAACTTATCTCAGATGGTACAAGACATAATCCCACCAGATCAGGGAACAATTTTCTCCGAAGCTGATTTAGATCTTCCTACTGAAGAAGTAGAAACTGTTGAAGTAGAAGCCACCCCAGCAGAAGAAGCAACGTCACAAACATCAGTAGTTCCAATTACAACATTGATCGAATGGTTTGAAAAGTATGGTGATAATCTTGAAAACATCAACCAAGTCAAAGTTGCAATTCGTGGGGTTGATGCAGACAAAACCCTTATTATGGCCGTTAAAAATAACGACGGCGGAACCGATGCAAATGGAAATGATAAAAGAACATTGCGAGTATTTGACAGTGCGGATACAATTACCGTATTAGATCTTCCGCCAATGTCAATGGACGTCTACAACAACGGATTCAAAATTGTTTATCAAGTTAGTGATAATATGTTTGTTAAAACATACGGAGTTCGTACTGGTCTTATCTGTACATTCTGCAATGTCATCGGTGGAAAATTAATTCCTTATGCAGTTACAAGAACAAAGAGAAAAGATACTGAATTGGAATTGATTCTATCAAATGAAATATCTGCAATAACTGCAAAACTGGCAGAAGCAGCGGATCTAGAGGCACTTCAATTGTTGTACAAACAATCCGCAAAGGCAATTGATAATCTTTCAACAAACCAGTCAGTCGTTGATTGGATTCTGGAAAGACAGGCTGCTATTACAGATATTAACCATCATCTTCAAATCGACAATGTGGTTATTGATATCTTGAAGTAAGGAGATTGGGCAGGCGCGAAAAGGGTATTGCATTAATCACAGTTCGGCTCCTGAGTAGGCCTGCTCATCATTTATCATGCAAATAAATAAAAATATGAAGTTAGTTTTGAGAGATGTTTATTTGTTCGATATTGAATCCTGTCATTATTCAATCATGCAAAACCTTGGATTAGATATGACAGGCATCGAACAAGAAAACAAAACCGAGAGGAATATCCAAATTGGTAAAATGATGAGGAAGAATCCAAAACTAACGTCACTTTTGCGGAATACAACTAAATCAATCATAGATGAATACATGCGGGTAAATGATATTACAGAAGACGATATTGTAATTCGTCAATATGATGGTGTATTGTTATATAAAAAGATTCTAAGAATAACTGATTTAAAAGGCATTCCGTTAAAAATTCGTAAACATTTTTTAGTTTTCATCTCATCAATTGATCGAAAGAAATACATTGCTCTGGATAGCGAAAATAAAACATCTGTTAAAGGTGTACCATATAAATATGATGGAATAACCCAAATTTATTCACAAATATGTAATATAAATTTCAACAACAAAGAAACGATATTCAGACATCTACAACGTATCAAAGACCATATGATGACTACAAACAATACCAAAATATTTGGTATTCCAGTGGATAATGGTAAGTTTAACATATTCTTGAAAGGTTACGGTCAAGTTGAAGTCACACAAGCAACATTGAAAATCATGGACCCAGATGATATTGACCGAGATAGGTATTTCAAATTTTATATAGAACCCTTTATGAAAAGTATTGTGGCAGATTTTGTGAGGTAAAAATATGTATATATTGAATTTAGCAGCAGGTAAGTTTAATCCCCTTGATATGAGTAGACAAACTCCAGCGTATGTTTTGAATGTCGATACTTCATATTATACTAAAACAACACCTGAAGCAATTGAAACATCAATGCTCACATGGGGGCAAAATCCTGATCGTTGCACAACAATAAGACATTTGAATAAAGATGTTTTTGAGTTTATGGAAAGAATTGCATGGAGATTCGACAGAGTTGCTTTGTATCGTTTCCTTGAACATATTCCATTTACACAAGTTGAATATTTTATTTATCTTGTATCAACGGTAACCAATCCAGGTGCTGAAATTGATATTATTGTTCCAGATTATAAAATTCTTGCAGAAATGATACTCATTGAAGACGGGATTTTTGAGGGAGACTCTGCAATCAATCTTATGGCACATAATATCAAATTAACAACAGAGCTATTGAATGAACCATCATGTCCACATGCATCTATTTGGACTCAGAAAAGAATGAAATATTTCTGGGAGCTTGAAGGTCGTTTTAAAGTGAAGAGCCAAAGAAGTGGATTTCTATTTGATGGTCGTGATATTTATTTGAGATCTATTGTGGAGAGAGTATAATACTCGGGTCAAAAATAATCAATGAATATGGGAGGGAAGGCGATTAAAATGAATACAGAATTTGCAGAAAGAGCGGTTGATATGGGATTAGATGCAAACCCTATTAAGGGTATGTATTCTTATTCTGATCAATACTCAGAAGTAGTTTATCGTAATTTGGGAACACGATTGTTAAATGGAGATCATCCAACTGATGGTCTTGATACTCCACTCATAGGAATCTTTATCAAGGCACCCGATTGGGATAATTATAGATATGTAGGATATGTTTCCAATCTTTACAAGTTTATCGGAAACGATGTTTTGAATCAACGGATTCGAGAGAGTATCTCATCAGTAGGTATGCCCATTATGACTGAAAATACAATTTTCACATATGACTATACCCGTATGAGGAATGAGATCATTATTCAAAATGGTCAACAAGTTCCAAATGCAGGTGATGTTTTGCCTGTGATGATTGTTAATAATAGTTACAATGGCACAAGAGCAGCATCAGTTGCATTTGGCATCTCAATGGATTATCGTCAAAGTCGTGTTACATTTGGATTTAATTTGGGCGAAATAAGACAAGTTCATATAGCCAATTCAAATACAAGGATGTCGTCTGCGATTAACTCTTACGTTAGAGTCTTCACAGATAACATTGCGAATATGATTACCCAAAGTTTTTCAAGTCGACTCAGTGAAGAGGAAATGCTTGGGGTACTTGATGTTATTGAAGGTTTTGGTAAAAAGAGAAGAGAAGCTGTTTCAGCCCTATTAGATGAAATCCAACAGAGTCAGGAATTGCCCTCTGCGTGGCAAATGTTTCTCGCAATTGTGAGATATAGTAGCTTCGAACCAAACCTCAATATAAAGAGAATGATGGAAAATGCAGCCGAAAGTGTTCTTGTTATTCCACCACGAATGTACGATGTCTTAGAAAGACTCGAACAGGAGTAGTGGATGTCTCAAAATGGGGTGGTATATAACCCCCCATTTTTTTGGAACAAAATATAAAAAAAGGATAGTAGTGATATGCCAGAAAAACCATCAGAAACAGTATATACCCCAAATCAATTATATGTCATTAAAGTTATGATTAAAGGTTTGGATTATACAAATGACACGGTAGACATAGTTCTTACGTCTTCATTAAGTACTGCATATCAAGTTGTTGACATTACATTTAATCTTGATCCAAATGATGTTATTATTGAAGATATTTTTGGTGGCGAACCTATAAAAATAACAATAATATTAAATAGGGAGCTAGAATATCCAGGACCAAGTATTGAAATGGAGTTGATGTATTTAACATCTGATTTTATGTTGACAAGTAAAGATGAAATATCCAGACAAACTCAGAAGGATAGAACACCATTTAAAATAACAACTATATGTAGAAGACCATTCAAAACAATGGCGAGTCTTGTTAATGATGTTTTCATCGGCCAGAATTTAAATTCAATCATTTCATCTCTTGGAAAATCTGTTGGGACTACTGTTGTATATGATTCAAATGGGCAAAACACAACCACAATTGATCAAGTATGTATTCCCCCAATGCCTTTTTATAAAGCAATAAAAGAGTATAACAAAGGTGATCCTGATATATTTGATGGATATTTAGATCAACGCTTTGGTTTGTTTTCAGGAACACCAGGAATATTTTGTCAGTTTGATAATAAAGTTTACATTAAAAATCTTACTGCTAAAATAAGAATGGATCAAGCATTTACTGTTTATCAATTATCAGCTGGAGCAGATAATAAAATAACAAAAAAAATTTATGATGATGCTGACAATACAGGAAAAGTTTTTTATACTTATGATATAATACATACAGCATATGCAGGAACTGCAAGATTTGCAGATGTTGGAAGTAGCATTAAACAAATTGTCAGACCAAAAAATTCTTTAACATTGATATTACCTATGGATTTGGCAGATGTTGCTGAAAAATATTCATTATTTTATAGCCAAAAACAAAAAAGTTTATTTATTGATGAGTTTTCTAAACGAACAAGATATTACAATGAAGATACAGGCAATGAAAAAGATATGACACAATTTTATTCAAGGTTTGGACGAAGTGTGTCTGATATGTCAAACATCTCTTTAAATTTAGAAAGAAACTTACCAATTTTAAATCTCATTAATGTTGGAGAATGTGTAAAATTTAAACCAACTACAATAGAGTATCAGGATTTTGAAGGGAAATATATATTATGGAGTTCAATTCTACACTTTACAAAGCAAGGTCCAATGTGGGCATCAACAGCACAAATCAATTTAAATAGAACCAACAAAAAGAATTAAACCTAACTTTCCCCGAGACATAGAACTGAAAATATTTTTAGAACAAAAAATAAAGGGGGAATAGTATGGCATCTATAAGCAAAGTAAAACCAAGGGATATTCAAGGGCTTGCAGATGAATATGTAACTGAATTTCTAAGATGTAAATCCGATTTTCATTATTTTTGTTCAAAGTATATTCTAATCGAAGTTCCGGGAAAAGATGTTAACTTAGTGCCATACCAAAAACAGGTTGAACTTGTTAATCTTATTGAAGAAAAACATTATGTTCTTGTTTTAAAGAGCCGTCAGATTGGTATTTCAACAATCATTCAGGCATACTCAGCATGGCTAACTATTTTCTTTGATAATGCTGTTATTGGTATTATTTCAAAGGATGGTAAAGAAGCGACAGACTTTGCCAGAGCAATTCGTGGAATGGTTGAGAAGTTGCCCAATTGGATGAAACCTCCAAAAGGTGTTTTAGGAAGAGGATTTGCAAAAAGAACAGAACAGTCATTTATTTTGACAAATGGTTCAAAAGTATTCGCTTCACCTGTAAATCCAAATGCACCTGATAAAACACTTCGTGGTAAAGCGTTGACATTCTTGGTAATTGATGAAGCAGCATTTGTTCATCACATTGATACTGCTTGGACTTCTATGGTTCCAGCATTATCAACGAATCAGATGCAAGCAAAGAAGGCAGGAGTTCCATACGGAACAGTTGTTCTTTCAACACCAAATAAAACAGTTGGTGTCGGAGAATGGTATTTCAAAAGATACATGAGCGCTGTATCAAGAGATGATATCTTTGAACCATTTGTAATTCATTGGAAAAGTATTCCTGAACTTGCAGATGATCCTGATTGGTATAAAACTCAATGTGCATTGTTTGATAATGATCCTCGTAAAATTGCACAGGAGTTGGAACTAAAATTCTTACCAGCAGAAGGATCATTCTTTGAACCTGAAACTGTTGAAGCAGTTCAAAATGCAGTTATAGAACCAATTGAAAAAACAAAACTATTCAATGGAGAATTATGGAAATTTGCAAACGGAATTCATGGTAGATATTATATAATTGGTGTAGATACTGCTCCCGAACATGGCGATGATAAATCAGCATGCACTGTTTGGGATTATGAAACCCTTGAACAAGTTGCGGAATATCAAGGTAAATGTAAAGTCCTTGATTATGTAAAAGTTGTAAAAGTTTTAGCATCACAATATCCAGGTCTAATTGTTGTAGAATCAAACTCATATGGAAACCAAGTTGTAGAACAATTGAACTATAGTGAATTTGGTCATATGATTTATAAAGAGAAAAGAGGCAAACAAACAGTATTACCAGGTCTATCAACCAACTCGAAAACAAGACCATTGATGATTGATGCCCTTTATTCATATATTACACAATACCCTGAATGTGTTAAATCAGAAAGATTGGCATTGGAAATTGCAGGGTTAGTAACAAAAACAAGCGGTCGTGTTGAAGCTGATTCAGGTTGTCACGATGACCTTGTGCTTGCAACATCAGTTGTTATGTACGTTAGAAAATACGACCCACCAGTTTTAATTGGATCTCAAGAGTTTACACAAATTTCATCTGAAATGGCTGATATTATTGCAAGTAATTCAGATATTGTCAAAGATTTTTCTAATGAAGGTATCTTAAAACATGTCAAAGATAATATTGGAGAGATGTCTGGTTTTGTTGATATTCTCGGAATGTATCAAAACAAATAGAGTATATTTGTAAGGAGATAACTATACATGGCAGACAAAAAGCTTTCAAGCGGATCAACTGATAGAGCACGCCGAATTAATAGTCTTCACAAGGCAATTAACAGTATGATTCAGGAGCAGGACAAAAAACGCCTTCAAGTATCCAACGAAATTAACTCATTAACAAAAGAGCAACAAAAGTTAATGCAGCAATTGGACATGGAAAGGAGTGAGTTCACAACAGAGACTGCTGCTGCATATAATGGTGTTGTCAAAAACCTTGGGAAGACAATTCAAAACTTATCTATAGGTGTAAAAAACATCACCATGGATACGGCGAAAACAACCAGCTCCGCTATCAGTCAGTATAGTAAAGCAATTGGCGAAGATATTAGTGTTAATAAACAAAACACTATAGCAATGGCATTATCAAGAGCAACTCCTTTATTTGGTTACTTTGCTGCTAAGTTTATGGAAACAGATGTATTCCAATCTGCAGCGGCAAAAATGAAAGAAAAAACAGCAGAAACATTTTCAAAGGCCAGCGAATCTCTTGTGAATGTTTTCAAGAAAAAACAATCAGCAGAGGTGTCAGCTGTACCTCCTAAACTTCAAGAGGGTGGGTTCATTAAGAAAGGTGGTATGGTTGAAGTTCATGCTGCTGAAGTTGTAACTCCTGTTGATAAAATTCTTGAAAAAATTGATCCAACAAACAGTCAAAAAGTTATTGATGCAATTACAGCAGTAAAAGAAGAAATCAAAACAGCTGCTCAAATTGATCCACCAAACAGTCAAAAAGTTATTGATGCAATTACAGCAGTAAAAAAAGAAATCAAAACAACTGCTCAAACTACACAAGAACAACAGCAACAACTGGTTAAATCTATCAGCGAATTAAGAGCTGGCATGATTGGTTCTGCTGAGCGTATGCAAATTGGATGGCAGAAAACCATTTTAGAAAACCCTGCTCTGAGAGCAATGACAACCTTTGGCCAGTTAATGGATACTGTTATCAAAACCCCATTTAAAGTACTATTTGGTATTCGTGGTGGATTTCTTGGAGATGTAAGACGTGCAACACGCACAAGTAACATATTCCAACAACAAGTCAATTTATTAGCGCTTATTTATTCAAAGGGTATGCGTTTCTTACGCAACATTGATAAATATACAAAGGTTGTGGCAGAAGCATTAGTTGGTGAAGAAGTATCTCCAACATCTTCAAAAACATATACTTTATTTGGGCGTATTCGTGAGTTTATGACCACCAGAAAAATTGGTGGAATTAAACAAGGTGCGTTTGATCGTTTTGCAGAAGGATTAGGTCTTGATAAAGGTGCGTTAAGAGAAGCTGGTATTACAAGTTTTGCTGATTTGTTATCGCCTGGTACAATTCTAAGAAATATGGGGATAACCAAATCCAATATTTTTGGTAAGGTTATGGAAGGGCCTGGTGGCGGTGAAGAGATGGTCAATCAGGCAAAAGATCTTGCATTTGATACTCGATTCGCAGCCCGTGGGGCAAGAAGACGTCTCAGAGCAAAAATGGGAGCTCTCAAAGTTGAGGCAATGGACGTTTGGGAGCAAAGAGAAGAGATTACCAAGAAAGCAATGAATAACGTCAAAACCTTTCCTGGTAGAGTGATTGATGAAATGAGCCGTATCAGAAAAGCAGAAGAAGATCGCGAGGAAAGAGAAGGTCCACATTCACCAAGCATGGCGGAAAATATTGCTGAGACTGCAAGAATTACAAAAGAAAAAGCAGAACCTTACTATAAAGTTGCAAAGAAAAGTCTTTCGCAAATGTTAAAAAATGCAAAGATCAGAGCTAAATGGGAAAAACGTCGTCTTAAAAAAGAGTATATAAATGAAGCAAAAAAACAAAAACAATTAGCTGCTCTTAGAAAAGAAGCAAGACTTGCGAAGAAAGGCATTCAAGATTCAGCGTCTATAGCTAAGAAAAATAGAAAAGATGCAAAGGGATGGATACCAATGATTGTTGGCTTTGCATCTAATTTATTTAGTAAAGTTGTATTCATGGCGAAGAAACTTGCTTCAATGACATCATTTCTGCTTGGTCCATTCTATAAATTAGCACAAATAGGTTTTGGTGCTATGAAAGGTATTGG
>Ga0190344_1000869_pt1 | contig 12423 bp, 9 predicted proteins | sample 48721323_MG_FD_161662 | JGI IMG/M metagenome (GOLD analysis project Ga0190344, IMG submission 161662) | Hydrothermal vent microbial mat bacterial communities from Southern Trench, Guaymas Basin, Mexico - 4872-13-2-3_MG | ecosystem: Environmental > Aquatic > Marine > Hydrothermal vents > Microbial... | reverse complement strand
AAGAAAAGCCACAAGGGCTGAAGCAGCACCTCCTGTAGCATTGAAAAAGGAGACAAGCTGGGGCATGGCAGTCATCTTTACTTTCTTTGCTATTACCCATCCAATTATTCCTGCTGCAACAATTGCTGCAACTACTACAATGCCATTGGTCAGTGATATATGATTTCCTTCAGGATCTTTGTGTAATAAGAGGGTGGTTATTATGGCCATAAGCATACCTGTAGCAGCCCATAAATTGCCTTTCCTCGCCGTCTCAGGGTGGCTGAGCAGTTTCAGGCCTATAACAAATAAAATTGCTGCAATAAGATAGCTGAGTTCAAGTATAGCTTCTCCTGTTGTGAAATTTAGACCATCGGGGGTAGTAAGTATTGATTCCATGACCTAGTTTCTTTGTTTTTTCTTAAACATCTCCAGCATACGGTCAGTTACAACAAAGCCGCCTGCCACATTCAGAGTACCCATCAACACAGCAAGCAAACCCAGGATAAGGTCAGCTGAGAATTTCAGATCGGAATGCCCAAGGAGTATAATACCTCCTATTATTATTACACCGCTGATGGCATTTGCTCCCGACATAAGCGGAGTATGTAATACAGAAGGTACATTTGATATTACCTCTATGCCAAGGAAAATTGACAGGGCAATAATAAATATTGCTTCTTTGTTTGAGTAGAAAAATATCAGGATATTGTCCATTGCTTCAAATATTTAAAATTGCTTTGATTCTTTCATTTATTAGCTCTCCCTTATGCGTAAGGCAGGTGTCTTTAAGGATTTCATCTTCCATGTTAATATTAAAATTCCCTTCCTCATCAAAGAAGAGCCTGATGAAGTTTAATAGATTTGTCCCGTACATCTTGCTTGCATCCGAGGGCATTGTGGAAGGGAAGTTTGATTGTCCTATAATTTTTACGCCATTGTGAACTACGGTTTTATCATTTTCCGTAAGTTCACAATTACCACCTGTGGATGCTGCAAGATCTGTAATTACAGAACCCGGAGTCATAATATTAACGGTCTCCTTCTTTACCAGCAGAGGGGCTTTTTTGCCGGGTATCTGGGCGGTACATATTATAACATCTGATTTTGCTGCATGATCCTGGATCATTTGTGCCTGTCTTTGTTTGAATTCATCAGTCTGTTCAACGGCATAGCCTCCTGCAGACTTATCTTCCTTTGCCCCTTCAACTTCAATGAATTTGCCCCCGAGGCTTTTAACCTCCTCTTTCACTGCCGAACGTACATCAAACACTTCAACCACGGCTCCCAGCTTCCTGGCAGTGGCTATAGCCTGGAGTCCGGCAACACCGGCACCCAGAACAAGCACTTTTGCAGGTTTGATTGTACCTGCAGCAGTCATAAACATGGGAAAGAACCTTGGAAGCTCAACAGCTGCAGTCAATACTGCCTTGTAACCGGCTACCGTTGCCATGTTTGACAGTACATCCATCGATTGTGCCCTGGTAATCCTGGGTATCAGATCAAGGCTGAATACAGTAGCATGGTTGTCTCGCAGTATGGTAGTCGCTTCTTTATATGAAAGGGGATTAATAGTACTTATAAGTATTTTCCCTTTCCCGATTATTTTCAGTGATTCCTCTTCAGGGACATTTACACTTACTATTATATCTGATTCTTTAATAAGCTGATCCCTGCCGGAGATTTCAGCATTATAATTTTTATAGATCTGATCAGTGACATAAGCATGTAAGCCAGCGTTTTTTTCAATCATGACTTCAAGCTTAAGCTTTTTAAAGTGATCTAAATGCTCAGGCAAAATTGCCACCCTGTTCTCAGGTTCGCGCTCTTTTAAAACACCGATTTTCATTTTTAACCTTTCAATAATGATGAATAAACCTTTGAGAATAAGACAACGAAAGTAGATATATTGTTTAAAATGCAATAATAATTAATCTCTCTTTTTTTTATACACTGATAATTAAGCAGTATTTCATAACTTACATTAAATTATTGGTGAACTTTCTGGCTTATAGGTTTTTTGGATTGCTGAATATTGATCCTGGCATGGCTTGGCTGGGAGCTATAGTAAAGGGTGTTATAGTTGCAATCGTTCTATTGTTCCATCCCCAACAGCCCTGATAGAGCAGGATAGGCATACGGTGCTCAGCTTCCGATTGTGAAACCCGCGGCCATGCATGAAAAAAAATACCTAAACGCCGTGTGGGAATAAATAAAGTGCTTAAAAATTATTTAACTTTATTAGGAAAAAAAACTCATGTTATTATGAAACTTGCATATATCGGAACGTATCCGCCACGTGAATGTGGTATTGGTACTTTTACAATGAACCTTTACAAATCGATGGTTACGAATACTGTCTCTCGGAAAAGCAGGAGTGATAGCACAAAGAATACTGTTGAAGGATTTATTGTAGCCATGAACGATCATGAACTAAGCTATAATTATCCGGAAGAAGTAAAGCTGACCATCAGGCAGGAACATCAGCGCGACTATTTGAAAGCTGCCAGATTTATCAATCTCAGCGGGGCTGATATATGTGTACTTGAACATGAATATGGAATTTTTGGAGGGCAAAATGGGATATATATACTTCCTTTGCTTCACCGGCTTGAAATTCCGCTGATCGTAACCCTTCACACCATTGTAAAAACACCTTCGTACAATGAAAAGGCAGTATTGCAGCAAATATGTAAAATGGCTAATAAGATCATCGTAATGAGTCATAAAGCCATTGACCTTCTTATCAGTATCTATAATGTGGATAAAGAGAAAATTGTTTTTATAGAACATGGTGTCCCGGATATTCAATTCAGTCAGGAACAAGCCAAAAAAGAATTTAAACTCGAGGATAAAAAAATATTACTCACATTTGGAATTATCAGCCGCAATAAAGGGATTGAAACAGTTATTAAAGCCTTGCCCCGGGTTATTGAAAAACACCCCGGGGTCTTATATATGGTTCTGGGTAAAACTCATCCAAATGTTCTTCGACATTCAGGAGAAGAATACCGTAATTATCTTCACCGTCTGACTAAAAGTCTCAACCTGGGCGATCATGTTTATTACCTTAATGAGTTCATAGCTCAAAAAGAGTTATCTAAATATTTATCCGCTTCTGATATATACATTACGCCTTATCTGAATGAGGCCCAGATTACCAGCGGCACACTTTCATATGCATTAGGCGCGGGGACAGCTGTTATTTCAACGCCCTACTGGCATGCCTCGGAATTATTGGCTGATGGAAGAGGCAGGCTCTTTAATTTCAATGATTCAGAAGAGCTTTCAATGATTTTACTGGACTTGCTGGATAATCCCGGAGTGTTGAAAGATCTTCGGAAAAAAGCAAGTGATTACGGCAAAACAATAACCTGGCCAAAATCGGGTGGTAAATATGTCGGGCTTGCTGAACAGATTCTTGCTGCCAAACCTCAAGTATTGGTGAAGAAAGAAACCTTAATTGATCCACTTATTATGCCACCATTTTCTCTGGAGCATATTATACGCCTTACTGACGATACAGGAATTATCCAGCATGCAAAATTCGGCATTCCCAACCTGAAAGAAGGTTATTGCCTTGACGATAATGCAAGGGCCTTGCTTATGGTACTCATGACCTACCGGCAAAAGAAAGATAAGATTGCGCTCGATTTAGCTCCTATATATCTGAGCTATATCCATTACATGCAGAACAAAGACGGGACATTCAGAAATTTCCTCAGTTTTAGCCGGGACTTTCTTGATGAGATAGGATCGGAAGATTCATTTGGAAGAACCATCTGGGCACTCGGATACCTGCTGAACAATCCACCCAGTGATGCTTATTACCAAACCGGGAAATTAATTTTCTTTGATGCATCGCCAAACTTTGAAAAACTTCAATCTATAAGAGGTATAGCCAATACAATACTAGGCATCAGTTTTTACCTCAGAAGCAACCCCACGGATGATTCAATGACAGAAAGATTAAGAAATCTTGCCGGCAAGTTAATCAGACATTATGAAGAAAACAGTTCTGAAAGCTGGAAATGGTTTGAGCCATTGCTGGCTTATGATAATGGTATATTACCACTTGCACTTTTACATTCGGCTGAAATACTTAACGATGATAAAATAAATGAGATTGCCCTGGAAGCAATGACTTTCCTGTCAGAAATTACACTTAAGGATGGTTATTTATCAATCATAGGTAATGAAAAATGGTATATAAAAGACGGTGAACGTTCCATGTTTGCCCAACAACCTGTGGATGCCCTTGCTATGATTTTAATGTATCATCAGGCTTTTCATTTGACAAAAGATAAAAAATATCTAAATAAATTATTCTCCTGCTTTATGTGGTTCCTTGGGGAAAATGATCTGAGAATGAGTTTGTTCGATTTTGAAACAAAAGGTTGTTGTGATGGCTTTGAGAACTACGGCGTTAACCGTAATCAGGGGGCCGAAAGTTCGCTTGCTTATTTAATTTCTCATTTAATAGTCTTACAGGCATTTGAAGAATTTGAAGAAATGGATCTGATAAAATAGCATTGCTTTAATAATGGAGATACCATAAATTATGTTGATTAAACGATATGCTGATAACCCGATTCTTACAAGGGATGATGTACCTTACCCTGTCGCTACTGTGCATAATGCAGGGGTTGTAAAGTTCAACAACAGGTATATAATGATTTTTCGTTCTCATAAACTTAATGGCAGAAGTATATTAGGTAAAGCGGAAAGCATAGACGGGGTTAATTTTGTAGTGGACAAAAAACCATTTATGGTTCCAGCCAAAGCAGGCATCTTCAAGGAATATGAGGAGTACGGCTTGGAAGACCCCCGGGTTATTTTTCTTGATGGTGAATATCTTATAACTTACAGTGCATATTCCCGGAATGGTGTAAGAATAGGTCTTGCAAAAACCAAAGATTTTAAATCCATTAAGCGGGTATCTCTCATTACTGAAGCCGATTACCGCAATGTGGTCATCTTTCCTGAAAAGTTTAATGGTTTATATGCACGTCTCGATCGCCCTCATTCTGATATATCACCCTGGTCAATCTGGATATCCTATTCTCCTGACCTGAAGTACTGGGGAGAATCAAAATTAATAATGAAACCTTGTCAGTATCACTGGGATGAAATGAAGATTGGCCCAGGTGCGCCACCAATTAAAACGACTCATGGATGGTTGAATATTTATCATGGCGTATTTCCTACCATGGATGGTTGCATTTACAGATTGGGAGTGGCATTACACGATCTCCGTGACCCCTCTGTTATTATTGCAATGGGTGATGAATGGATTCTGCAGCCGGAAGAACAATATGAAATCACCGGCTATGTCCATAATGTAGTCTTCTGTTGTGGTGCTGTCCCTGAAAAAGATGGGAGTGTAAAAATCTATTGGGGTGGAGCCGACTCTGTGATGTGTGTGGGCACAGCCAAAATAGAACAGCTTGTTGATCATTGTTTGAATAAATCACGTCAACCACTTTAAGCATGAAAATAGCAATCTTGTCTTCTATAGCCTGGAGAACCCCACCTGTAAAATACGGACCCTGGGAACAGGTAGCTTCTAATATTGCAGAAGGCTTGATCGATAAAAAAATTGACGTCACCTTATTTGCTACAGCAAATTCGATTACCAGAGGGAAACTGCAATATGTTTCAGAAGAAGCTTACAACGAAAATCCGGATATTGACCCAAAGGTTTGGGAATGCCTTCATATCAGTAATTTGATGGAGCAGGCCGATAAATTTGATTTGATTCACAACCATTTTGACTTTCTTCCGCTTACTTATACAGGGCTTATTAAAACTCCTATGGTTACCACTGTTCATGGCTTTTCATCACCAAAAATATTGCCGGTCTACAAGAAATATAACAGGAATAATTTTTATGTGTCTATAAGCAATTCCGACCGTTGCCCTGATCTTGAATATGTCGCAACAGTCTATAATGGCATTGACACAAATGAATTTACATTCAGAAAAACCTCAAAAGATTATCTGCTGTTTTTCGGCAGGATTCACCCCGAAAAGGGCACTTACGAATCCATTCAGATAGCAAAACAATCCGGAAGAAAACTAATCATTTCAGGCTTAATTCAGCATAAGGAATATTTTGACAGCAAGGTTAAGCCTTTCATTAATGATGATGATATTGTTTACGTAGGTAATTCAGGACCCGGGGAAAGGGATAAATTGCTGGGTGAAGCTTATGCGCTTTTACATCCGGTAAGTTTTGAAGAACCTTTTGGCTTAAGCGTTGCAGAAGCTATGATGTGCGGAACACCGGTTATAGCATTCAACCTGGGCTCCATGCCTGAATTGATTCTCAACGGGGAAACCGGTTTTCTGGTAAACACCACTGAAGAAGCAGCAGATGCGGTTGCTAATATTAAATCTATTGACAGAAAATACTGCAGGGAGTATGCTGTGTCAAAATTCAGTCGCCAAAAAATGGTTGAAGGATACATTAAGGTTTATGAGAAGATTTTAGACATCCGAAGATAGCAGGCATTTCAAATCTCCACGGGTTCTATTTTGAGTTTTTAATTTCATCCAGGAGTTCCTGTAAATTAATAGAAGCGTAAGTAGATGCGTAGTCTGACATACCATAAGGAATGATCAGATTACCATTGTGCAGAATAGAACCACAGGAATAAACAACATTGGGTACGTATCCTTCCCTCTCTTCGGCATTGGAAGACAGTAAAGGTGTATTAAGCCTGCCAATTTCTTTTGCGGGATCATCAATATCAAACAATGATGCTCCTAATGCGTATTGCCTCATTGGTCCTACTCCGTGTGTTATTACCAGCCAGCCTTCATCCGTCTCAATAGGGGAGCCTGAATTTCCTATCTGTATAAACTCCCAGGGAAATTTTGGCTTTTGAATGAGGCTGGCTTCATGCCAAATATTTATATTATCTGAATATGCAATATAATTATTCACTCCGTCTACCCTGCACAGCATAGCATATTTACCTTTGATTTTCCTTGGAAATAATGCCATACCTTTGTTCTGCGCAATTTCACCATGAATGGCCAATGCCTTAAAATGATAAAAATCTTTGGTCTCAAGTAACTTTGGCAGTATTGTTATGCCGTCATAGGCAGTATAAGTAGCATAGTAGGTTTCTTCACCGTTATCCTCTGTAAATTTAACAAAACGTGCATCTTCAATGCCACGCTTTTCAATTTCGGAGGTAGGAAAAATAACCCTCTCTGAAATAGCCGAATCAAGTGAAAAGTAGAGTTCGTAATGAGATTTTGCAAGCCACAACATCTCATTAATAATTAATTTCTTATCAGGTGAAAGCTGATATGTTACTTCTGTCTCTTTTATAGCTCTCTTTAATTCGCCATACGTGAAATTGTCGCCCAATTTTTCCAATACAAAGATCGGGGAAATTTTATTATTGAAAGTGCTCATTTCATCCAGCTTCGCTATAAATGATTGTTTATTGTAAATATGCCTTTTTATTCGCTCTGCTTCTGCCAGCATTTTTCCTACAGGTTCAATAATCAGGTCACTGTTTTTATCAATGATGGCTGACCGAAAAACAATGGACGAAATATGCCCTTCGCCGGTTGCCCTGAAACTAAAAATCAATCTTTTTTCATCAGGGCCTAATTCCGACTGATCCGGATCCTCTACTATGGATGGGTTGAAAAAAGCTGCCGATTCAATGGAGTATTCCATTGTGAAATATGAACCTAAAAGGACTCTTCGGGCTTGACTGATATTACGTTTATTTATTTTCAGTTTTTCTAACAGCTTATCCAGTTTATTAAAATGCGCTTCGAAAATTAATGAAATATTCCTGTGTCGTTTGGAATAACCTCTCAGTACCTTGCTTAATGCTATATTTGCCTCAATATCGGACAATGCCATCACCTTACGAATAATATCTTCACTTCTTTCATCGGAAGTATAAAGGAAACGGGCTATTACCCTGCTGGGATCAGGTAGAAACCTGGTAGGCTTTCTGGTTACTGTAACTTGCATTGTACTATTATTTGAGCTTAAAATTAAAGTATTTATTTCATGAATTTTTTACATCCAGTTCAAGTGGCTTTATTTCTTCGCCCCAGTAGACAGTTGTATGCGGGAAAGGAATTTCTATTCCTTTTTCATCGAAGGCTTTTTTCAGGCGTTTCCGATATTCGCGACCAACAGTCCATTGTTCAATTGGCAGAGTTTTAATTCTTGCCTTGATTACAACTTCACTGTCACCAAAATTATCCAGACCGAATATTTCAAGCGGTTCAATTATTTTATCCTTAAAAGCAGAATCATTCATTAATTCTTCACCCGTTTCCTGCATTACTTTCATTACATTGTCAACATCTTCCTTATATGCCACTCCAATATCAAAAACCATTGCGGACCATTCTTTGGTCATATTTGACATTGTGTTAATTTTCCCATTCTGAAATACGTGAACCACACCTGAAAGATCCCTGAGAGTTACGGTCCTAAGCTCAATTTTTTCAACAAGTCCGCCAGTGCCATTTATAATTACAACATCTCCCGTACGTATCTGGTTTTCCATTATCATAAAAAAACCGGAAATGAAATCCCTTACCAGTTCCTGGGCGCCAAAACCCACCGCCAGTCCCAGGATACCTGCACCTGCCAGTATTGGGGCTATGTCAGCCCCCAGCTTTTTAAGCAGTATCATAATAAAAACTGACCAGATTATGATTCTGCCGATAGCCTTTATTATTCCCAGCAGGGTATTCATGCGCTTCTCAGTTTCCTGGGAACCGGCATCATCACTTTTGAGAGCACGACTTGTAAAAATCTTTTTAATCCTGCGAATAATGATATTCAGTAACTTCAGAGAAACAAACAACAGGATAATTATCAGAATTATGGAAGGGCCTTCACTTATCAGCCAATCCAGCATTTTGTTCAATGCGTTTTCCCAGAATTCCTGGCTTAGTAATTCTTTTGATTCCATATTAGCTTTGTTTTTAATTTGCTTACTGTCGGGTGTGCAATTTAAGGATAGTAAAAATTGTATTAAAGATCTTTAGCCTGAATTATTCAAAAAAAAGGGGTTTTGTTCTTTATTTATAACTTAAATAGTTATATTTAAAGTACTTATAACAAAAAACCCCTTTGTACAATGATACACAAAAATACTGAAAATTTCACACCGGGACTTAACCTTTTTCCAATATAAGGTAAAAATATTGAACTTGGTTTTAGTGGTGACCGCATAAGCAGCGATGGTGGATTATTACTTCTTCAAGAGCTTGACAACCAGTTAAACCTCTTATCTTCAGTCAGTAACTGTATATATGACAAAAGAGATCATCGTTATACGGATCATTCTGTTAAGGAGCTATTGACACAACGGGTTTTTCAGATAGCAGCCGGTTATGAGGATTGAAACGACAACTATTTTCGTGTCCGTGATTTATACGGAAAAGCTTACTGTGCCCGTAGTTCAATGGAACTTCGCATTAAAGATCATAAGTTGTACCTCAAATCTGACCGATCGTCTTGCACAAGGTTTACCGCAAACCGGTTTCGATTGTTACTGCACTCAATGGAATACATTCTTATCCATACCTTGCAGAAGGAGGTATTAAAAGGAAGCGTATATGCAAACGCAACTATGAAAACCATACAGCTAAAAATTATTGAAACAGGAGCATGGGTTAAAGAAATGAAAAACAGGATAAAGATAGAGTTGCCACAGTTTTGCCCGGCAAGAAATGAACAGTTAAAGGGTTTTGAGATGTTGATACTGCTTCGAACACAGCAATGTTAAATCAGCCTATTCCAAGTATATAGCCAGATAATCAATACAAGGAATAAAATCAGTATGTCCAGGAGGAAGATTATCCGCAAAAAGTAGATGCTGTTACTAATGAATCAGGGGTAAATCCAGATATAAATTGGAGAAGCTCCTTCCCAAAAGCCAAATCGTAAAACTTTCAGAGAAAACCAGGAGCAAAAAATTAAGGTTTTTGCCTGATTTTAAGTACTGTCCGGTTTATTGGGGGAGATTCACTTGACAAATACATCAGATAACTGTTCCTTTGTAAAATTCATAAGGTCTTCTCTTTTAGTTAAACATATTTTTTTAAAATCATTGTAAAACTAATTTAAGGAGACCTTTTTCTAAAACCTATGGAGACACACTTTTTGAAATACTAAATGCTCCTACAAAAATTGAGCTTGCTGACAAGCCAAAACCCAAAAAAGAGAAGAGTAAAAAAGTAGAGAAAAAAGAGGTCGAAGAAGTGGAAAATTAGCAGTTTTCGCACCGATATTACACCGATTTTAAAAACCCAGTCCGTAATAGACTGGGTTTCTTTTTGTTACAATTTTACTCGTGAACCCGGAGGGTCGTGAATGTGTCTTTGTATCTGGCTGTGAATGAATTATTTGTCTTATTTCTCTTTTTTCCGGTATCAAATAGGTATCAAAAAGTGCGAATTTTAACGTTTTTCGGAAATATTTGAGACCATTAATAGGTTCATCTTTTTTATATCAATTGATTCTAAAGTTAGCAAAGAATATTTGAACGCAAACTTTTTTTCACAAGCTTGACAAAATTATCCAACGCATCTATAATCTTGCTTTTTTCTTCATCCGTGAAGGTTGACCGTTCTGCTTTTTGTTCCAGCCGGCGACGTAAGTGGTCAATGTTACTGCTATCATCCCATATTTCGGAAGCCAGTCCTGTTTTATTAAGTACCGGTTCATTTATCCAGATATTTTTCAAGAGCAGTATTTTCTCCATCTTATCTCCGGAGAAGTACATGAATTTTTTACTCTTTGGTTCGCCTTCCATTCCAAATTCAATAGTTATCGTTCCAGGCTTTTTAACTTCCCGGTATCCCATACAATAATTCCAGTCTTTATAATTCTCTTCTGTTTTCACTTCATCGGGTGTCATCTGACTAATTTTTAAGGCTTGCTGTTTGTGAAATTTTATCTGCTCCATTAATATCTTCTTGGATTATTTATTCGGTTATTTCTCGACTTAATTTTTCCTTCAAAAATGCCTATTATATTTACTTTACTTTACTTTACTTTACTTTGTATCAAACCCTGTATAGGAAATTGCAATTCCTTGCAAGAGAAATACAATTCCTGTATAGGAAATGTGGTTTCCTTGAAAAATTGGCTTTTCAAAATCATTTGGCAAAGATTCGTTCATTATTGTAGCTTTTAAAGGCTATTATTATAATACTAATATACGAATACGTATATTGATAAACAAACATATTTATAATTACTTTTTCTTTGTTATTGGTTTGTTATAATTAATGAGTTTATAAAATGCTGGATATACTGAAATAACAGTTAAATCAATGACGCAAATATAAATTTGACTTGCATCATTTAAATTCATATTTTTGATATACTGTTTGAGATCTTACGACTTGATCATCTAATTATGATTAAGTGCACTTAATACAACTTTTTTGTTGTCTATTTATAGCTCAAAGAAAAATTAATTTAGATAAGCTTTTTTTTTGCTTTCATTTAGTTACATAAGTAATGTATAGTTAAAGTTTGTCAATACAGTCTAAATTAAACAGTTATGAAATTAATATTTTTAAAACCTTTCTTTTTCATCATGATTTTATCTCTTGTGGTAACAAACTGTGATATGTTTACACATCAGGCTATTGCACCAGGGATTTCGATATATAAAACTAGAGATGATTATTTTACTTTGATAGATATTGGTATGAAAGGTGACCGAATTTTCAGAACTTCATCTTATTCACAGGATATAAACAAATTTTATTTTATAGATAATGATACAATATACAAAAACAGGGTAAGATTAATTGATGGTTATATCTTAGACTGTGAGGCTGATGAGAGATACGACGTTTTCTTAAGCTTAAGCTTTAAAGAGTGCATGATTCTAGAGGTAAAATATAATCAACCATGTCTTTCTGAAGATACCTTAAAAAAGTATATTATTGATCAAGATCCCTATATAGAGTATTATAGAGATATGGCAGAACCAAGATTATTCAGTCACATTGTTGAAAAAGTTGATACATCTGAAATTAATCAGATTATCAGAGACGGAAAACTAGAACAGCAATTTACCCGGTTAAAATAAATAATTATGAAAAGAAATATTTTTTTCTTAATGACTTTAGTTTTTTCGGAAACATTGATTTTATGTCAAAGTGTTGATCCATTTTTGGCTCGAGATGTTGCCATATCATACTGTCAGAAAAATAACCTCCCAGCAGACTCAGAAGATTGCTCTATAATTCCTCTTGGATTGAATAATGACACATTACTTTATATCATATCTTTTAATGAAAAAGGATTTATTATTGTATCTGGTTATAGATCAGCTCCACCTATATTAGGTGTATATACCGGTTGAAAACCATACCAAATTTCAGTTGAAAACCATACCACTTATCAATGCTTATCTTCACTCATTTTTC
>Ga0190344_1000866_pt1 | contig 12463 bp, 7 predicted proteins | sample 48721323_MG_FD_161662 | JGI IMG/M metagenome (GOLD analysis project Ga0190344, IMG submission 161662) | Hydrothermal vent microbial mat bacterial communities from Southern Trench, Guaymas Basin, Mexico - 4872-13-2-3_MG | ecosystem: Environmental > Aquatic > Marine > Hydrothermal vents > Microbial... | reverse complement strand
CCCTTCCGGAAGCGAAGCTTCATTTATGGCTCCTCTGAAGTCTTCTGTTTTGCCTGCTGTTAAAAAACCTGCAGACAGAAAACTTCTGCATGATCTGAACATCCGTTTTGTGCATCAGCTTGTATCAATTCCTGTTTCAAGGCTTTCGGCAGTATTCGGCAAAAGAGCGTATCTGATATACAATCAGGCAATGGGCATAGACAACACGCCTGTAAGACCCTTGTTATCAAAACCGGTTGTGTTTGCAGGGCAGCACATAGAACCGGACACAAATGATACTGAAATTTTGTTTGCATTTCTGATGAGTATTCTGAGCTCCGCATGTTTTAAGATGCGTTCGAAAAAGGTTCATGCAAAAACAGTGTGGCTTTATGTAAGGTACTGCGACAATATGGAGGATTTTAAAAGATTAAGAATAAGAGGGGCCGTAACAAATGAGATTGTTCTGTATCCTGTTATTAAAAAACTTTTTACCGAAACAGTTACCCGCAGGCAGAGAATCAAATACATAAGTCTTACATTTACCGATATTTCCTCTGTGTCGTGCCAGATGGATATGTTTGAAACCAGCGCATCCCTGTCAAAAAAGAGCGCTGCAGTGCAGGCCATGGATACAATAATATCGAGATACGGTAAAAAGATTGAGTGGGGGCATACACTGTTTGTCAGTCAAAAATATTCTGCAGTGCAAAACAGTTACTTTCTTTCAGGCAGGGACATGTAAATGGAGTTTGTGCATCTTCACGTACATTCTGTCTTCTCTCTGATGCGCGGAACAGCGCGTATTGATGCGATCTGCAGAGCTGTGAAGCACAGGGGAATGAGCAGATTTGCACTTACAGATACGAATAATTTGTACGGCCTTATTTTTTTTCTGCAGACTGCAAAAGAGCATGGTATTTCACCGATTATTGGTGCGGAAATAAGAAAAAACAGCAAAGAGCGTGCAGTTGTTCTTGTAAAAGACATGCAGGGATACAGAAATTTATGCTCTGTTATAAGCATGTATCACTGTCTGCAGGATTTTGATCTGATAAAAACTCTGCTTGAACATAATGAAGGAACAGTTATACTCAGCAGCCACATTCCTCTTTTAAGCGCACTGAAAGGGAGAGCTGACTGTTATGCCGAACTTGTAAGGGGAAGGGAGTACAGGCATGTCATGGCTTTTGCAAGGGAGGAGGGCATTCCTGCTGTGGTTACAGGCGGTGTATTTTTTATTGATCCGGAAGATTTTGCAGTGCACAGGCTTGCCAGGGCAATAGATTTAAATACAACTTTATCAAAACTTCCAAAACATGAGTGCGCTCCTGAGGATGCGTACCTTGCTGATATTTCCGAAATTACAGCATCTTTTCCCGATGTGCCGGATGTGGTTTTTAACACAGCGGAAATAAGCCAAAAATGTACTTTTACGGGAGATTTCGGAAGAGTTATTACACCTGGGTTTAAGGGGCTCAGCAGAGATGAAGAGATAAAGCTTTTACGGAAAAACGCGGAACAGGGCATTGAAAAAAGATACGGAGCCAGAACACCTGAGGTATGCATGCGTTTGGAGTATGAGCTTTCCCTTATAGAACAAAAAGGGTTTGCGTCTGTATTTCTCGTTGTGGAAGATATTGTAAGACAGTCAAATCTTACCTGCGGAAGGGGTTCTGCGGCTGCAAGTATTGTGTCGTATCTTCTCGGAATTACAAATGTTGATCCTGTTAAATACAATCTCTATTTTGAACGCTTTCTGAATCCGGGAAGAACGGATCCGCCGGATATTGACATAGATTTTGCATGGGATGAGAGGGACGGAATATTTGATTACATATTTGCAAAATATGGCAGGTCAGGATCAGCTATGGTGTCAAATCATGTGGGGTTCAGGCCCAGAGCAGCTGTAAGAGAAGTTGCAAAGGTTTACGGATTTCCTGAAAATCAGATTAAACGTATAACTGACAGGCTTGCTCATTTATGGTACTGGAGAGGAGAGTCTGTAGAGGAAGTGATAAAATCCCACCCTGTTTTTAAAGGACTTGTTCTTGACAGAAGATGGATTGATGTGATAAAACAGTCCCGGAAAATTGCAGGTCTAGTTCGGCATATTTCAGTTCACTGCGGGGGAGTTGTTATTACTCCGGAGGAAATTACTTCATATGTGCCTGTTGAGCCTGCACCAAAGGGTGTTAATGTTATTCAGTGGGATAAGGATCAGACAGAAGATTCGGGGTTGGTTAAGATTGACATTCTCGGGAACCGCTCTCTTGCTGTAATAAGGGATGCAATTGCTGCAATCCGGGAAAATACCGGCCGGATAATTGATTACACTTCATTTAATCCTGTAGATGACAGTATGACCAAAGAGATTATTGCAAAAGGTGATACAATGGGAGTGTTTTATATTGAATCTCCTGCTATGAGACAGCTTCAGAAAAAAACAGGAAAAGGAGATTACGAGCATCTTATAATTCACAGTTCAATAATAAGGCCGGCTGCAAACAATTTTATAAATGAGTACATAAGAAGGCTTAAAGGTGAGAAAATAAAACCTGTACACCCTGTTTTTGACAGGGTGCTTAAAGATACATACGGAATTATGGTATATCAGGAGGATGTCACAAAGATTGCCGTTGAAATGGCAGGGTTCTCATCTGCAATGGGAGACGGGCTGAGAAAGACCCTGTCAAAAAAACATAACAGCAGAAAACTGGATTATTACCGCGATATGTTTTTTAAAGGAGCGCAGAAAAAAGGCATATCCGAAAAGGTTATTAAACATGTGTGGAACATGATTTTAAGTTTCGGAGGATACAGCTTCTGTAAGCCACACAGTGCATCTTATGCATTGGTATCTTTTAAGTCCGCTTATTTAAGAGCCCGTTATCCGGCAGAGTTTATGGCAGCGGTAATAAGCAACAGGGGCGGATATTATTCAACCTTTGCATACATAAGCGAAGCAAGAAGAATGGGGCTCAGGGTACTGGGGCCGGATATTAATCTTTCTGTAAAAAAGTACAAAGGTGCAGGCAGAGAAATCCGTATGGGTTTTATGCAGCTTAAAGGACTTAGAGAAAAAACTCTTGATAGTATTCTGAATGAGAGAAAAGCAAACGGTGCTTACAGATCTCTTGAAGAATTTATTTACAGAGTTGATCCGGATCCTTCTGACCTTGAAATTTTTATAAAAGCAGGATGTTTTGACAGTATTGAAAAATCAAGAACAAGGCCTCAGCTTTTATGGATTGCAAAGGTCAGGGAGAACAATAAGAAAGCAGAACATCAGACAAGTCTGGATCTGTTTGATAACTGCCCTTCAGTAACACCTGCTCTGGATTCCTACGATCCGCGCACACTTATTCTTTTTGAAGTGGAGATTTTGGGTTTTCCTCTTACTCTGCATCCTTTGGATCTTTACAGACACATAACAGACCGGATTGATCACATTGACGCAGTTCAGATGAAAGATTATACAGGCAAAACTGTCCGGATGATCGGATGGTGGATAACAAATAAGACGGTCTATACAAAAAATCAGGAGCCAATGGCCTTTATCAGTTTTGAAGATAAAACAGGTATATATGAAACCGTGTTTTTTCCGGATGCATACAGGAAATATGCATCAAAATTTTCACCGGCTTTTGTTTTTGTATTAAAAGGAAAGGTTGAAGAGCAGTTTGGCGCATTAAGCCTTACTGTTTATGAGATGAGTACAGTTACCCGCAGGAAAGGAGTAAAGAACAGAGCTATCGGAATGTTTAAGAGATAGGAAATTTTGGATTGTGAATGTGGAATTTTGAATTAAAAAGACAAAGGGATGGTTTGGTCTGACCAAAGTTGAACTTGGAGCGGAAATTTTTCCCGATTCTGATTATTATAGTTTTTTATTAAAGAAAATCGGGATTAAGTGATAGCCGAGTGTTTGTTTTATGTCTGAAAGTCGGATAAAGAAGACAGTGTTTTTTTTATGTTAAAATCCCGATTCTGATTATTATAGTTTTATATTGGACCCTATAAACTGGACCATCGTATAAAGTGTAAATATGGAGGGTTCCAATGCCAAAGAAACGTTACACAGCAGCTTTCAAATCTAAAGTTGCGCTTGAAGCAATCAAGGGTCATAAGACAATCTCCGAGATTGCTTCGGAATATGAAGTTCACCCCAATCAAGTAAGTCAGTGGAAAAGACAGCTTCGTGATGGACTTGAAGATATTTTCACTGGTCCAAGCAAGTCTAATCGTTCAGAAGAAAAGGAGAAAGACCGTCTATATCAGGAAATTGGACGTCTGAAAGTTGAACTTGACTGGATTAAAAAAAAACTCTGACAACTTTAACTCTTGATGAGAAACGACAAATGATCAACCCAAATCATAGAAAAATCAGTGTTCGCCGGCAATGTGACTTGCTTGGTCTGAATCGGTCCAGTTTTTACTATAAGCCAAAGACAGGGCATGAAAAATTGAATAACAGTACTCGTGACATAAACAGTCCTGTTCGTGAAACAGAAATGAATCTAAAAATTATGACCAGAATCGATGCTTTGTACATGGACTATCCTTTTTACGGATCACGCAATATGACTGTCATTCTGAACAGGGAAGGATACAACGTTAATCGTAAACGAATTCAACGGCTTATGCGGCTTATGGGCATTCAGGCTATATATCCGAAACCACGGTTGAGTATCAGCAAAAAAGGTCACAAAATATATCCATATCTGCTGAAAAATCTATCAATTGACCGGCCGAACCATGTGTGGTGTGCAGATATCACATATATTGGTCTTGCCCATGGATTTGTGTATCTGGTGGCCGTAATGGACTGGTATAGTCGTTTTGTACTCTCTTGGAGATTATCGAATACCATGGACACAGAGTTTTGTCTTGAGGCACTCAGAGAGGCTCTAAAGATTGAGAAACCGGAGATATTCAATACAGATCAGGGGCCTCAGTTTACCAGTGATGATCACACCGGCCTTCTCAAAGAAGCAGGAATCAAGATCAGCATGGATGCACGGGGACGCTTTTTTGACAACATTCTGATTGAACGACTGTGGCGGAGCCTCAAGTACCAGGACATTTATATAAAAGATTATCAAACAATTAAGGAACTCAGTGCAGGATTAGATGCTTACTTCCGGTTCTACAATTACGAAAGACCGCATCAATCACTGAAAAACAAAACACCGGCAAGGGTATATTTTGGTTATGAATATCAAAAAACAGCATAGAAAAAATACACCTTAAAAATAATTCATTTTGGTCTTGACAATGGGGTCCACTTTACTAACTAACCTGAATAATCCAGGCTAAAAAATCTCTTTTTGTATAGTTTTTACAGAAACATTACGTGAGAAATTCTGCAGTTGTCTTAATATCGAAAAACAGTGTATAAGTGATGTTCGTTCTGAATTACCATTTAAAACCACCGGTTGGTTCCAGATTATAATTCAAGGCGACTTTTCTCCTTATATTTCGTAAACTTACTAAAACCGAGATAGAACTGCAGATAATCGATAAATTAAGGAGAAAAAGTGATGATTAAAAGAATATTGGTCAGTATTACAGCATCCGCAGTCATTGCTGTTATTCCAGTGGAGGCAGGATTGATTGAATCGACTGCATCAATCAGTGCACGACGAGTAACAGAAAAAATTGTTATCGATGGTATTCTTAATGAGGCTATCTGGAAGGGTCCGGGATACAGCAGTCTGATACAGCGTGATCCCATTGAAGGAGCTGAACCCACGGAAAAAACGGAAGTGTATTTTGCCTATAATGAGACCGGACTTTATGTCGCTGGCAAGTGTTACCAAACCGGGATTGATTCAATCGCGGGGGGGCTGGCGCGAAGGGACAGGTATGTCGAGTCTGACTGGTTCTGGTTCTGGATCGATTCCAATAATGACAACCAAACGGCCTTCGGGTTCGGGGTAAATCCCGATGGCTCCATTATGGACCAGAAAATGTATCAGGATATTTACCATGAGGATGACTGGAACGGTATCTGGGAAAGTGCTGCTCGGAGGGATGGTGACAAATGGACATTTGAAATGTTTATCCCGTATACTCAGCTGCGCTTCAGTAAACAGGACGAATACGAGTTTGGTATTAATTTCAAGCGTTATGTGATCAAGAACGCGGAGGTAGACTGGTTTGTGATGGTACCAAAGAAAGAGAATGGGTTTGTTTCCAGGTTCGGTACACTGACTGGAATCAGAGGAATTTCTCCTCCTTCCCGTCTGTTCATTTCTCCTTATGTCATGGGAAAGAGTGAATACTCCCCTGTGCACGGTGGTGGATTCTTGTACCAGCGTGAGCGCTGGGGGAAAAACATAGGGCTTGACCTGAAATACGGGATTACCGGCAGCCTGACACTTGATCTTGCTGTCAATCCTGATTTTGGGCAGGCAGAAGTAGACCCTGCTGTACTGAATCTATCTGCATTTGAAACCTTCTATTCCGAAAAGCGGGAGTTCTTCATCGAAGGATCCGATATTTTTCAGTTCGGCGACAATCCGGCAGGCGGTCTCTGGGGCTGTTACTGGATGAATCCTATTGTATTTTACAGCAGGCGTATCGGCAGATCACCCACAGGCAGTGTAACCCATTCAGGGGAAGTATCCAGTGCAGAAAATACTACTATCCTGGGTGCGTCTAAAGTAAGTGGTAAGATCGGTAGCTGGTCTGTGGGGATAATCAGTGCAATTACCCAGAAAGAGTATGGACTAGTAGATTCGGCCGGTACCCGATTCAAGGATCCGATTGAACCATTGGCCATGTACAATGTACTGCGCGGTATGAAAGAATTCAATGATGGAGATCAGGGACTGGGTTTTATCTATACAGGTGTTTCCCGTAAACTGGATGAACAGGATCTGGTGGACACCCACAACAGCCGGGCCTTTGTGGGTGGTATTGACGGCTGGAAATTTTTCGGAAAAGAGCGGGCCTGGGCTTTTATAGGTAATTTTATCTATTCGAATGTGCAGGGATCCGAAAAGAAGATTGCCGCACTACAGAAGTCTGTGAACCATTACTTTCAACGACCAGACTTGAAGTATACTGATTTCGATAGTACACGGACGTCGATTTCCGGGTATGAAGGACGTTTTGGCATTAAAAAGATGCGAGGAAACTACACAATGCAGGCCGCACTGGGTTTCATATCTCCCGGATTTAACGTTAATGATGCAGGCTATGTTCGGTACACAAATATCATTAATTGGCACATAGTCAGCACTTATCGCTGGTTGGAACCAAAATCCTGGTACCGTCAGATTTATCTCAGTCTCATGACATCCCGTAATTTAGATTTTGACCACAATCTGCTGTTTAAGCAGAACTATGGAGCATTAACGGTGATTATGCCGAATTATTGGGTATTGAACGGAAATATTCAATTCACTCCTGATGGGCTGAGCACGACTCTGACCCGAGGAGGTCCGCTCATGGGTTACGCGGGGTATGTCTCTTCCTTTATAGGCATCAATACAGACAGCAGGAAATCCGTGCAGGCAAAGATGAGCTTTCGAAACCATGTGGTTGATGATGGCGGTTTCAGCAGAAGATTTGGTGTAGACCTGATCTACAAACCCTCCCAATCGGTACGGCTGACCGTATCGGGGTCCCGTACGACAGCCAAGGATGAACAACAATGGGTAAGCAACATTTCCGATGCAACCGCACCATATGGAGCCCACTATGTGTTTTCTACTCTCGACTATGATGTTACGGCGCTGACAATGCGTGTGGACTGGGGAATCACACCCCGACTCTCCCTGCAGACCTATATTCAACCGTTTTTGGCAGTGGGGCATTACTATGGATTTAAGGAACTGGCAGAGGCCGGAACTTACGAGTATAATCCTTACGATTACAGTGGCAATCCTGATTTCAACATGAAATCATTCAAAGCCAATGTGGTGCTGCGCTGGGAGTACCTGCCCGGATCACTGTTCTACTTGGTCTGGACCCAAAATCGTAGCAATTTCGACAATCCCGGTGATTACAGTTTCAGCAGAGACATGCATTCGCTATTCAATACCTGGTCTGACAATATCATCTTTGTCAAGTTTAATTATATGTTCAAATGGTAGAAGGGTTATATTCATAGTTCATGTCAGTGGCAGGCGCTGTAGCGGTCCTCCCAATGGCCGCTACAGCGCTTCCATAGGCTTCAATCTTATCAAATAAATCAGACACAACATCTTTGAGGATATATATAAGCACTCCATTACATGCTTTTGGATGAATATAATATCCAGGGCGATTTAGTATATTCCGGATATTGTCAAGGCGGCTGTTTTTAATGTTTTTAAAATAAATGATGGGAGATATGCGTATGAGATACACAAAGTTCTCATGTTGCCTGCCAGGAAACCGGGTAATTACAGTCAAATCCGTAAAACCGGTTCTGAAAAAATATTCAGGTTTGCAGCTAAGAGTCAGAGGGATTTTCAATTTTAACAGAAAAAAACTTGCTTTTTCTAACTGGAATTTATAATTTCAACAAGAGGAAGCAATACAGCACATGCTGCTGGTTGTATTTTCTTACATTAGGGAAGAAAAACGGGAAAATACAGCGCTTCTTGCAGATCAATCTGCATACCCTAATCAAATTGTTAGCATAAAATTTGGTTAGGATCATGAAATTAAAATTCTTCAACAATTCTAACTCTCTGTTTTCAACATTAAAATTCTCATGTAACAAACAGCATGATCCCCATTTTATGCTTCTTGATAAAAGTTTTCACATCTTTATTTCAGGAAAGGGGAATTTATTATGGACATTGAAATTTTTGATCTGGAACGAACCCAGTCTTTATGGGAAAACACGGTTGAATACAATCTGACAGAAACCGGCATCCATCCGTTTACTCTTGAAGAGCTGCTAAATAATAATGAGATCGAAAAGCTGCTTTCTCTCCGCCTCGGATACTGCCAGACCAACGGGTCAATTGAACTGCGCGAAAAAATAGCAGCCATGTATCCCGGTTCCGACCGTGACAATATCCTTGTTACAAACGGATCAATTGAAGCCAATTTTCTTTCTGTATGGAGCCTCTTGGATGAAGGAGACGAACTTGTTCTTATGCTTCCCAATTACATGCAGATCTGGGGAGTTGCCCGTGCATTTAAGATTAATGTGAAACCTTTTTATCTTAAGGAAGACCTGAACTGGCATCCGGATATTGAAGAGCTGAAAAAGCTGATCACTCCGAAAACAAAAATGATTGCTGTGTGCAACCCGAATAACCCCACGGGAGCAGTGCTTTCGGAAAAAGAGATGGATGAAATTGTATCCATGGCAGAAGATGCCGGCGCATGGCTCTATGCTGATGAAATCTACAGAGGAGCCGAACTGTCAGGCAAAGATACTCCCTCATTTTACGGGAAGTATGAAAAAGCCATTGTTGCAGGAGGGCTCTCCAAAGCATACTCTCTTCCAGGGCTCAGAATCGGCTGGCTTGCAGGACCTGAAAAATTCATATCTGATGCCTGGTCCAGAAAAGATTACACTACAATTGCCCCTGGAATTTTGAGCGATCGTATTGCAGCGCTAAGTCTTGTACCTGAAACAAGAACAAAAATACTGAACCGCAATCGTAAGATACTCAGAGAAAATCTGTCGCTTGTAACAGAATGGGCAGGCACGCACAAAGGGCTCTTCAGGTTCATCCCTCCTGAAGCAGGAGGCATGGTTTTTATGCATTATAATTTTGATATGAATTCAACGGAACTTTCCGAGCAGATCCGCAGGGAAAAGGGTACTTTTATTGTTGCAGGAGATTGTTTTGGAATGGATCACAGAATCCGGCTTGGAATAGGCTCGGAAAAAATCTACCTGCAAGAGGCTCTTGAAAGAATTAGTGAATTTTTAAAAACAGTTATTTGATGCTGTTAAATATAAATTATGAAGAGAATTTAATTATGAAGATATTAAATCTGCAGCAGATCAAAAATATCCTACCCGATATTGACCTTATTCCGGCAATTGAAAATGGCTTCGCCGCACTTTCACAGAAAAGAGCAGTGGTTCCTCCTGTGGCTGAACTGCTTTTCAAAGATCCGCCGGGAGAAGTACATATTAAATACGGATACATTATAGGAGATGATCTCTATGTTATAAAAATAGCATCCGGCTTTTATAACAGTAAAGAACCCGGAACCTCCTTAAACAACGGACTCATGCTTCTTTTCAACCGGAAAACAGGACAGGTGGAATCTATTCTGCTTGACGAAGGCCATCTTACAAACATACGCACTGCTGCTGCCGGAGCAATTGCTGCAAAATATCTTGCACCGGAAAAAATTACATGCATCGGAATCATCGGTGCGGGAATACAGGCAAGGCTGCAGCTTGAGTACCTGAAATCCGTTGTAAAGAGCAGAGATGCTGTTGTGTGGGGATTGAATAAAAAAGAACTTGAAAATTTTAAAAATGATATGACAGGCAAAGGATTCAATATCAAAACAACTCTTGATACCGGAGAAGCAGCAGAGAGTTGTAATCTTATTGTTACTGTCACACCTTCGCGCAAACCTCTTCTGCATTCGGAACAGATAAAAAGAGGTACACACATAACAGCAGTGGGTTCGGATATTCCTGAAAAACAGGAGCTTGACTCAAAAATTCTGCAGAAAGCAGATATTGTTGTTGCTGACAGCATTGATCAGTGCCTTGTTCGTGGAGAAATTTCTCATGCGCTGCGGAACAATTTAATAAAAAAAGGAAAACTGACAGAACTCGGAGAAATAATTTCAGGCAGTAAAAAAGGCAGGACTTCTGATGACGAGATAACTGTGGCAGATCTTACAGGTGTTGCAGTTCAGGATATACAAATCAGTAAAGCTGTTTATAAAAATTCTAAGTCGTGAAAAAAATGTTGAAACTGCCAAGAGGAAAAAATGAGTAAACAAAAAATCACTTTAAAAAACATTCTATCCGCCCAAAAAAGGATTGCAAATATAATTACGAAAACGCCCTTACGGCGGTCTTTGCATCTTTCTGAAAAAACAGGTAAAAATATTTTTTTAAAACTGGAGAACATGCAGCCCTCCGGGTCATTTAAATTAAGAGGTGCTGCTAATGCAATTCTAAGCCTTTCTGATGAAGAACTTTCCCGGGGTGTAATTACAACATCTGCGGGGAATCATGGAAAAGCCGTGGCATTTATTGCCTCAAAACTCGGTATCAAGGCTGTTATTTTCGTTTCGGCTCTGGTTCCTCCGCATAAAATCAAAGCCATGGAGCAGCTTGGAGCAAAGGTTGTTGTTGCAGGAAAAGATCAGGACGAAGCTTCTGATAATGCACATAAAACAGCAGAAAAAGAGGGGATGACTTTTATTTCAGCGTTTGATGATCCGTTTGTAATTGCAGGACAGGGTACAGCTGCTCTCGAAATACTGCAGGAGAATCCGGATATTGATACGCTGCTGGTTCAGTTAAGCGGAGGCGGATTGATGAGCGGAACTGCTGTGGCCGCTAAATCCATAAATCCGGATATCAAACTGATTGGAGTGACTATTGAACACGGAGCTGCAATGTATGAGAGTATCAAAGCAGGAAAAATTGTTCCTGTTGAAGAGATCCCCAGTGTGGCTGATGCCCTGCAGGGCGGCCTGCCTTTTGACAACAAATATACTTTTGATATATGCCGCAGTTATGTTGATGATATTATCCGCGTCCCGGAAGAGCAGATTGAAAAAGCCATGGCATTCTGCTTCCGCGCAGAACGCCTTGTACTGGAAGGCAGCGGCGCAATTACAACTGCACCGCTGCTTTTTAACAAGCAAGAAATATTGGGAGAAAACATTACTGCAATTTTAAGCGGAGACAATGTGGATGTGGAACAGCTTCTGGAGATTGCGGGGAAATATCCTGAAATCCAGAATATTTAAATTGTAGAAAAATGTTAATTTTTTTCAGGAGTTAAAAATGCTGCACACACAAAAAATCATTTTTAAAGCTGTAATTTTCATTGTTTTACTCTGCCTCTCCTCCCTGTTTGCAGATAAAAAACCAGAAAATAATTGCACGAAGTTTTCAGTATCATTTTCACCATCTGTTGAGGATTCGCTGATTTCAGGCAGAGTACTTTTGTTTCTATCACGAACCGAAAAATTTAAAGTTGACGTACTTGCTAACGGGACTCCAATTTTCGGCAAAAATGTTGATGATCTTAAACCAGGAGAGCCTGTTGTAATAGACGCATCTGTAAAAGGAGATCCTGTAAGGAGTTTAAAACTTATACCTGCCGGAGAGTTATATGTTAAAGCCTATCTGAATGTTTATACTACATTTCACAGATCAGACGGCCATACTGTAAAACTACACATGGATCAGGGCGAAGGTCAGAACTGGCACTATTCTCCTGGGAATTTGTTCAGCAAAACAAAAAAGATATTTTTTGATCCTGTCAAGGACACCACCATATCAATTATTCTTGATAAAAAGATTCCGCCTCTTCCAGAA
>Ga0190344_1000865_pt1 | contig 12464 bp, 9 predicted proteins | sample 48721323_MG_FD_161662 | JGI IMG/M metagenome (GOLD analysis project Ga0190344, IMG submission 161662) | Hydrothermal vent microbial mat bacterial communities from Southern Trench, Guaymas Basin, Mexico - 4872-13-2-3_MG | ecosystem: Environmental > Aquatic > Marine > Hydrothermal vents > Microbial... | reverse complement strand
TATGCCCCTACCAAACCCCACGTATTCAGGGGTTGTAGGGGCGAACCTGCGTGTTCGCCCAGGCGAAGGCGAAGGTGACATTGAGGTTCCACCTGGGGCTATTCACATTTTCAGGCTAAAGTTTCGCGGAGCGAAACTTTAGCCTGAAAACCCCTTCGGTGCCTTAGCGTTTTAAGTTTTTATTTTTAAAATAAAAAAGCCATGTACTTTTAATCACACCCGCTTCTCAAGCAAAAATAGTTTTCCAAACCTTTTTATATTAGAATGTCAGTGGGCAACAAAATATGTTCCCACCCTACTTATGAGCGGTGGGCAACATTGCCCACCCGACAATTGATAACTGATAACTGATGGCTGAATTAACGCTCTTACAACAAATCAGCATATGGGCCTTACCCATCTTATTTGCTATTACCATACATGAAGCGGCTCATGGTTGGGTTGCCTTTAAACTGGGTGATAGCACGGCCTATCGCGCAGGTCGTGTCACATTGAACCCGATAAAACACATCGATCTGATAGGCACCGTCATTTTGCCCTTACTGATGGTCGTCATCAGTGGCTTTGTATTTGGCTGGGCTAAACCTGTACCCGTCAATTTTCATCAACTGAGACAACCTCGCCGCGATATGGCATTAGTGGCGTTAGCAGGGCCAGGTTCTAACTTGCTGATGGCCATCTTTTGGGTTATTGTGGCCAAATTGGGTTTTTTTCTCACTGGCGAGTTTGAGCAAGCGATTTTTTTAGTTTATATGGGCAGTGCCGGTATCTTAATCAATCTCATTTTGATGGTACTGAATTTATTACCCATATTACCCTTAGACGGTGGACGAGTACTGCACAGTGCTTTACCGCGTGAATTAGCGATCTCGTTTGGACGGCTTGAACCCTTTGGTTTGATTATTCTAGTCATTTTGCTAGTCACCGGCATTTTGGAAAAAATTTTATTTCCCCTAGTCATCTTCATGTACCAACAATTTTTCTCGCTGGCGGGCTTATGAAAAAGAAAAATGTTGCTTAATTGTAGGGGCAATCCCTTGCGGTTGCCCCTTTTTTAAAATACCGAAACGGATTGATTATTAACGAGTAAATACTTGAGGATACAAATTTGAATTCATCTACGTGTGTCTTATCCGGGATGCGCCCGACAGGTAAATTGCACTTAGGCCATTTACATGGTGTGCTGAAAAACTGGGTCAATTTGCAACATGAATATAAATGTTATTTTTTTGTAGCGGATTGGCACGCCTTAACCACAGAATATGATAATACCGGGGTAATTGCACAAAGTGTCTGGGATATGGTGGTAGATTGGTTAGCTGTCGGTATTAACCCTGGGGAAGCTACCTTATTTATTCAATCCAAAGTGCCAGAACATGCCGAATTGCACTTACTGTTGTCCATGTCTACACCACTCAGTTGGTTAGAACGTATCCCCACTTACAAAGATCAACAACAGAAACTCCAAAATAAAGATTTATCCACTTACGGTTTTTTAGGCTATCCGCTATTACAAAGTGCTGATATTTTAGTTTACAAAGCTGGGTTAGTGCCGGTAGGTGAAGATCAAGTCGCCCATGTTGAATTTACCCGCGAATTAGCACGGCGTTTTAACCATATCTATGGACGCGAAGCAGATTTTGAAGACAAGGTTAAAGAAGCGATTCGTAAAATGGGCAAAAAAAATGCCAAACTTTATAAAGAATTAAGGAAACGCTATCAAGAACAAGGTGATGATGAAGGCTTAGAACGGGCTAAAGCCTTGGTAGACAACCAGCAAAATATCTCCCTTGGCGACAAGAAGCGTCTTTTAGGTTATTTAGAAGGCCAAAATAAAACGATTTTGCCAGAACCAGAAGCCTTGTTGACTGAAACGGCTAAAATGCCTGGCTTAGATGGACAGAAAATGTCCAAATCCTACCAGAACACCATTGCCCTACGTGAGCCCCCTAACATTATTGAAAAAAAGCTACGCACAATGCCCACCGATCCTGCACGAATACGACGCACTGATCCGGGTGATCCCGAAAAATGTCCCGTCTGGCAATTTCATCAAATTTATAGCAAGGACGACATCAAAACTTGGGTACAAAATGGCTGTCGTAGTGCTGAGATAGGTTGCGTAGACTGCAAACAACCGATAATAGAGGCAGTGTTGACCGAATTAACCCCCATACGAGAACGCGCTTTAAATTATATTGAAGAACCAGAATCAGTACGCGCCATCTTGAGTGAAGGTTGTGAACAAGCCCGCGTTACTGCCCGTGAAACACTGGAAGAAGTACGGCAAGTGATGGGCCTGTTCTACCGTTGAACCCTGAACAGAATATGATAAATGATTCACAGTCCGGCATTGTTCAAGAAACACCCCTTGAAGCCTCAGCGCCAGCCACGGTTGAAGAAACACCCCTTGAAGCATCACCAAAGGCCACGGTTGAAGAAACACCAGATGAAACCTCAGCGCCGGTTGAAAAAACACCAGATGAAGGCACAGCGCCAGCCACGGTTGAAAAAGTTGAAACATCGCCCCCCGCTCTTGTGGATGGCGCACCGCTTTCAAAATGGCCGACTGATCTCTACGTGCCACCCGATGCTCTACAAGTGTTTCTCGAAAGCTTTGAAGGGCCATTGGATCTTTTGCTTTACCTGATACAACGCCAAAATTTAGATATTCTGAATATACCCATTGCTGAAATCACACAGCAATATCTGCACTATATTGAAGTCATGAAAGAACGACAGTTAGATTTAGCCGCAGAATATCTGGTTATGGCGGCCCTGTTGATGGAAATCAAATCACGCTTGCTGCTCCCCACGATTGACAAAGAGAATGAAACAGAAACGGATCCACGCAGCAAATTGGTTCAACAATTACGAGAATATGCTCAATACAAACAAGCCGCAGAAGATTTAGATGCCTTACCTCGAATAGCGAGAGAGATTTTCATTGCCTCTGTAGAACCGCCTAAAATCCCGAAAGAAATCATCATCCCCAACATCAGTTGGACGGCATTCTTAGTAGGCATGCGCGATATCATGGAACGGGCTACACTATTTACCTCACATCAAATCCTGTGTGAACCGCTTTCAGTGCGAGAACGCATGAGTTTAATTTTAGAAAAATTAAAAACCGCCTCCCGCCTTGATTTTGTAAACTGTTTTACACTAGAAGAAGGCCGAGCAGGAGTCGTTGTCACCGTATTAGCGTTGCTAGAACTGACTAAAGAATCATTAATCCAAATCATTCAAGAAAAATCTTATGAAATGATACAAGTTGTCAGTTTATAACTCGTTCTTTTGTAGGGTGGGTAACGTGTTTTTGTTGCCCACCCTCTTCGTCTAAAAACGTTCTTTTGTAGGGTGGGTAACGTGTTTTTGTTGCCCACCCTCTTCGTCTTGGGAGCCCTACATGTATGGATTTATTCTTAACTTAATGGCATTGAGGTAGGAGTGGGCTCGGCAAAATAAATTTGGAACGAAAATTTGGGCACAGCAAATTTGGTTTGAAAATCTCTATTTTTATTGACATGATAAAAACCATTTTTCTTTGGATAGAATCATCTCACTCTCAAGACAAAACCGTTATTAAACATACACCTGGAGTATGTGGTGGCAATGCTTGTATTCGTAATACTCGTATCCCAGTATGGACACTTGTCTCTCTCCGTTCTCAAGGTGCGAAAGACAAAGAATTACTTGAGGATTATCCAAGTCTTCATCAAACGGATTTAGAGGCAGCTTGGATTTATTATCAACAGCATCAAGATGAAATTGACCGAGCGATTGCACTACAAGACGATGAAGACTAGATTATATACAGCTCAAAGCTTTAGATTTGATTTCCCTCACAGAGGAATTAACCTTGTTTATTGGTGGTTTAAAGAAAATTTGGTCTATTTTCTCAAAAGGAGGCCGCAAAATGAAGATGAAATATACCCCCGAAGAAGTCACTGAATTTTGTAAAGACTTAGGAGACGTTTTTTTAGCCAGTCTCACGCCACAAGAACGATTAGCAGGATTAAAACCGTCTGAAAGGTTAGCGGGATTAAAACCGGGGTGTTAAATTTCAGGTATTTTGGCTACTTTTTTTTTCACTCGATATTCGTAGGGTGGGATCGCTTAGCGACAATGAACTCAATATCAACCCAGATTTCACCGACAGCGATCCCACCATCCCCCCAGAATCAATCTACTCTATGCACATAACTTTTTAAGCTTCGCGCCAAAAGTTTTGCGCGCAAAACTTTTGGCGCGAATTGATTTTTCACAATACGCACCACAACATGTTCGATGGCATGGTGGGCAAGCGGGCGGTGAGTTTTTGGGTTGTTCTTAACTTTATTGGCGCCCGCTTACCCACCCTACGAAGACTTGTGTGCATAGAGTAGCCAGAATAAATAGGGTGAAAAATAAACCAAGAAATGTGTTTATATTTAACACCCCATTTATTAATATAAAAATAAAATCTTTCAAAAAATCAATTTTGACGAAAATTTGAGGCTCAGTATGATTTTAAATGAGATTAAAAAACGCCTACCACTGGGATTCAAAATAGGGATTAAAACTAGGAAATTTCTTCCCCAAGCTTTAAAGGATAAATTATTAGTGCGTTGGTTCTTGTTGTGGGAGAAAACCGGAAAACTGAAGTATTTAAAACGACTCCGAATCATAATTGGCATTCAACTGAGCGTTAAACAGTTAGAAGCGATTTTGACACAGATCAAGCAAAAAAAAGACTGCAAATTGCTCGTATTTGGTTTAGGGAATGATAGTTTACTGTGGGTAACCGCTAATCGAGCAGGGCAAACGGTTTTTCTTGAAGCACATCAAGCTTGGTTCAATGAATTTAAGTCGCGCTATCCAGAATGGTTAGCTTATCGAGTGTCTTATGAAACAAAACTGCGTGACTGGAAAACTTGGCTTAACCAACCTGATAAACTGACATTAGATTTAAATCCAGAAATCCATCAGACACCGTGGGATATCATTTTAGTTGATGGGCCCATTGGTTATGGTGATGATGCGCCGGGCCGCATGAAAAGTATTTACACCGCTTCACAACTCATCAATCAAGGTGGCGATATTTTTGTGCATGACTGTGAACGGGAAGTTGAGCAAGTGTATTGTGACACCTTTCTATTACCCAAAAATCTCGTAAAAGAAATGACTAATCTTAGACACTATCGTGGCTGACATCAAGTCGGATAGAACGCTTGGTGGGCAACAAAAACACGTTATCCACCCTACATTGAGCTTAAGGTGGGCAACAAAAACACGTTACCCACCCTACAGGATAGAAAAAAAATGGCATTAACACCTACAGAAAAAGCCGCAGACTTACTGGCAAAAATCATCGCTCTGGTTGATGAGAAATTTCCAGAAGATGAAGCACAACAAATCAAAAGCTTTGTTCAACATTTTTATCACTATGTCACGCATGAAGAATTGCTTGAGCGAGGTAGTGTGTCTGATTTATATGGCGCTGCCGTCGCCTACTGGCGCTTTGCCCGTCAATATACTGCCGATCAAACTAAAGTACGTGTCTATAATCCCCAATTTGAACAAGATGGCTGGCAATCTGCCCATACCATTGTGAGCCTGATCATTAAAGACATGCCTTTTTTAGTCGATTCTATTCGCATGGCCTTAAATCGGCAAGGCTTGACTGTGCATTTGATTGTCCATCCTATACTGAAAACGCATCGTGATGAACAGGGTAATTTACTTGAAGTCTTACCTCACAATAATGATGATGGGCAACTTCCACCGGAAGAAAGGGTGAGACAACATTATGAATCGATTCTACATGTTGAAGTGGATCGACAAACAGAACAGGCCGTTTTAGAAAACATAGCGCGTGAATTAGAGCAAGTGTTAAATGATTTACGCTTGGTTGTCGCGGATTTGCAAAAAATGCGTGACAAAATGGGAGAAGTGGTACACGAACTAGAAACCAATCCGCCGCCTATTAATACTGATGAAATCCATGAAATCTGTGATTTTTTGCACTGGACACAAACGAATCATTTTATCTTTTTGGGTTATCAAGAGTATGCATTATTAGGTGAAGACGATGCGCCTGTATTATGTCGCTTACCAGAAACTGGACTCGGTATATTACATGATCAAAATCCGCCTCATTCAGTACACCATGAAGCCGAAGAAGTGTCCTCTACTTTTGCCAAGTTACCCTTACCCTTACGCAAATTAGCACTTCAACCAACGCTATTGTTATTGAATAAAACCCGGGCGCGTTCAACCATACACCGCCCTGTTCGTATGGATTACATCGGCATTAAGCGCATTGATCCGGCTGGCAAGGTGATTGGAGAACGACGCTTTTTAGGTTTATACACCTCAACGGCTTATCATCAACGCACCCTAGATACGCCATTAATACGTCAAAAAGTGAGCTATGTTGTTGAAAAAGCAGGTTTTCGGCGTAATAGCCATAAAAGTCAGGCCTTGTTTTATATCTTAGAAACTTATCCGCGTGATGAATTGTTTCAAATTGATCAGGAAACCTTGCTGCAAACCGCAATGGGCATTTTGCAATTACAAGAGCAACAACGGATTCGTTTATTTGTGCGCCCTGACACTTATGGACGGTTTTTTTCCTGCCTGGTTTATGTGCCCCGTGAGCGTTATGACACCGACATTCGTAAACGTATGGAAGCCGTCTTGTTGAAAGCGTTCGGTGGCACACGGATTGAATTTCATGTCTGGCTGTCAGAGTCTGTTTTAGCCCAAGTCCATTTTATCGTTTACACGCCAACAGGCACTTGTCTTGACTCTGATATCAAAGAGATCGAAAACAAATTAATTGAAGTCACTCGTGAATGGCAGGATGTATTACATGATGCCTTGCTTGAACACAATGGTGAAGAACAAGGTACAGGCTTATTTCGCCGCTATAAAGACGCTTTTCCAGTCTCGTATCGGGCAGATTTTTCTGCCCATCATGCCATTTATGACATTGACAAAATAGAAGCACTGGAAACCAACAGCGGTTTAGGCATGAGTTTATATCGGCCTATCGAAGTGCTGGATAATTCACTGCGCTTTAAATTGTTTCACCCGCAAAGCCATTTACCCCTTTCCAAAGTCTTACCCATGTTAGAAAACATGGGAGTCAATGTGATTCGAGAACGTTCTTATGAAGTGCGAACTACGGACAGTCTACCACCAGTCTGGATTCAGGATTTTGAACTGCTACACCACGACAAATCTCTGGATATCGCTCAAATCAAAGAAGTTTTCCAAGATGCCTTTGCCCAAGTATGGCATGGGCATATTGAAAATGATGGCTTTAATCGCTTAGTGTTGCATACTCAGTTCAATTGGCGTGAAGTCATTATCTTTCGCGCTTACTGGAAATATTTACGGCAAACCTGCAGCAATTTCAGTCAAGAATATGTTGAGCAAGCTTTAGTCAATAATCCTCAGATTGTCAGTTTACTGCTAGACTTATTCTATGCGCGTTGCAGCCTAGCACAAGCACACCCTTTTGAGGTGCAGGTTGAACGCATTAAAACCTTACTGGATTCAGTGGCCAGTCTGGATGAAGATCGTATTTTGCGGCGCTTTTTAGGCGTGATTTTGGCCACCTTGCGAACCAACTATTTTCAAAAGGATGATAAGGGGCAACCTAAATCTTACTTATCCTTTAAATTTGATCCCAGCAAAGTCCCTGATTTACCGGAACCGCGCCCCATGTTCGAGATTTTTGTCTACTCGCCCCGTGTTGAAGGCGTGCATTTACGGGGTGGGAAAGTCGCACGCGGTGGCATTCGGTGGTCAGATCGTCTCGAAGATTTCCGTACAGAAATTCTGGGTTTAGTGAAAGCCCAAATGGTCAAAAATGCCGTCATCGTACCTGTTGGTTCCAAAGGCGGCTTTGTCGCTAAACGTTTGCCTACCGAAGGTGGACGCGATGCCGTACAAGCAGAAGGTATCGCCTGCTATCAAACCTTGATTCGTGGTTTATTAGATTTAACCGATAATCTGATTGACGGAAAAGTGGTGCCACCACCTGATGTGGTAAGACATGATAGTGATGATCCTTATCTCGTCGTTGCCGCTGATAAAGGCACAGCCACCTTTTCTGATATTGCCAACAACATTGCCAAAGCCTATCAATTTTGGCTAGGTGATGCTTTTGCATCAGGCGGTTCTAGCGGTTATGACCATAAAAAAATGGGGATCACAGCGCGTGGCGCGTGGGAATCCGTTAAACGGCATTTTCGTCAACTCGGCATGGATATCCAAAACAAAGATTTTACCGTCATTGGTATAGGCGATATGTCAGGTGATGTTTTTGGTAACGGCATGTTATTGTCTGAACACATCAAACTAATAGGGGCCTTTAATCACAAACATATTTTCTTGGATCCCAACCCCAACCCCAAAACAAGCTTCCAAGAACGACAACGCTTATTTAACCTACCGCGTTCCAGTTGGGCCGACTATGATAACCGTTTGATTTCTGAAGGAGGCGGTGTCTTTTCACGTAGCCGTAAATCCATTGTCTTATCACCCCAAGTACAAGCCCTATTAGATAAACAAGCCAAAGTATTAACGCCTAACGAATTAATCCAAGCCCTGTTATGCGCGCCAGTCAATTTACTCTGGAATGGCGGTATCGGCACTTATGTCAAAGCCCAAAGTGAACACCATTTAGAAGTCGGTGATCGGGCTAACGATGGTTTACGCATCAACGGCCAAGATTTACGGTGTCAAGTGGTAGGCGAAGGCGGCAATTTAGGCTTTACCCAACTAGGACGCATTGAATACGCACTCAATGGTGGACACATTCACACCGATGCGATTGACAATTCCGGTGGCGTAGACTGCTCCGATCATGAAGTCAATATCAAAATACTACTCAATGCCATTGTGGCTAATGGCGATCTAACGCTCAAGCAACGGAATAATCTATTACACGACATGACCGATGCAGTAGCCAAATTAGTGATTGAAAACAATTACTTACAGACACAAGTCCTCAGCATTACCCAGTTCTTGTCCTTTCAATTACTCAATGTGTATACGCGCTTCATGCGCCATTTAGAAAACCAGAATCAACTTGATCGCGCATTAGAATTTTTACCCACTGACAAAACATTGCTAGAACGACGGGCTGCACAACAAGGCCTCACTTCTCCAGAACTGTGTGTTTTGTTAGCTTATAGCAAGATTAGTTTGTACAAAACCTTGTTAGATTCCGATTTACCGGAAGAGCCCTATTTCCAAAAGCGTTTAGAACATTATTTTCCAGCCCCTTTACCAGAACGTTTTGCCAAAGAAATTGCACAACACCGCCTTCACCGCGAAATCATCGCAACCAAATTAACCAACACAGTTGTCAATCGTAATGGGATTTCTTTCGTGTACCGGTTAAATGAAGAAAGTGGACAAACAGCGCCTGAGATTGTACGGGCATTCATCGTTGCGTGGGAAGTGTTTGATATGCAAAGCCTATGGGATGAAATTGAAGCCCTTGATAATCAAGTGAATGCCCAAGTGCAAATCAGCATGATGATAGACGCACGTAAACAAGTCGAACGCGCAACGCGCTGGTTATTACGTCATCACCGGATGCCCTTAGACATTAGCAAAACTATAGACACCTTGCATCCAGGAGTCATTCAGTTAGCGGAAAGCTTGCTGCATTTCATTGATAACGTAGAGCAAGCCTCTTTAGAAACAAGCGCACAAAATTTAGTTGATGCCAGTGTACCCTTAACACTCGCGACTCGCGTTGCCAGTTTAGTCTACTGCTTATCCGCTTTAGATATTGTTGAAGTCGCCAATGCCAATGGCATCACATTGGAAAAGGTTGCCACCATCCATTTTCTATTAGGTACTCGTTTGAAACTACACTGGTTACGAGATAAAATCAGCGAGCTACCGCGAGATAATCGCTGGGAAGCCCTCTCTCGATCGGCCCTACGTGATGAGCTATACCGCACTCACCGCGAACTCACCACAGTCGTCTTGCAAAGCAATACCGAAATACTTAAACTAGAAGCCCATCTTGAAGCATGGATGGTTCAGAATGCGACTGCCTTAGAACGTTGTCAGCAAGTCTTATCAGACATTTCGCAGATTGAAAAGCCAGATTTATCCATGCTATCAGTGGCATTACGCGAAGTGCGAAGTCTTTTATAAAAAAATTGTAGTGAGCAATTGGATTTCACGCAAATCGTTAAACAGAAAATAAGGGAACGAGCAAATCACGTATTTTACGCAAAAATTTTTGCGTGAAATAGAACCTTGATATTTATAGTTTGTCAGATAAATCATTTGACAAGGGCAGACACGTAGGTATGTCCCTACAAAACGCGGTTTTGTAGGGGCGAACCTACGTGTTCGCCCTTATTGTCTGCTGAAATGATTTTTCTGAAGTCGGCCGCGATAAATCGTACCATGTTTCAAACAGTATAAGTTGCCCAAGTTGCCCAAGTTGCCCCAAAAAACTATAAAATTTTGAACAAACGAACTTTTGTATGTAACAAAACTATCAACTTGAAGAGTCAATGTTCACGCCAGTTTTGAGTTTTACTGATATTAAAGTCTATAGATTTGGTGGGCTTTGAAAATACAAAACCCACCCTACACTTTTTCAGATAGATTTGGTGGGCAACAAAAACACGTTACCCACCCTACAATTTAAAGTGCTCTTAAAAAAACATCATTATGAACAAATCGATCAATAATTGGATACGTCCAGAAATCCAAAAACTCACGGCCTATCACGTTCCTGATCCAGGTGATGCCATCAAATTAGATGCTATGGAAAATCCCTATCAGTGGGAAACGGCACAGGTTGAAGAATGGCTTAACGTTTTGCGTGGTGCGGCCCTAAACCGTTATCCCGATCCAGCTGCGCGTTCCGTCAAAGAACAATTACGCACTGTTATGCAGATTCCCGACAATATGGACATGATTCTCGGCAATGGCTCCGACGAATTAATCCAAATGTTAGCCTTAACTTTAAATGGAGAAGGGCGAATATTGCTCGCTCCAGAACCCAGTTTTGTGATGTATCGCTTAATCGCGCAAGTTGTCGGTATGCAGTATATCGGCGTGCCTTTGCAAAGCGAACATTTCACTTTAGATATGTTTGCCATGCTGGAAGCGATTGAAACTTATCAACCGGCATTGGTATTTTTAGCCTATCCCAATAATCCCAGCGGTAATGCGTTCGATGCTTTCGATATAGAAGCGATCATAGAAACCACACCTGGGCTTGTGGTGATTGACGAAGCTTACGCGCCATTTACTGATGAGACTTTTATGCCGCGCTTAAGTGAATATCCTAATTTACTGGTAATGCGTACCGTCTCCAAATTGGGATTAGCGGGCTTACGATTGGGCTTATTGGCAGGATCACACACTTGGTTAGAACAGATTGAAAAAACCCGTTTACCTTATAATATCAATGTGTTAACTCAACTGAGTGCCGTATTTGCTTTACAACAATACAGCGTGTTAGAAAAACAAACACAGCAAATCAGGGCTGATAGGGAAAATTTATTGGAAAGCCTGAACGCCATCAAAGGTGTGCAAACTTGGACGAGTCAAACCAATTTCATTTTATTTCGCGTCGCAGAAGCGCAAAGCGTTTTTGAGGCCTTAAAAAATCAAGGCGTTTTGATTAAATGCTTGCATGGAAGTCATCCCTTGTTAGACAACTGTTTACGGGTGACGGTGGGTAGGCCTGAAGAAAATCAGGCGTTTTTAAAAGCATTGACACAGATTGTGTGATGGTTTCTATTATTATAACTACAAGGATTATTTATAAGAAAGGATAAGATTGTGACAATCTGTGAGATCATGATAACGATCATAAATCAAAACAATGCCAAACATCGTAAGTGTCATTTTTCAACGAAGACTCACGAAACTCACATAACGAACTCAATCAGGCTATAATTTAATCCGCATCGAATAAATAATCCTTGTAGTTATATCCGATAACCAAGTCAGGAAAAATAGCCATGAGAGCAAAAAAATAAAAATACAGTAAATATGTTACATGTATAGCAACAATAGTAGCTTAGACGCAAAACTGAAATATCAACAAAAGTGGAATCAAATCAACTGGGTTAAGGTGGAAAAGTTTGTTCTAAGACTTGAAAGGAGTATTGCAAAAGCAGTTGAACATCATTGCCACGATAACAAAACTCTGGACGATAACCGCAGGTATGAAAAGGAATTACTGACAAAATCAGATTGGGTTTTTATCTAAATAAATGATGTTCATAAGTTCCGAGAGGGATAATTTTCGATGCGCCGTGTTCTGGATCAGTCTCACGGCTTGTGCTTTGAAGACGAGTATTGGTGGCGACACTGATGCTTATACTTAGCGCCGTCATAAATTGCGCTTTTTCGCTCCAACAGTAAAAGCTTAAAATGCACAACCCCGAAGGGGTTGAATGTGAATAGCCCCAGGTGGCAAC
>Ga0190344_1000863_pt1 | contig 12511 bp, 8 predicted proteins | sample 48721323_MG_FD_161662 | JGI IMG/M metagenome (GOLD analysis project Ga0190344, IMG submission 161662) | Hydrothermal vent microbial mat bacterial communities from Southern Trench, Guaymas Basin, Mexico - 4872-13-2-3_MG | ecosystem: Environmental > Aquatic > Marine > Hydrothermal vents > Microbial... | reverse complement strand
TTAAAAGAAAAATACGCTCAAGAATTGCATTGTAATGAAGTCATGCTATTGCCGTATTATATCGCTTCAATGAATATTGAGCATGAATATTTAGATTTGATGGGCCAATATAAGCCATTTGAAGGGATTTGTTTAGCGGATACCTTTGAATTGGCAGAAGGATCGCAGGTTGATTTGTTTGCACCAGAAAACACGGAACGAGTCAAAAAACAGCAAGGAACTGAATTTTTCGTGATTATTGGGAATCCGCCTTATAACGTGGGGCAGGTTAATGAAAATGACAATAATAAGAATCGCAAATATAAGGTGATTGATCAGCGAGTGAAAGAAACTTATGCGAAAGATTCTAAGGCGACTAATAAGAATGCTTTGGCTGATCCTTATGTGAAGGCGATTCGGTGGGCATCGGATAGGATTGGGGAAGAGGGGATTGTTGCTTTTGTGAGCAATAATGGATTTTTGGATAGTATCGCTTTTGATGGGATGCGTAAGCATTTAGGGGACGAATTCTCTAAAATCTATCTGTTGGATTTAGGCGGTAATATTAGAAAAAATCCAGGTAAAACTTCCAATGTATTTGATATTAGAGTCGGTGTAAGCATTAATTTATTGGTAAAAAGTTCATCACCAGAAAAATGTATTTATTATGCTCATGTTGGTGATACGCTAAGCAAGAAACTGAAGCTTAATTATTTGATTGAAAAAAATCTCAACACTGTGGAGTGGCAAGTTATTAAACCCAATAATGACAATGTTTGGCTTACTGATGGCTTGCATTCAGAATTTGAGGAGTTTTTGCCGTTAGGCACTAAAGAGGCTAAAGGGGCAAAAACGGAGATTGATGGGGTTGTTTTTAAGACTTATGGGCGTGGTGTAGCTACTAGCCGTGATGCTTGGGCGTATAATTTTAATCAAAAAGCCCTTGCTGAAAATATGCAGCGTACTATTGATGCCTATAACGATCATGTTGAAAAATGGGCAAAAAAAGACAACCAGCAAGTTAAGGTTGATAATTTTGTGCTGTATGATGACTGTAAAATGAGTTGGGGTGAAGGTTTAAAAATAAACTTAAAACGTGGTAAAACAGCCGAATTTGATACTCAAAAAATCAGGCAATCCTTATACCGCCCATTTACAAAATCCAATCTGTTTTTTGACAGAATATTTAATGAGAGGGTTTATGTCTTCCCTTCTATTTTTCCCACACCTGAGACTGAAAATGAAAATAGAGTAATTTGTTTAGCAGGTGTGGGAGACAGAAAAGGTTTTGGTTGTTTAATTACAAAGTTAATTCCCTCGCTTGATTTAGCGTTTGAAAAAACTCAATGCTTCCCCCTCTACACCTACAAAGAAGACGGCACCCATCGCACCGAAAATATCACAGACTGGGCACTTAGCCACTATCAAAACCACTACAAAGACGACAGCATCACCAAATGGGCTATTTTTCATTACACTTATGGATTACTTCACCACCCCGCTTATCGTGAAAAATACGCCGCTAATCTCAAGCGTGAACTTCCACGCCTACCAATGGCCCCCGATTTTTGGTCATTTTCAAAATCAGGAGAAAAATTAGCTGATTTACACCTCAACTATGAACAGCAAGCACCCTACCCATTGAAAATGATTGAAAATCCCAAAGTGCCGTTTAGTTTGAAAGTCGAAAAAATGCGCCTATCTAAAGATAAACGCCAATTGATTTACAACAACTTTCTCAAATTGGATGGCATCCCTAAAGCCGTCTTCAATTATAAACTAGGCAATCGCTCCGCCCTTGAATGGGTAATCGAACAATATCGCGTCAAAGTCGATAAAAGAAGCGGCATCGTCAATGATCCCAACCGTGAAGCGGAAGAAAGCTATATTCTGGAATTGGTGAAAAAGATAATCACAGTCAGCTTGGAAACGATTAAAGTGATTGAGGGGTTGCCTAGAGATTTTCATAAAAATCATTCCAAATGAAGGGCGAACGCGCAGGGAGCGAACACTTTCGGCTCGCCAAACAGCGCAAACAGCGTTCTATTGGTTTTTTTTAACGCAAAAGACGCAAGGGGCGCAAGAGGCGCAAAAGGTGATTCTCTTGAGAAAAAGCATCTTTAGCGTCTTTAGCGTCTTTAGCGTCTCTTGCGTTTATTTCTTCTGTAGTAGATTAATGTTGAACTGATTGAACTGTTGGTTTTTTATCTATTTACCGCAATTTCTCCTCAATTATCATCATGAACACACGCGACGAATTACTACGCCATAGCCTGTTATCAACAAGCTTTGACTTGCTACCCTTCTAGCGAATTGTTGTTTATAAATATTATCCCAACTTTGCATTAAGCTCATTTTCAAGCAGTTCTATTGCCTTTATCGCCCTCTCAATTTCTGATTTATGGACATTGATCGTTTCTGAATGACTGAGTGGATTTAAAAGAAAACGTCGAGACAAATCAATATCACGAATCAGTTCTTGATCAGTTAGCCAAGGTTTTTTGTGACGATCTTTTCCTTTTGTAATCGCGTTCCAAAAGTATTGAATTTGCGGATTCTTTTGATCGTGATAGGTGACAAGGAGCTTGTTCTTAAGACAGAAGTCTTTTACCATGCTTTCAAAAGCCGTTCGCAGGTAAATCGCACAAGCCTTGTAATCGTTAGCTTGAAAATAGTCTTTGGCCTTATCAAGGTAGGGATTGTCGCTATTATCACTGCTGTACACCACAATTTCTTGTTCATCAATGTTCTGACAATAAAGATGAGCATATTCCCATTTTTGTTGAGATTGAGTGATTTCTTTGACAATTTCATACCACTGTTTATCGTAAGTCAACAAAAATATCTGATAATCTGAAAATTCCGATTCCAGAATATCAAGTATAGGCAGACGATTGGACATATCAAGCCCAATCAGAACATCATCCAGTGCCAAAATTTTTAAACGGCTACTGGGCCCCTGCAAGAGAGAAGCAAAATAAATTGAGAGCGCAATTGCCGACAATTTGGCCTCGTTTAAAAACAAATGATGCTCAGGAATATCTTTGTTAAACAGTGTGATTTTCAAAATCACTTCTTTGTTTTTAAGCGTTTGATTCTCTTTGTTGAAGGCAATACCCTGAACCAGAAATTTTCAGGTATTTTAGAAGAAGCAACCAGAAATGGGGCAACCACAAGGGATTGCCCCTACGCAATGCCATGTAGGGGCAATCCCTTGTGGTTGCCCTTTGCGGTAAAATACCTGTTTATTTGTGCTTCAGTACTTAATTTATTGGTAAAACCATCATTGAATTTTTTAATCAGTTCATCCGAGGCTTGAATTTGTGCCTTGGTTTTTCGACTTGACGCAGCGCGTCGAACCGCAATCCAGTCATCGACAAAATTTCGATTAGTGAAGTCATTGATACTATTCGCTAATAGCGTGTTGACCAATAAATTGAAGAGGTTAACCGTGGGGCTGGTACGATGTAAAAAGTAGGTTTCCAGCAATCCTTTATAATCAAAAAAACCTTTTGCCTTGTTAGCCTCCATGATAGAGAGAGCATTGGTTTCATTAACCTTTTTTGACCATTCATAAATCACGGGACAGGAAGACGGATCAGGTTTAATGTGCCATTTCACATATCCCTCGTCATTGGGAATAAAAATATTCTGATGTTTTTCAAAAGCATGGCCTTTGACACCGGCTTCTAAAAAGAGTTTTAAAGCCATAAATAACGAGGTTTTACCACTACCGTTGTCACCATACACCAGCAAATTATGCTGGTGTAGTTCAATATTGTAAGTGCCATAAAAGCCTTTAAAGTTTTTTATCTCAACACTCAAAATCCGCATAATAAGGTTTTCCCTCAATCATTCTGATGATGGGCAGACTATCCAAAAAGAAAAGGTTATGGCGAATGGGGTGTTCTTTGTCAAACAGACGCTGAAAAATCCGTCTGAGAGTCGTCATTTTGTCCCCACTCATTTTACATAAGGGTGGCAAGTTTTCCTGAGCAAGCACATTAAGAAAGTATTTTTCGCCTTGGTGCAACGCTTCTGGAAAATAAAGTTCGTAAACCATACCATCAATAATTTGTTCAAAAAAACTAACCATTAAACGATCTTGTACCTCTCTCAACTCCAAGTTTTGGCTACGATAAAATGGCTGTTGTTTGAGGTATATAATATAGTCAACAAATGTGATAAAGCGTTGTTGTGTGATTTTATCCGTCGTCACAATCGGGAGTTGAGCAATGCTTTTTCCACTTCCCTTTGCCGGTTCAATGACTTTATGTCGAAACAGGAGTAAAGACGAATTGAGCAAGGCTAAGAGATATTTTAAGGAATTCTCTTTGTTGCTATCAAAAATCACCAAGGTGTCAGTTAGCCCGATATATTCTTCGTTATCATCATAAGCAAAACCATTTTGAGCCGATTTAGATGAACACCACAGTTTATCCAAATGATAATCGTTTTTGTGCGTTGGAGAGCTATAATTCCACCACTTTAATGATGGTTTTCTCATTTTAGCGGGGCGGTTGGCTAATTGCGTTTTGTGTTTTAATAAATAATGTTGAATCGAAGTTGATAACTGTTCAAATTCATTAATCTGTTCAAGATAAAGAATATACTCAGTAGGCAGGGTGATAGTATATTTATCTATATTATTGCCATTGATTCGTTTTTTAAAAAAGGCATTTGGAAATTGTAGCGGTTTATCTCTGAAGACAAAAATATCATTAGCACCGCTTTGCATTCCTCTCCCGATTTTAACGAGATTTTCGAGTTGAGTATGATTCGCATCAATTTTTTGAGTGACTGATTTCATAAAAAGTGATTGATAAGTAATAAGTGAATTTTGTGTAATCGTTTTTAATCAGCGTCAATCATGACAATCAGTGCAATCAGCGTTCTATTGTTTTTAAATCAGCGTCAATCATGACAATCAGCGCAATCAGCGTTCTATTGTTTTTAAAATTTGAAATGGATTTATTTTTTTATATTATACCTCAATTTTTTTCTAATCGTATTAGAAACTATTCTAATCTGTCAGGTTTTTTATCATTTTAAGCAACCTCTAACCAATTATCATCATGAACACACGCGACGAATTACTACACAAAGCCATAGCCTGTTATGAAAAAGCGGGCCAGATTGAAGATATGTGCCGTTGTTTAAAGGCCCTTGGCGAATACGATCAAGCCGCCGTTTTGTATGAACAAAACAACGAACCGTGGCAAGCGGCGTGGATGTACGCCCAAGAAGCCCATCTATTTTATCAAGCCCGATATCGGGTTAAACAAACTCCGGTAAATGGGTTAGCCGATGAATTAAGCCGTGATTTAATCCTAGCACGTTGTGAAGCTGAAATCGGTTCAAAATCACAAGCGGGCTTGACGATTTCAAAAGTGATTAAGCAGTTTCCGCAATTGCCCTTTATTCATCGACAACGAATTGAAGAATGGGCCGTTTTAGTGGCGCAACGCCTAGGCCGCTTTGATTTAGTCGCCACAACTTATGCCATAGCCTACACCACCGGCACACCCGAATCCGAAATCCGTTGGGAAGCCTGGGCCTTATCCACTTTAGGCGATGCAACCGGTGTTCCCACAACACCCTCCGTTGAACCCGATATCCCCTTTGAATTTGAAACGGTAACAGTCAACCAACGTGGAGAAATTATCCAGCGCCGCCGCTTACAAGCCAAGCAACGAATAGAACAACTCAACGATGAGGTGACATTAGAAATGGTTTTTATGAAGGGCGGAACGTTTATGATGGGTTCACCTGAAGATGAGGAAGGTAGAGAGTTTTTGTTTGAAGGCAGTGAAAGCCCCCAACATCAAGTGACGATAAAACCGTTTTATATGGGCAAATATCCAATCACCCAAGCGCAATGGTTCGCTATGATGTTTGATAATCCGTCTCATTTTCAAGGAGACAATCGCCCGGTAGAAAAGGTGTCGTGGGAGGATTCTGTGAGGTTTTGTCACAAACTATCTGCACTAACGGGGAAAGCCTATCGTTTACCAAGTGAAGCTGAATGGGAATATGCGTGTCGGGCCGGGACAACAACGCCGTTTTATTTTGGTGAAACGATAACGACTGATTTGGTGAATTATGATGGTAATTTTACTTATGCCAATGGGCCAAAAGGCGTTTATCGTGATCAGACAACGGAGGTGGATCGTTTTCCACCCAATGTGTTTGGTTTGTACGATATGCACGGCAATGTTTTGGAATGGTGTGCGGACTTATGGCATGAGAATTATAATGGTGCACCCTCGGACGGTAGTGCTTGGCTAGAGGAAAAATATGAAAAATGGCGGCTAGAACACCTGTTTTCTAAAATAGGTGATAAAAGTCTACGTCTGCTTCGTGGCGGCCCCTTCATCTTCGACCCGTTCTACTGTCGTGCTGCCAACCGTGACAGGTTCTCGTCGGGCAAGCATAGCTGGGTCATCGGCTTCCGTGTCTGCCTAGACTTTAGCACTGTAACCTATTGAATTATAGCCCTTTACTCTCTTTTCTTTTTTCTTTTACTCTTTTAACAGCCTGATTTTGGGGTTGGTTTTTGGTTTTATCGCTCGAAGCGCGATCGCGATTTTTTTTGAAATAACACCTATTGATTTAAATGGTGGGCAACATAAACACGTTACCCACCCTACATTGATTTTATTGGTGGGCAACAAAAACACGTTACCCACCCTACATAAAAGTATAAACGGGGAAAACCGGATGAGTGTGAATGAACGTTTTGCGAGACAAACCTTGATTGCGGGTTGGGAACAGGAACGGCTTCAGGCAGCAACGGCCGTGATTGTTGGTATAGGGGCATTAGGTAATGAAGTAGCGCGGATTTTAGCCCTGTCTGGTATCGGTCACTTGATCTTATGTGATCATGATACTGTCGCCTTATCGAATTTAAGTCGGTGTGTTTTGTTCCGTGAGGCCGATGTGGGTCAATTAAAAGTCACCGTCGCAGCCCAAAGTTTGAAAGCCTTTGGGCCCCAGCTTCAAGTGCAAACTCGTCCTAAGCCCTTGATTTCTGGCATCGGTTTAGCCGAATTGCGATCAGCCGATATTGTGCTAGGATGTTTAGATAGTCGAGCAGCCCGTTTACAATTAGCCGGCCGGTGCAATTTAGTCGGCGCCCCTTATATTGATGGCGGCACCCATCCTTGGGGAGGCGAAGTACGGCCCTATTTGGTAGCCAATGGGCCATGCTATGGCTGTAGTTTGAACTCAGAAGAACGATCCATCAGCGACGTACCTTGGAGTTGCGTAGAAGAATCATTATCAAACCCAGTAGGCTCAACAGCCTCATCTTCAGTCGTGATTGGAGGGTGGATGAGTTTAGTGGCTATTCGCTTTTTAATGGATTTATCGACACCCGAAGGGAGTCTGCGTATTGACGGCTCAAGGGGCACCTCACGCATAGTCCAGCAACAACACAATCCAGACTGTCTATTACATCAGCCAATTGAAACGATAAAAAAAGTCGCGAACAGCGATCAATCAACAGTAGCGGCATTGCTGGCAGAAATAGAAACAGAAAGCGTCGTCTTATCCTGGGCCCCCATACAACAACGGATAGAATGCAGAACTTGTGGATTTCAAACAGTGCGCTGGGGAATCCCAAAGGCAGCCCGCTGCCCCACCTGTGAAACGACATTACGACTTCGCACCACACTGGAATTATCGGAAGCCCCAGGCCAGCTCAAATTGACCGACTTAGGCATCGCCCCGCGTGAAATCTTAGCAATAAGAACAATCAAAGGCATTGAATGGATTGAGTTAAGTGATTGAATCATAAAGATATTATTTTGTGGTAAAGCGATTTAAACGAATGTTGATTTCTTTTTTTGGAAGTCTGCAACGTGGATGATCAGCAATCATTTTTAATCCTTGGTATAACTGTTCCATTGAAACAATGGCTTGCTCTTCTAATCTATCTAATACCCATAATAAACCATGATATTGCACATTTTCCTTTTTAGCCATATCACGTAATTTACCATCACCTGCCAGTAAAATCGCGTTTTCCTTTTTTGCCAGTGCTAACGCAAAGCTATCAGGGAGTGATAAATGAGGTTCTTGTGCTTTATAATGCAACGCTAAAATCATACCATCTGAATCAAGAGAGGCTATTTTTAATCCAAGGGCCAATAATTCAGAACCGTTATAGTCTTTCAATTCTCGCTTATAAAGTAAATCAGGCACCCTAAATTCAAAAGAAAGACGGAAAGTCGCTTCTAAAAAATGACCCCGTTCTAAATCAATGAGTACCGACGTATCAGAAATTAAGGTTTCCATATTGCTCTGTCTTGCCTTGGGCGCATTCCCAAAAAAAGGATCATTATCAATCTTGGCCGTCGCAAAATAACATGCATTCCATAAATCGCAAAATAACATGCATTCCATAAATCGCAAAATAACATGCACTCCAAGAATCGCAAAATAAATTTTGCACTCCAAGAAATCGCAAAATAAATTTTGCACTCCAAGAAATCGCAAAATAACATGCACTCCAATTGTGCCCCTTGCCTTAAACTTGGATGCCAGCCACTTCTTGATTGAGTTGGCGTATTGAAATGCCTAACAATTCTGCCGCCTTGGGTTCCGAAATAATCTCTTCAGCCAAGGCCCAAAAACAAAGTCGTTTGAATCTATCTGATTTTTCAGGTAGACAAGGTTGTGGTTCGTGATAGCTTTGTGTTAGCCAACCCCGTTGTTTGAATTGTTCAAACAATTGTTGATATGTCACATCATTGATAATGCCAAGTGCCTGACAACGACTTGTGATCATTTGAATACTGACCCCAAATAAAGCTTTTAATTCAAATAGTTCACCCATTGTTAGGATGCGACGGTGGGTACCGATGGTTTCCCATAACATTTCAACCGGCATCAAAAAAGCACCCGCAAAACGGTTAGCCGCTTCTTCATCATCAACATTATTTTCTACTTTTTGCACAAGATGACCTAATTCATGAGAAAGCGTCAATCGTTGCCATTCACCAGAATGAGTTTCATTGATCACAATCACTGGCACGGGCTTTTTATTTTGCCGGTTTACCCAACAAGTGAGCCCAGACACGCCATCGGGCAAGGATAAAGATAAGACTTTAATCCCCCGTTCTTCAAAAAATTCGGCAAGATGGGGGATGGCATTCATACCGACTTGCCAATAATCGCGCATAGTGTAGGCCGTTAAATCCGCATTAAATAATTCACGTATTGGAAACGGACAATAACGCGGCATTTCCCAATACTGACTTGCAATATTAAGGGCTTCTTCTATTTCTAAGTAACGTTCTATAAAATCCAGCACAAGGCTTTCAATTAATATTTCAACTTTTTTTGTGAGGGTATTGTGTTTATGAAACACCACCCCTTTTAATTGAATATCACTTTGGCTCACCAAGAAATTTTCCGTGACCCCCAAAGCATCAGCAAGTGCCATAAAAATTTGAGAATTTGGCATCAATTCATCGCGTTCATATTGCGCCAATATTTGTGCCGAAACTAATTGATCGATACGGTTTTCAAGTTCATCAAGCGATAGGCCTAAACTCAAACGAGCCAATTTCAATCGTTTACCAATCATAAGGCCTCCTATAGAAATATTTTCGTTCAAAATTTATTTTACACAGGCCAGCAATTATAATAGTTAAAAATTATAGCTCAATTGACTGCAGAAGGCTAACAGCAAACTAAAGTTTGCACTCCGAGCAAATTTTCGTTCCAAATTTATTTTGCGAGAGTTTATTGGAGTGCAAAATTTATTTTGCAAGAGTTTATTGGAGTGCAAAATTTATTTTGCAAGAGTTTATTGGAGTGCAAAATTTATTTTGCGAGAGTTTATTGGAGTGCAAAATTTATTTTGCAGAAGCGAAATTTTATTTTGCGGCCCTTTGGAGTGCAAAATTTATTTGCAGAAGCGAAATTTTATTTTGCGGCCCTTTGGAGTGCAAAATTTATTTTGCGGCCCTTTGGAGTGCAAAATTTATTTTGCAGAAGCGAAATTGGAGTGCAAAATAACATGCATTCCAAGGCAAAATGAATTTTGCACTCCAAGGCAAAATAAATTTTGCACTCCAAGGCAAAATAAATTTTGCACTCCAAAGCAAAATAAATTTTGCACTCCAAAGCAAAATTTATTTTGCAGAGATTAATAGGAGACATCAACAAAATGAAGAATCAAGTAAAAAAACTGATTCAAACGGAGCTTGAACAACTTCTTGTTAGAGTCGCGGTTTCTACCGGCTTTGACAAAGATGCCGGTTTTCGTGGCACTGGCTTTTTTATTACGCCCGATGGTTATCTTGTCACGGCATGGCATTGTATTCAAGAGGTGCAGATCATTAAGAGCTTGAATATTTTGATTGAATGCGCTGATGGTGAGCTTTTCCCGGGGCAATTGGATGAAGAGAAATCTATCCCTGATTTGGATATTGCGGTGATCAAGATCAAGCGTGACATCAATCACAATATTCCGTTATTAGAACATGTGCCCAAAACCGTCAAAGGAGACGCGGTCGTTTCAGCTTGTTATTCTGAAATGTATCAAAATCAGAAAAATTGTTTTTCTGGGGAAATTTCATTGGTAGATAGTTTGAAAGTGGTGACGACTAATGTCATTCAAGGGCCTGGACAAAGTGGAAGCCCAATCTACCATTATGATACGGGGCGCATTATTGGTATCGCTACCGACGTTTATAACGAAGATAAATTGCGAAATGCCGGCTTAGCAGCGAATTTTGATTTTCTCTTTCAGCGATGGCCCGAATTGAACAAGATTAACCAGAACACGGCTCAATTATGGGATGAACGCTTAGCGGCAAGCGATAAATCGCCTGATGTCGATGAACAGCCCACTACCACGGTGCCAACTTATGATACGAGGGATAATATGAGAAACAAGCAAGATGCCTTTGTTCAACCGGGGATTCAAGAAATCGCTCAAATTTTCCATAACGAAAGGGAAGCGAGGGCTTTATTAGCGAAAGCGCAAGTGCCAATAGATAAAGTGCCCCCATTTGACAGCAGTACGCCAACCGCATTTTGGCAAGGTGTTTGTGAAAAGCCTGGATTGGTTTCTGGCGGGCCGGAAAAACTCTTATCCAGTGCTGCTGATATTTATCCGTATAATCCCATTTTTGGTCAGCAACGTCGGCCAGAGTCTGTGCCAGAAAAGCGCAATACGCCTGTTGTGGTTATCGCTGTTACTGGTCATGATGATCCATTGGAGTTGCTTTCATTGGCGCAACAATTGGCTTCAATTGATGATATTCCGGGCAATATTTCGCTGGAATTTGTCAGAAATGATGCGGTGCTTTTAGAACTGGATCAAGCCACTACCGAACAAGCTACTAAATTAACAAAATTCATGCGGGCGAATAATTCACAAATACAAACCACTATCGCGACTGAAAACTATCGTGATTATCTGTTTCAGTCTTTAACAGTGATGGGGCATAATCAAGAATCGCATGAATTTCGTGATGTGCCGGCTTCGACTCGAACGGGGGATATTGTCCAACAAGCCTTTGAAAAAAATGGCAAAATGCAAAAAAAACAGGATGATCCCAAGTCACCGCCGCCGACGGTTCAAATACGTGGGGAAGGTACGGTGCGTCAACTTGATCTGAATGCCTCGCTTCATGCTAACCGGGTGCGTGATGGTGAAACCATGCAAGTTACTGAAGTGATTGGCCGCATTTTTGTTGAAGGGCCAGATCAAGCCCGTTTTGAAGTGAACAATGTGCCGCTTTCAACACCTCTCAGTGATATCATGAAGGCCACGATAATGACTTATAATGACAATAAAACCTGGCCACAGGATAAAGATGGCTTAGGCATTCCGGCCGTGATTGATCGCATTAATCCGGATCGCACGGATGAACGACTTGATCCGCATTCAACCATTGGCGAGGCTCAGATTCGTGAGGGTGAGACGCTGCAAATTTCTCCGCAAAGTACATTAGGCAGTATCAGTCCAATGATCCGTGATGAAGCCTTGGCCCGAATACGGGCCCAAATAGTGACTTATAAACAAAATCATCCCGGTTTTCAGGTGGAGGCTAATGCGAAGCATACGCCCACTGAATATCTTTTTAAATTCAAAGCGGCCGGTTGGGGCCCACCTGAAATTTTAGGCGGTGAGCCTTATCCCATTGATAACCATGAAGTTTTTATTAGATTACCGCCTGATTTTCCGATGAAAGCCCCAGAAGTGTTTTGGCAAACGCCGCTTTTTCATCCCAATGTGGCTGCGGAAACGGGTGAAGTTTGTCTTGGCGTTTTGGGAGAACGATATCGGCCCGGCATGGACTTTAAAAAAATCTGTCAATTATTGGTGGATACGGCCTGTTATCAAAATTATGAAGTCCGGGAAGGCTACAACACAGAGGCCCAGCGTTGGGCAACAAGTGAAGCGGGGCAGATAGCGATAGAGGCGCGGGGTGGCCAATCTCTTCGGGAATGGGTGCTTGATCGGATAGATCAAGAAACGTCATTACCGCCCTTACTGGATATAAAAAGGTGC
>Ga0190344_1000861_pt1 | contig 12550 bp, 13 predicted proteins | sample 48721323_MG_FD_161662 | JGI IMG/M metagenome (GOLD analysis project Ga0190344, IMG submission 161662) | Hydrothermal vent microbial mat bacterial communities from Southern Trench, Guaymas Basin, Mexico - 4872-13-2-3_MG | ecosystem: Environmental > Aquatic > Marine > Hydrothermal vents >... | reverse complement strand
CTAGCAAATCACCACGAGACAGTTTGATCAAAATCTCCCGAATTGTCTCAATTGAAACGTCTTTTCCCTCTCGTTCCTTCAGGGCTTGCTGAATTCGTCCAATATCCAATTCTTCCCCTTCTTCCAAAGCCGATAGATATAATATCCATTTCGTAATGCCATATTCATTAATACGCTCAATCCAGCGATTCACCTGATCACTCAGTTCATTCCAGATCAACCCAGATGACAAATCAACTGCCAAAATGGTATTCAAGGTTTGTTCGTTTGAAATCGCTTGTTCCTGTTCAGCCGCCTGTTGAATAACGGCATTGATATAAAACGGATTACCGCCACAACGTTCTGCCACAATGGGGGCCATTTCTTCTGAAACTTGCGCCTGATAATACTTTGCGGCTTGACGTGTCAATTCTGTTCCCCAATAACCGGTAAACGGTTCAATCCGCTTACTGCGAAATCGCCCAAATAAAGCCCCTCTACCCAAAATCTCTCTGGCAAGAATACTCATGGCAGAACCCGTGACAAAATGAGGGCAAGTGGGCGATTCGACGGCCTCCTGCATAAAACCTACGACATCAAAGTTATCTTGTGGTAAACGCAAGTTTTGAAATTCATCCAAAAAAACGACAATCGTACTGTCATCATAATCTGAAACACGGCGAAGATGCTGAAGTGCAACTTCTTCAGGAATACACACCTCTTTTTCAAGGATGCCTTCAAGAAAATTTAATGTTGATTTAAATCCCTTTGTGATGTTGAGTTTATGATGAATCATTTTGATTAATTGATGACGTGTGTAAGCTTCAGGTAACAACAACTCGATATCACGCAACCGAAACGCCGCATACCAGCGTATAAAATTTTCGACATATTTCTCGGCAAAATCCCACCTATCCTTGAAGGTATCCGGAAAACTATAGTAAATCGGTACCACCGCTTTTGGATCAAGATGATCTTGTTCAAAAAACAATCGGTTAACCACGCGCTTAAAAATTTCCGTTTTACCCATGCGTCGTTGTCCAAGCAAAACGGTAGACATGGTTCGGCGCGTTCGCGCCTTCAGGGCCGCTTTATAAAAATACTCCAAAAAAAATTCACGATCGGTATAAACCTCGTCAGCCACCAAAGGCTTGATAGCCCATTGGGGAGTTTGTTGAATTTCATTCATTTTCGTTACCCATTGATATTAGTGTTTGAAATTGATTTTGAACAACTGAGTATAACTGATTACTGGGAGTACAACGAATGACGGGCCGATAAACGAATTTTAATTATTGAGAATTGAGAATTGAGAATTGAGAATTGATTAGTCCATTTATAGCATTAAAGTGCAAAAAAAAGTACACACTAAATGACTGATTTATAAGCAATATAACAAATATGTGATATCCAAAATTTGATGATTTAACACTTTTGTATATCGCATAAACATTACAGACGATTTATCATACGCACCTTCAAATTAATTTGACTTTTCAAGCGTTCAAAATTTATTGTGATTGAGTACAACGAATGACGGGCCGATAAACGAATTTTAATTATTGGTAATTCATAATTCATTAGTCCATTTAATTGAGTACAACGAATTACGCGGATAAACGAATTTTAATTAATAATTGAGAATTGAGAATTGATTAGTCCATTTATAGCATTAAAGTGCAAAAAAAAGTACACGCTAAATGACTGATTTATAAGCAATATAACAAATATGTGATATCCAAAATTTGACGATTTAACACTTTTGTATATCGCATAAACATCACAGACTATTTATCATACGCACCTTCAAATTAATTTCACTTTTCAAGCGTTCAAAATTTATTGTGATTGAGTACAACTAATGATGGGAATAAAACGAATTTTACTAATTGAACAATTGAACTGTAATAATTTGTCGCGCATTAGACCGAAAAACTGACCTAGATCAAGGACACAATAAATCCAAGCAATCATAATTGGCTGTCACGAAATTGAGGCAGCACTTAATTTAATAGCTGGCGTTCAAGATTTATTGGCGTTCAAAATTTATTTTGACATAGAGTTCAAGATTTATTGGCGTTCAAAATTTATTTTGACAAGATTTATTGGCGTTCAAAATTTATTTTGAAATACTTCCCTTGTCTTAAGTTTAAGTGTGGCAAGGTGAAGATAATTTAAATAACACTTAAACATAACTTATTAAGTACTTACCCCATTATGGAAAGTGCTAACAATTCGTCTGTCGCTAGTACCATGCTTTTTGAGGCAAACAAAAATGATCTGTCTGTTTCTAATAAACCAGTACGAAGCGATCAGGTATTGAACAACAAAGGAGATTAGCGTGAATTTTAAATATCAACTCGCTTTACTAACAATGATGTTGTCATTGTTTATGACAGCTTCTGCACAAATACCCCTATCATGCCTTTCACCGGCTAGCGTGGACCAGCTTCAAACACAACCTGTCGGTGTCGATTTACCACAGTGTAGCGGTAATGTCAGTTCTAATTTGAGGTTTATTCTCGATGGTGAAGTGGTCGGTGAAGAATTGTTATTGTCACCCACTACTTATCTTGTTGGACAGTACATTGATATCAAGTTGCAGGAAGATTTACGAGCTTGTAACCGCCACAAAGAAGTTGATTTGTGGGTTGCTTTGGAAACGCCAAATGGTTCTCGTTTATTCTTGGTATCCGGAATAGGATTTCCTCAGTTGGTTCCCTCTCCTGCTCCTTTCAAAAAGAATTTGCCTTTTGGTACACATGCTCATTCTGTTTTGAGTTTTGAGATACCAGCTGGTATTGGTGGAGAATACCATTTCTATGCCGGTTATACCATAGCGGGAAAAGGCATTGATGATTTTCTATTTACATTACGTTCCAATCGTGCTGCGATAAAAGTCATACTGGGTAATAGCTAGAAAAACGACTAGGATGGGTTTTACCTAGGCTGGTGAAAAGGTTATTCCAATGGAAATTGATCCATTTTTAATTTCTGCTTTATAACTTATTGTTTTTAAAGTTATTAAAATTTAAGGAGCAAATGAACCTCCTTTTCATCACCCTAGGTTTTACCCATCCTAAATCATTTTCATCATGCCACTATGAATAAAGGAGGTAGTATGACAAAAAGATGTTGGTTCATTTTAGCCATCGGTTTTTCTTGCCTTTTGACAACGATATCATCTTTGGCACAAGTCGCTTCAATTGACAGCTTTGTTCTTACTAAAATGCATTATAGCGAAACAGATGACTTAGATGCCATTGTTCAGCAAGAATATGGACAATCTGCTAAAGTAGCTGATTGGGAAGAAATTAAAATATTTTTTTCTGGAAAAAATTCTGACACCATTGCCCATTTTCTTGATCAGGCGGGTTTAAAATACAACGATAGTGCTCTACTCTATCGAAATGGTACAAGCTTATGGAGCGGTAAGCGACACTATATTCTCACTCGACATGATGGGAAGGTTCCCCAAAATTACTTGTATCATGATCACATTGATAATCATACTGTAGACTTGAGTTCATGGTATGATGTTGAACTGCCTATTTTAGTCAAGATTGATCTTGTTTCTCAAATGAGAGAAGAAGGTAAACAAGAAGGCATTGAAGAAGTCCAAAATAATCCTATGGAATATGGACTTTTCACCCAAGCCCAAGTGGATAATAAAGCTAGGGAAGGATGTGAAAAAACAGATATTAATACCGATGATTCTGGGCTTGTTCCCAAGACGCTTATTTTGACATCTATAAAAACAACATATTTAGTAGGTGATATGTTGGATATTAAACTCGAAGTCTCAATTAAGGAGTCTCACTTACAACAGGTTGATTTATGGGTTATTATTAAATTGCCAGATCAATTGTCAGAAAAACTGGATATTAGGTTTCTTTATATAACTGGCGATCCCGCTAATCCATATGAGGCGCGTCCTGTCCCATTTAAACGTTCATTGCAGCAATTGGATAATACGTACACAATATTATCCTTTGAGGTGCCCCCCGATATTGGAGGCGAATACATTTTTTATGCTTTCTTAACTCAAGAAAAAAGTGAGCTAGATTTTCTTTTTAGTACATTACGTTCAAATGTTACTGAAAAAAAGGTCATACTTAGTAATCGATAAAGCCAGGTAGGGTGAGCAAACCGCTCACTAAAACGACATCAAGCCTACCATTTCTGAGGTGATCATGCTCAATCTCTTTGCAACAGAGTAAATCAAGCCACTGTGACAGCTAATGAATATCCATATGATGTGCAAGTGACTTGGACAGCGGTGAAGCCCTATCTGTCTGTTACCCTCAAGGATACACCTGATCCGGTGACAAGCGGTGCGGTTTTGCACTACACAGCAGAGGTTGAATTGAGTCACAACGGGTGTTGAATTAGTGATGCTTATGCCCAGCGGTGTTGAACTGAAATCGGTGAACACCGATTATGGTATGTGCGACACTAGCAAACTACCAACCCTGATTTGCGAACTCACTGATTTAAGTATTGAGAGTGCGGAGAGTGTTAGCCAGGTTACGGTTAATGTGGATGTCGCGCTTAAAGATGCCGGGTTGCTCCTGTTGACGCATGAAGCCAAGATAACCGCGAATGAATATCCAGCTCACACGGATAGGGAACGCACTAAGATAGTCATACCAGAAGGTATTGAAGTCGATATCGCCTTTGTGATCGACGTGACGGGGAGTATGCAGGAAGAAATCAACAGCGTTATCAAGGCTTTAGAGGCTTCTATTGCTGAGATTGATCCCAGCGACGCGCCCCTCGTTGCCTTAGTTGTTTTTACGGATGATGTGAAAATCAATGCTTTTACCCGTGATTTGAAGGTATTAAAGAGCGCGATTTTAAAACTGAAAGCCTCTGGCGGTGGAAGCAGCCCCGAAGCCTCGGTAGAAGCGTTGATGATTGCGGTGCCTCATACCAAAGAAGGTGGCGATATCCTGTTTGCAAGCGATGCCGCACCGTATGCTGATGCGGATATTGAGAAGCTGATGGCGCTATTGAAGGGTAAAGGGATTCGCTTGAATGCGATGATAACGGGGGATTGTTCTCAGGAAAACGATCTGAATGAATTGCCAGGGAAATAGTTTGATAGAACGCAGATTTAACTGATTGTCATGATTGACGCTGATTTTTTAATCAGCGTTAATCTTATCTGGGAACGAGTTCAATTCAGCCCAGAAAGGGATTATCTTCAGGATCTGGTTCATTTTCTTTTAATCTCTTATCTTTCGTCCAAATATGCACTTTATAACCAAGGCTTTTACGCGCATCTTTTAAACGTTGTGCCTCATGCACAGTAGAGGTATCCACTAAACCCATACATTTACCATCCCGACATTGAATGACAGATTGATTGGCAAAATGTGCCAATAATTTTGGCAAATCTTCAATCACAATCTCAGGTGGCGTAATGGTCCAAGGAGTACTTCTTTCTACACAAGTTTGAATGGTTTGAACTAAGAAATGGGCTAATGCTTTTCGGCGTGTTTCATCACGTACATCAGCAATATGATTGCCTAGCTCAAAAATGCAGGGCAGCGGCACAAAAAGCATCGCTTTATCTTTAATAGCTTGTTCATGGCGTATCCTGATTTCGCGGATAGCCTTTTCCTCTGAATGCCCTGGCACTCTGAATGAATAGTTCCAATAAATAGCTCGTATCTATCACTAAGATGGAACGACTCAAGGAAGATTTTTTAGCCATTGAAAAGCCTCTCTCTGACGTTCTTCTTCAAAATCAGGCGCTAAATATTGTTCAATCACGCGGCGTGTGACTAATTCACCTAACTGTCCCCGTTCCAGTAATTCAGGATAACGTGGCAAATCGTTCAGTCTGACTAATTTATCTCCCGTGCATAACACCACGCCATCCAATTGTTCTGGTGGTAAAGCGTTAAGTGTTGCTGGATTGTGCGTTGTCACTAAAACCGTGATGTTTTGACGTTGACAACACTCTAAAATCGCCTTGATTAAAGCTTCAATCCGACTGGGGTGCAAGCCATTGTCAAATTCTTCAATCACTACAATTGAAGCCAATGAATATAGCTTTACCGTCTCAAGGGCAATTAATACTGCTAAACTACGCAGTGTCCCATCAGACAACAGATTGGCACCCACCGGTTTTTCATGTTTTTCTTCTTTTAAGCCAAACATGACGCTATCATGTTTAGTGACATCAAAATCAAACGCTTGATAGGGTTCATTAGGTAACTGCTTTATCCAATTTAGCATTCTTTCTAAAATTTCGCTGTCTTTTTGGGAAGCCCTTAAATCAAATAAGACTGATGACAGATTAGCACCATTTTTGGCAAGTATATAACTACCAATCTGTTCATATTGACGCATCATTTTTGGTATTGGATCACAAATAAAGGGTGAATTGAGTACGCTTGTTTTGATTCCGATAGGCGTAAATTGTCTTTTATCGAAAAAATTGTGACATTGAGAAAGGACTGATTTCTGAGCAGATACATATTCTTGAGGCTTTCTAGCTTGCAATGTAAAGTCCTGATATTTGACTAAAATTTCATCCGTTTTTGAGTCGTTGTTTTCTGCTACTGTCTCAAAAACCATTTGAGAATCAACAAACAGGTGTTCTTGGACAATTTTAGGAACGGGCTTAGTTTGCACCTTCACTGAATAGCAATATTTTTGTGTGCGAATGCCCAAAGAAAAAGCATTTTGTCCATATCGAACACAAGAGGGCAAACCGCCCCGTATTTCCAATTGCCCACCTCTACCCAACTCAGTAATGTCATGCAGTCTACCGCCTTGAGCAATAAATGATAACAATTCAATCGCTTCAATCAGATTGCTTTTACCCGAACCATTAGCCCCAATCAATATTGTAAGCGGTTTAGATAAGTCAAGTTCAGCATGAGCAAAGCCTTTAAAATGGTCAAAATAATACATTGTTAGCTTTTCCTTTATCGTTTTCTGGTTTCCACACTGATTAGGCATCTCAGTCTGACGATTATTATACCTTTCCAAATATTCTCAAGTATTATTAAGAGTTATCCCTAACCGTTTTGTTGGTAACATTTAATGAAAGTACCATTCATCAAAGGGTGGGTAGCGTCTTTTTGCTGCCCACCATCTAACTTTTTACTATCCAACTTTTCGAAAGTCAATTAAAACTTCTTTATTATTCAATTTCTTTCCTTTTTCCATTATAAATAATATAAAAATTGAACAGTTGAACACTCATTGGCCCCTAGTTGATATTTTAAAATTGAACAATTGAACACTCATTTCACCCAGATTGACCTTTAAAACTGAACAACTGAACATTCAAAAATATTTAACAAAATCAACTACTTATTTTTATTCTTTTTTCTGACATAACAGAATAACATATATTTAAGTCATTTATATGAAACTAAAGCCGTGCCAAGTTGTTCCATCAGTCTCCTATAAAATCGTCTGCTCTATAGCAATATTGGATAGCAGCATGAGTGTTAAGTACTGAAGCACAAATAAACAGGTATTTTACAGCAAAGGGGCAATCCCTTGTGGTTGCCCCGATCCACCTATCAGTTTTATCTAACTCTAGATTTGCGCCGCAAAGCAAATCTCGTTTTTTGTAGATTTGCGCCGCAAAGCAAATCTCGTTTTTTGTAGATTTGCGCCGCAAAGCAAATCTACAGGCAGCTTCTATTAAAATACCTGAAAATTTATGGTTCAGTACTTATAGCGTTTCCCGATTTGTCTTTCAGTACAAATTTGATTGTCGTTGCAAATTTATTTTGCTTTAGTTTGGAGTGCATGTCATTTTTTAGTATAATTCTTTAACAGTTGATGATTAATAATTGATAATTGATTTTTAAATAAATAGATTTGTCCATAACCTCACTTGTTGAAATAGAGTAGATAAAATCAATAACTTGGCTTGATGTATCACTCTAATGGTAAGGTGTACTTTCAAATATGTCATATATGTACTATCAATGTCACATTGAAATGAAGATAATACGCCTTCCTCAAATTTGAATGAATATTCCTCGTGAAGGATAAACGAATGAACATTTGAACTGAGCAAATACATATTAAATGATGAATATTCTGGTGCATGACACGAGTTATTGCGGCCGCCTTCAACATTGACAACAATCATCCCTCTGAGTTGTGGAAAGATTTTTAATCAGCCTTCCACTTAAGAAGTTTTTGCAAAAAACTTCTTAAGTGGAAATCAGTTTGATCATGATAATCTGTGTTCTATTAGAATTAAAAGCTGATGTTACGCACTCAACTTCTGTGTCTATTCAAACACTTAAAAATCTGACTGTCTATTTTAAAAGTTATTTTTTAAAATCAATAAGTTATGACGTTTCCATATCTTGCACAACCCAGAAGGGGTTGAACGTGAATAGGCTTTCATCCTAATGTTTTTGCGCGCAAAAACATTAGGATGAAAAGGTGCAACCTGGGGTTGCATGGGGATGCCTAAAATACCTATTTTGGAACCCCAGGTGGAACCAGGGGCTATTCATATTCAATACCGAAGGGGTTGTTTTTATGTTTTTCTGATTGCGTGGCGTCAGTTTGATCATGATAATCAGTGTTCTATAGATTTTCAAAAAATGCCCTTTTGAATTTTGCCGTAATTATCTGATCTTAAAATCACTCAACCTTTATGTTATCTATACAATCTATTTATTCATTGATCGAACGTGCTAATCCAGTTGCTCGGCGATTATTGTGGGTGGTGACTTTGACTTTAACATCGCCTGTACCCTTTTGGTTGTTAAAAAAGATTTGGCTTGGTGAAGTAGAATCCCCGCCCCTAGACGCTTTATTGCTGGAACTCACTAAATTGACACTGTTGCAAAAGGATAGCGACGGTGAGCAAGTCATATACCGTTTTGAATCAAAAGTACGCGAAGCTTGCCAAATTTGGATGAATGAGCATCCCGCTGAAAAAGCGCAAATAGAAAACCGGTATGGGCAATGGTACCTGATGCCGGTAGCACATCAATTGATAAACGCGCCTTCAGAAGATATGTTTTTTGATCAGACTCTCCAACAGAGTTTGCCTTGTGCCATTAAGCAAATTTCAATAGAAAATTATCAAGGCATTATTAAAACCAGTCTGACTGGAATACCTGTAGATAGTCAGTGGTTATTTTTAACGGGTGAAAATAGTTTTGGAAAAACCGGCGTTTTACAAGCGATTGCTATTGGTTTATTGGGTAAACAAGATAAAAACAAAATTTTGACAGATGAGGATTGTCAAATCAGTATTGAATTGAAAAATTTAGGTGATAACCAAATAACGCATCTTGGTGATCCATCCTTTACCCATTTAGTCGCTTATGGCTCTTCACGGCTACAAATTCAACACAAAACGGCTCAAAATGACATTTCAGAAAAAAGTACCACGACTTATAGTTTATTTAATACCGATGGGATTTTGTTAAATATTGAGTATGAACTGTTATTATGGTATTTGACTCAAAATCCTAAATACGAAATGCTTAAAGGCACTTTACTCACATTATTGCCGAAAATGGCTGATATACAAATCAAAGATAATAGTGAAGTGATTTATATAGAAAGAGATTCTAAGGATAATCATGAAGTGTATAAGCCAATGCCCTTTGATAAATTAGCGGCCGGCTATAAAAGCATCATCGCGATGATTGGCGATATGTTGATTCGCTTTTATCAGCAACAACCCGATATTCTTAAACCTCAAGATTTCAGTGGACTTGTCTTAATTGATGAATTGGATTTGCATTTTCATCCTAAATGGCAGAGAAAATGGCCGCTTTTACTGTCTCAGATTTTTCCTAAAGTACAATTTATAGCCTCGACACATAGCGTCATCCCGTTTTTAGCCGCTCCAGAAAAATCGGTTTTTCTTAAAGTCACCAGAGACAAAGTGGCTGGTATTCAATTAGAACAAATCCAGATAGATATTAAAAATTTGTTGCCTAATTCTCTCTTGACATCACCGCTTTTTGATTTGGATGGTGTCGATATCAAACAAGAAAATAATCAAAACCTCTCAAACATCAGAACCTAAGAAACTTATGACGAAGTACAGTTAAATGAGGAAATCAAAGCACGGCTTGCGATGTTTGAAGCCAGTGACAGAGAAGTGCCTGATGACTTATTTGAAAAAATCGCTACCCAATGAGAAGTGTTAAAAAAGATTTTGATAACCCGCCAGACATTTTACAAAGTGAAGGTTGTCAGCAGAAAATAAAACACGCATTACATGAACAAAATCAGCACCATTTCAGTCAATATTACTACGGACACCCTAATAAAGTTCGTCAAAATTTAGAAACGTTATACCAATATAAATGTGCTTATTGTGAAACAAAAGTCACAGGTTCAGTCTGAAGAGTTGATCATTTTCGTCCAAAAGTATCAAATCAAAGAAGAGGACACGCATACTGGTTACTATTGGCTAGGTTACGAATGGAATAATCTTATACCGGCATGTGAAAAGTGTAATCGCGCTAAATCTAACGCTTTTCCACTTGAACCGATGGGTATCAGAGTCAAAGAACCCCCTTTGAATCGTCATGGCGAATTGGAAACACATTTATGTCGAGTAGATTCACCAACACTGTTGGCTGAAAAACCGTTACTATTGAATCCTGAAATTGATAATCCTGAATTACATTTTGTATTTTGCCCCAATGGTGAAATTAAAGCAGTCACAGAACGAGGCCAAAAAACGGTAGAAATCTGTCAATTAAATCGCTTAGAATTGGTATTAGCGCGTAAGGAAATAGTCGATAACGTCATTGACAAAATAAGACAATTGACGAATGATTTTATTCAAAGTGTTATTAATGAAGACACTTTATATTACTCATTGAAACATTTATTTTTTGAGATACTCAAGGCGCAATCGCCAGATAATGCTTATTCACAATTAGCTTGGTTTATGTTTAAAAAGTTTGAATGGTTTTTTTTACAGCCTTTGGATATAAAACAACAGAAAATCGTTAAAAAAGCTTTTCAATTGTTTACAGGAATAAAATGATAAAGATGGGTTAGACAGTATGCTGTTATTAAGTGTCAAGAAGTGGGCTATTCAGAAAAGCGATAAAGGGCAACCACAAGGGATTGTCCCTACAAACTAATTCTTGCCTTCGTCTTCCAAACGCTGTGCCTTTTCAATAACCCTTTTTTCTAAGTCTGCCTTATATTGTTTGACGTTGTTGCGAATGTCTGGCATTTTAATGCCGACAATTTGCGCGGCGAGTATTCCGGCATTTTTTGCGTTATTGATGGCGACTGTGGCAACGGGTACACCGCCTGGCATTTGGACTATTGATAATAAGGAATCTAGGCCTTGTAAACTAGAGGTTTTAACGGGTACGCCAATGACGGGTATGGGGGTGATAGCGGCAACCATGCCGGGTAAATGGGCCGCGCCGCCGGCCCCTGCAATAATCACGTCTAGGCCTCTTGATTCTGCGGTTTTGGCATAATTAAACAAACGTTCCGGGGTTCGATGGGCTGAGACGATGGTGAGTTCATAAGCGACTCCTAATTCTTTTAGCATTGTCGCTGCTTCTTTCATGACGGGCAAGTCTGAGTCGCTGCCCATGATAACGCCTACACTTGGTTGAGTCATATTTTTTCCTTGCCTTTGATTTTTAAAATCGTTTTGACTTTTTGGAGTTTAGCCATCGCTTTATCTAAGTGATTATCCAAAATCGTAATGTGTCCCATTTTTCTAGCCGGTTTGGTGATCGCTTTGTCATAAAAATGGAAGGATAAACCAGGTATGCTTAACGCTTCCGCTAAACCTTCAATCACGGGTTCTCCGGTATAACCCGCTTCTCCTAATAAATTGAGCATCACGGCGGGCTTTAATAACTGAGTATCGCCTAAGGGTAGGCCGCTGATTATCCGAATGAGTTGCTCATATTGGGAAGTCATACAGGCTTCTATGGTGTAATGGCCGGAATTATGTGGCCTCGGTGCGATTTCGTTGACCAAGATTTCCCCTGTTCGAGTGAGAAACATTTCGACACCAAAGATGCCGACTCCTCCCAATGCCTCTACCGCGTCAATCGCCACTTGACGGGCCTGTTCTGCCGTTGCTTTGTCAATCTGAGCGGGCGCGGCGACAATATCACAAATATTGGTTTGATCATCAAAAACCATTTCGACTACTGGATAACAGGCTATTTCGCCGTCCTGCTTTCTGGCGATGATAATGGCTAATTCTTTTGTAAAATCAATCAATTCTTCAATCATTGAGGGTGTTTTCAGGGCGAACGCTAAATCCGCTTGATTTTTCAACACCATCACGCCTTTACCATCATATCCCCCATGACGCGCTTTTTGTACAATAGGAAAACCCATCAATGCGAGAGAAGCGGGCTTCTCTACAGCTTCAAAATGGGGTACTGGGATACCCTTGTCAGCAAGTCTTTGTTTTTGTTTGAATTTATCTTGGATAATTTCCAATACAGCCGGTTGCGGATAAATGGTACAACCATCATCATGCAAACTGTTTAAGGTTTGTGTATCAATATGTTCAATATCATAAGTCAATACATCGCTGACTTTGGCAAGTGCTCTGATG
>Ga0190344_1000859_pt1 | contig 12559 bp, 10 predicted proteins | sample 48721323_MG_FD_161662 | JGI IMG/M metagenome (GOLD analysis project Ga0190344, IMG submission 161662) | Hydrothermal vent microbial mat bacterial communities from Southern Trench, Guaymas Basin, Mexico - 4872-13-2-3_MG | ecosystem: Environmental > Aquatic > Marine > Hydrothermal vents >... | reverse complement strand
TGGACATAGCTTCGCGACTAACCACCAACGCCAAATTACATCTACCTCCGCGTCTTACCGCTCCCGTCGGTCGCTCCATCATCTTGATTTTGCTACGCAATCAAACAGGCGATTTGGATTTGTATCTCCCGTGGCAGCCGGACTTCGTCCGGCTAATGGGCGGGTGTGGACACCCGCCCCTACGGGTGATTAAGGGGCTAACAAAAGGGCAGCTCATCGAGGCTGCCCCTTATCAAATACTCTTGCTCACTTTCAGTTGCTTTGCCCACGGTCGGTTCTGAACGCCCGGTCTCGGCGGAAGCGAATCAGCGAGCGAACCACCGCAAAGATTGCAAACGCCTGCGCCGCCAGCACCCAGACGAACATTGGCAGCTGGGTCGCGTCGAGGTTCAGGTTGACTCCTGCCTCAGGGAAGAGCTGTGGAGCCATCATAATAAACGACAGTGCCAGGGAAAGCCCCAAACCGACGAGAACCGTGATGAGTCCGATGTTCCGGGGTTTCTCGCGGGCGATGACCAGCTTGCGTCGTGGCTCCAGGCGGACCTGCGCCATTAATCGTTCTTCAAAGCCAGCGGGTGGCTGCTCTAATACCGCCGACGGAAGCAGCTCCTCCACCAGTCGGGCGGTGGTTTCTTCGCGATGCAGCTCCGGCGATTGCCCAAGAGTCAGGCGCAGCTCGGCTGCGGCTTCATCGTCCAGTTCACCGGCGACGTAGCGGTCGAGAAGTTCTCTTGTTTTTTGTTTATCCATGATAGTGGCTCGGTTGGTTGTGCGTTTGTAGGGGGATAATACGATCCTACAGTTCTTCCATTCGTTCTTCAAACAGCTCACGGAGTCGAATCCGCCCGCGATGTACCCAGGTCTTGACCGTGCCGATGGCGCAACCCAGGGTCGCCGCAACGTCAGTATAGCTGATTCCCTCCAGATAAGCCAGTTCCAGGGCGCGGCACTGATTCTCCGGCAGCTCTTGCATTAATTCCCGCAGAATTGCCAGCTTGTCCTGATCTTCGAATCGCTGCTCCGCCCGGCTCTCTTCCCGTGCTGTCTGCGCCAGCTGGGGACGTTCTTCATCATCGAGGGAAACCGTCTTCAGTCTCCGCTTGGTAGCCATCCGTACTGCCACGTTCCGGGCGATCCGATAGATCCAGCTGGAGAACCGCGCTTCGCCCCTAAAGCTGGGCAGTCCCCGCCAGGCACGCAGTAGGGCTTCGTTCGCGGCTTCCTCTGCCTGTTCCGGGTTACGCAGCACTCGGATGCAGCAGGAGTACACCAGGTTCTTTGTTGCGCTAACCAGTCGGGCGAAGGCCTGCTGATCGCCCTTTACCGCCCGTTCTATAAGCTGTTTTTCCTCGGCTGGGGTCAGTTTACTCAATCAAGTCCCCACCGAAGTCGCTGTCGTCCTTATCCATTCTCGTAAGATACTATGAATCAACCGTCGGTTTCAAGTCTTCCGGACTTTATCCCGCAATTCTCATCCAATATCCCTTACTCAAAGAATCGCTCCCAGCCGCCATCTCCAAAACAGCTTCAAATATATCTCGATTTTGACCAACTTAGGGGTTGACCAATCCAGGAGTCCGTGTTACCTTACCCGTCCCTGAGCGAGGGAAACTGAAACGGTGGCTTGAAAATAGTCAGGTGGATGACAAACAAACCCCTTGACAAACAACCAGCCGTCTTAGTAAACTACCCTGCGCTTGAGAGACATCCGAAGGGGCTGGAATTAACAGCTCTGGAGGAAAGGGGATTGCAAGGGAGACCGAGCAATCGCACGATCAAGCGGGACATAAAAGACATCGCGGCTCTGCCGTCCGTCCCAACTCAACGATGTCAGGTTCTTTGAAAGCTGGAAGGTGAATCAGAGGGGACTTGTTCCCAGAGGGGCTTTGCCCCAAAAACTCTGCATTCAAAACGATGGTTCGGGGAGGGACGTAAGTCCCGACGAGGAGAGCCTTTGGCTCTATTTACCCTGAATACATCAACCCGAAAAGTCCGTAAGAGTAAAACCAAGTGACGTGCCAGGATGGTCATGGCTGACCATATGAACAACCCGCAGTAAACAAAAGATGCTTCGGCATCTTAAATTTTAACTTCGGAGAGTTTGATCCTGGCTCAGGACGAACGCTGACGGCGTGCTTAAGCTTATGCAAGTCGAACGAGAACGATTCCTTCGGGAATCTAGTAGAGTGGCGAACGGGTGAGTAACGCGTGGGTAACCTGCCCTAACCCTGGGAATAACTTGAGGAAACTCAAGCTAATACCGAATGTGGCCCTGCTTCGGATGGAGCATGGCTAAAGGTGGCCTCTTCTTGAAAGCTGCCGGGTTTGGATGGACCCGCGTCCCATTAGCTTGTTGGTAGGGTAATGGCCTACCAAGGCTGTGATGGGTAGCCGGCCTGAGAGGGTGTACGGCCACACTGGCACTGAGACAAGGGCCAGTCCCCTATGGGAGGCGCAGGCGGGAATAGTTCCCAATGGACGAAAGTCTGAGGACGCGACGCCGTGTGAGCGAAGAAGGTTCTAGGATTGTAAAGCTCTGTCAGAAGGGAAGCAGGCATGGAGTGTTAATAGCATTTCGTGTTGACGGTACCTTCAGAGGAAGCCCCGGCTAAATACGTGCCAGCAGCCGCGGTAATACGTATGGGGCAAGCGTTGTCCGGATTTACTGGGCGTAAAGGGAGCGCAGGCGGTCTGGTAAGTTGGGTGTGAAATCCCTCGGCTCAACCGAGGAATTGCATCCGATACTGCCAAACTAGAGTAGCGGAGAGGAAAGCGGAACTCCTGGTGTAACGGTGGAATGTGTAGATATCAGGAGGAACACCAATGGCGAAGGCAGCTTTCTGGACGCATACTGACGCTCAGGCTCGAAAGCGTGGGGAGCAAACAGGATTAGATACCCTGGTAGTCCACGCTGTAAACGCTGGGTACTAGGTGTTGGGGGTATCGACCCCTCCGGCGCCGGCGTTAACGCATTAAGTACCCCGCCTGGGGAGTACGGTCGCAAGGCTGAAACTCAAAGGAATTGACGGGTCCCCGCACAAGCGGTGGAGCATGTTGCTTAATTCGATGCAACGCGAAGAACCTTACCTGGGTTTGACATGCTTGGGACAACACTGGAAACAGTGTCTCTCTTCGGAGCCCTTGCACAGGTGCTGCATGGCTGTCGTCAGCTCGTGTCGTGAGATGTTGGGTTAAGTCCCGCAACGAGCGCAACCCTCGTCGTTAGTTGCCATCAGTTCGGCTGGGCACTCTAGCGAGACTGCCGGTGATAAACCGGAGGAAGGCGAGGATGATGTCAAGTCCGCATGGCCCTTACGCCCAGGGCTGCAAACGTGCTACAATGGTCGGTACAAAGGGTAGCCAAGCCGCGAGGTGGAGCCAATCCCATAAAGCCGGCCCCAGTTCGGATTGGAGTCTGCAACTCGACTCCATGAAGGTGGAATCGCTAGTAATCGCGGATCAGCATGCCGCGGTGAATATGTTCCCGGGGATTGTACACACCGCCCGTCATATCACCCGAGTCGGGTGCACCCGTAGTCCGTGACCCAACCATTTGGAGGGAGCGGCCGAAGGTGTGTTTGGTAAGGGGGGTAAAGTCGTAACAAGGTATCCGTACCGGAAGGTGTGGATGGATCACCTCCTTTCTAAGGTGAAGGGGGCCGGATGAGAGGCTTCATTAAGTTGAAGCAACTACTCTCAGATGGCATCGGGGGAGTCCCCCGAAAAACTCTTCTCTCAGGTCGATCCGGCGCGACACTGTACAAAACGGAAACTTTCGTTCTTCCAGCTTTCAAAGAACCCGACAACGGTTTACATACAAAACCCCTGCATCACTGCGGGGGTTTTGTTGTACCGTAAAACCGTCAATCTCCCGCAGGGGCGGGGGTGATGTCCTCCTTCTCCCATTGGAGGGAAGGGCGGACGGGGGGCTTCCTCCGAGATTCCGCAAGGTGGCTCAGGCCCCTTGTCTGGGGATTCGCAGCGTGAGGTTTTGAGACAAGGGGTTTCAACCCCTTGCCGCTATTTGTGGCGTATTCTAACTCCACGGCAGGCATTAAAATGCCTGCCCTACATAAACCTCGCAATGGTTAACCGTAGGGGCGAAGTTTGTCTTCGCCTTTCATCGCATACGAAAAGGACGCAGCACGCTGCGCCCCTACAAAACCTTGCGGTGATTGCTCTTGATCGCCAACAGCAGCCTATAGTATCAGATTGCCTCGGCGAGCTTCGCAACATTGCCGTCGCACCGCTCCACCAGGTTGCGTCCCGCCTCGGTTATCTGCAGGCAGACCCCTCGCTTCATGCGGAAGTTCTCCTCGACCAGCTCGCCCAACGCCTGCTGCACCGCTGTGTAGCTATCCAGGTGCGCATCTTCGTAGAATTTTTCTTCGCTGATTGACAGCAGAGCCGCCGCCGCTTCTTTCTTTTCCATATCTATCCCTTCACGCTATTCGGTTAAACCAGCCGGATGCCAGTTCCCTTCACCACCCGTCCCAGGCGGAAGAGCGGCTCGCCCGCTTTCTTAAACGCTGTCTCGTACCCCGCCCATTTCTCCTCGGTATCGAAGAACAGCAGCCCGCCGGAGGTCTGCGGGTCGTGGGCAAGGTGAAGGAGCTGCTTCGGCGGATTTTCCGGCAGGCTGACCTCGCCAGCAAACGCCTTGATATTCTTGAATAGCCCGCCGGGCTTCAGTCCCTCCTCTGCCAGCGTGATCACCTCTGGGTGCATCAGCGGCAGTCGAGCAAGCTCTATCTCCAGGCAGACAGCGGAGTTCCGAGCCACCTCCAGCCCGTGTCCGATCAAAGCAAAGCCGGTAACATCGGTTACGGCGTGGGGCTTGAGGGGTCGCATCAGTCGGGCGGCGTAGGCGTTCAGCCGTGCTGTGGCCTCGGTCAGGGCGATCAATCCCTCGGCGGATAGCTCCCCCGCCTTCAGCGAGGTCGAGAGAATCCCCGAACCCAGCGGCTTGGTCAGGGCGATGAAGTCGCCGACCCGCGCCCCGGAGTTCGCCCAGAGTTCGTCTTCCGGCCAGACGGCGAAGACCGCCATGCCATACTTGAACTCCGAGTCGGTAACGGTATGTCCACCCAGCAGTAACGCCCCCGCTTCGGTGAGCTTCTCCTGCCCTCCGGTCAGCACCTCGGTCAGGTACTCCAGTGGGTAGTCCTTGTCCGGATAGCAGGCGATGTTCAGCGCGCCCAGCGGCTCTGCGCCCATGGCGTAGATGTCGGAGAGCGAGTTCGCCGCCGCAATCCGTCCGTAGTCGCGGGGATCGTCCACCACCGGCGTGAAGAAGTCCGTGGTGGCAAGCAGCACACGACCATCGCCCAGGCGCATCGCCCCGGCATCGTCGGCGTGATGAATCGGAGAAAGCAGGCGGTCGTCGGTAATCGGTGGCAGGGCATCCAGCACCTGCCGGAGGGCTGCCGCCCCCAGCTTACCCGCTCAGCCAGCGCAGGAGACGCTGGTGGTCAGCCGCTTTAGCTCTTCCCGTTTGTCCATATCTTTTGCCAAACTGTCCTCCCATTCGCCAGGCAATTTGCTAAAGACTACTCTACCTCGGCTCCCCCGTCAACAAGTTTGAAGTCCCTGCGTTTGGTTACAAATGTCATTTATAAAGGGCGAAGACAAGCTTCGCCCCTACACAAACCACGAGAATGTCAACCGTAGGGGCAATCCTCCGGCGGCAGCGCAGTGCGCTGCACCACAAGACTGGGCTTCGCCCAGAAAACCTTGAGAAATCTACTGTTTCCGCTGGTCGCTACCACCATTCTCCTTCCCCCCTTTGGGGGGAAGGTCGGGAAGGAGGGCAGAATTGGAACAGGGCAGGCACGGAGGCCCGCCCCTGCAATTGGCATTGCCCTTGTCCCTCAGGTTAAACAGTGGTACACTCCACATTGCGCTTTTTCGTACTTCGTAAAACGCTTTCCCAACCTGCGGGCTGGGGAGGCGATGTTTCATCTCCAGGTTGCCACCGACTGCCAGGATACTAACAATGCGTTTTGAAGAACTCAGGGAACAGATTCTACAGGCCCTGGCGGAGGATCCTCCGCTGCGCAGGCATATCCTGACTATGTTCAGCCGCTTTCGCAGCCAGGTTGGGCATTATCGTCGTTCGGCATCCCGCCTGCGGACTCTTCTGCGGATGAGCGCGGAGCTTCAGGCGATTGACAATATTGATGAACAGCTCAACCTGATCTGCAATGTAATCGTCAACATCAAGACCTACCGCCGTGCCGTCATCACTCTCCTCGACGACGACCTCAGCGTCCTCGGCTATGGCCACGCCGGGTTATCTCCGAACGAGGAAGCCGAGCTGAAAAACGCCACTCCGCTGACTCCGAAGGAACGGCGTAAAATCCTCGATAAACGCTATCAAATCAGCCATTCCTACTTCATTCCATACACAGAGGTCGAGAAAATCTTCGACCGCAAGGTCGGCATCAACAGCCATCATACCGACGACGAGTTCGTCAACTGGCATCCCCAGGATATGCTCTTCGTGCCGCTCTACGGACCCCGTAAGCGTCTCGTCGGCACGCTTTCGCTGGACGATCCGGTCAGCGGTCGTCGTCCGTCGGTTCGCTCGCTCAAGCTGCTGGAGCTCTTCGGCAGCGTGGCAGCGGCAATCATCGCCGGAGATCGGCTCTATCGCAAGCTGGAACACGCCAAGCGGTACCTCACCAACCTGGTCGAGAACTCCGCCGATATGATCATCGCCACCGACACCAAAGGGCGGATTCTCCTCTTCAATCGCGCCGCCGAACAGCTTTTAGGCTACACCGTCGGAGAGATCATCGGTGAGAGGGCGAGCAAGCTCTACACCGATGTGGAAGATTTTCACGCCATCGAACAGGCACTGCGAACGAATGGTTTTATCTCCGGTTTCGAGACCACCGCCACCACAAAGTCCGGCGAAGAGATTCCAATCTCCCTCTCTGCCAATATTCTCGTTGATCCTGATGGTAAGCTCGTCGGCACAGAAGGGGTTTGCAAAGACCTCCGCGAGCAGCGGGAGATCAACCGCAAGCTGATCGCCGCCGAGAAGCAGAAGACCCTTGCCGAGGCAGCCGTCGGCGTGGGTCATGAGATCAACAACCCCCTGGAGACGATCCTCTCTGCCGTCTCGATTGCCATGCAGTCGGTCAGCATGGGGGTTAACGATTCCGAGCTGCTCCGCGACAAGCTCAATCTGGCTCTTCAGGAGACCCGGCGTATCAGCGGCATCGTCTCCAGCTTCAACAAGCTCGCCCACGGCAGCGGCTATCGGGTAACCGAGGTCTCCGGCGAGGTTACGATGGTGGACTTCACCGCCACCGCCGGGGAGTGCTGCCCCCTGCCGGAACGCTATCGGATTCTCGTTGCCGACGACGAAGAGGGCATCCGCGAGCTGCTGAGTGAATACCTCCGCGCCGAGGGATTCATTGTCGATACCGCCGCCGACGGTGAAGAGGCGGTAAACAAAGCCACCACCGCCGAGCCGTACGACGTGGTCATCTCCGACATCATGATGCCTCGAAAGACCGGCTACGAGGTCTATTCGGAGATTATCGAGAGCTGCCCGAATACCCACATCGTCCTGATGACCGGCTTTGGTTACGACCCGACCCATTCCCTGCTCAAAGCAAGAAAGGATGGTCTGGAGGCTGTCCTTTTCAAACCCTTCGAGCCAAAGGTCGTGCGGGATAAAATCATGGAATTGGTGAGTGATTAGAGGATTGTGAAGTGTTGATGTTAAGACAAGGGGCTTCAGCCCCTTGCAAAACGGAGATACGTTACAAATTTGCAAGGGGTTGAAACCCCTTGTTTGAGACAAACAAGTTTGGTGGTTACGAAATGCCACCGCGCCTACAAGGAGCGACCATGAACGTTAAGATTAAACAGGTGGATGGCATCACCCTGCTCGGCAAGGCCGACTCCTCGGTCTGGATTCCCATGGACGGTCCGGCGGATTTCGGTGGCTCCGAAGCTGGCGTTCGCCCTATCGAGTTAGTATTGATAGGTCTTGGCGGCTGCACCAGCATGGACGTGATCTCAATGCTGAAGAAGATGCGCCAGTCGGTAACGAACTTCGAGGTAGACATCACCGCCGAGCGGGGCGAGGAACATCCAAAAGTCTTCACCGAGATCCACGTACACTACACCATCCACGGCAGCGGAATCGACAAAGCCAAGGTCGAGCGTGCCATCGAGCTTTCCGAGACGAAGTACTGCGGGGTCTCGGCGATACTCCGGGAAACGGCGAAGATCACCTCGGATTACGAGATTGTAGAAGCGTAAAGCAGCGTGATTTTAATGTTGTAGGGGCGGATTGAATCCGCCCTTTTGTTAAAGATGGAATCGTAGGGGCGAACCTTGTGTTCGCCCTTTTCAATATCGTTAATTCGGCACCGCAGGGGCGTATTGCAATACGCCCCTACCAACGTATTCTAAACAAACGTAAGGGGTTACGTAGGGGCCGACCTTTAGGTCGGCCCGCGGAATTGGTTTGGGATTAGGTTTCTCAAGAACAACAAAAAGGGCGAAGACACGCTTCGCCCCTACGTGATTGTTGTGTTGCCGCTGTTACATATGCAGCGGTCTGCCCAGGGCGTCCAGTGCCGCTTCGCGAATCATCTCAGGCAGGCTGGGGTGGGCGTGGATGGTCTCGGCGAGCTGATGCAGGGTCAGCTTCTGCTCGCAGGCGAGGGCGACCTCGGCGATCAGATCGCTGGCGTGAGGACCGATTATCCCGCCGCCGATAAGGCGATAGTCGCTGTCGGCGATCAGCTTGACGAAGCCTGTAGTATTGCCAGCGGCAAGGGACTTACCCAGCGCGCGGTAGGGGAAGCGACCGACCACGGTCTCGATTCCGGCTTCCTTCGCGTCGGCCTCGGTCTGTCCAACTCCAGCGACTTCGGGAATGGTGAAGGTACAACGCGGAATAGCTCCGTAGTCCACCCGTCCGGAATCGGTGATCATATGCTCCACGGCGACCTCGGCCTCGTAGCTGGCGACATGAGCCAGCATATGCCCGCCGACGCAGTCCCCGGCGGCGTAAACACCGGGGAGGTTCGTCCGCATTCGGTCGTCAACGATGATCGTCCCCCGCTCGGTCTTCAGCCCCAGCTCGGCAGCGTCAATTCCAGAAAGACGAGGCTTGCGCCCGGTCGCCATCAGCACCCGGTCGCAGTTCAGCAGCAGGTCATCATCGTTACCGTTGTGGGTCAGGGTAACGGCGTAGCCGCCGTCGTCGCCCTCGTCAATCCCCAGCACCCGGGTGTTGGTGTGGAGCTTGATCTTCGCCTTGCCGAGGAGCTTAGCCAGCTCCGCCGCCAGCTCGGCATCCTCAAAGGGCAGAGCCTGGTCGAGCATCTCGACCACGGTAATCTGGCTACCCAGGGCGTTGTAGATCGAGGCGAACTCCAGCCCGATGACCCCGGCACCGATGATTAGCAGATGCTTCGGAATCTCCGTAAGCTCCAGTGCCTCCTCGCTGGTCCAGGCAAGCTCGGCTCCGGGAACCGGAGGACGACTCGGCTCCGACCCGGTGGAGAGCAGGATGTGGTCTGCCTCGACCCGTTCCTCGCCGGAGTCTCCCTGCCACGCCAGCACTCCCGGCTCCACCAGACGACCGATGGCTTCAATCAGCCGTACTCCGGCATTGCTAAGTAGCCCGCGAATCCCCGTTACCAGACGGCGGACGACATCGCTCTTCCGCTTGCGCAGAGCCGCTATGTCGAAGCGCAGCCCCTCCAGCACCAGCCCGGAGCGTTTGAAGGAGCGCTCGCTCAGCTCGCTGTAGAGGGTCGCGGCGTGGACGAGGGTCTTCGTGGGGATGCAGCCGATGTTAAGGCAGGTTCCGCCGAGCCAGCGTTCCTCGATCAGGGTAACCTCGGCTCCGAGCTGAGCGGCGCGCAGTGCGCCGACGTATCCGGCAGGGCCGCCACCGAGAATGGCTATTCGAGACACAGCATACTCCTGAGATAGTAGTTTCGTTTCGTCCTCAAGCGCGGGTAAACTAGCACAGTAAGCGGCTTCTGTCAACGGTGGGGCTATGGCAAGAGTATGCGAGAGTGGTGATGAGCCGATGGTTATTTGCATAGCAAAACACTGACCCATTTTGGGTCAGTGTAGCATTTTGGGTCAGTCAAAATGGGTCAGTTGACCCAAAATGAGACAGTGAAAAGGGGTGATCCGATTTATTAGCAAAATGCCATGTATGGCTTATGCAAGAGGTTAGAAGATAGTTTTGAGAAATTACGAGTCTGGCACGGTTCTTGCGCTATATATTGGACGAGAGGCAACAATGCCTCTGAAACTGAGGTTCCGTTTACCTCACTAACGCTCGATGAAAGAAGGAGGAACGATGAAAAGGCTAACATTGCTCGTGCTAATCATTCTCATTAGCTTCGTCCAATTGGCAACTGCCGATACTCTCGATCCAACCGATGATGCTTATACTGCCAGTTGGTCTCCCAGCAGCAACTTCGATGGCGGAGATTTACAATGTTATAAGTCAGGCTCAACTGAGGCATGGATCTGGATTTTATTCGATTTACCTGGTGCTGTTGTTGGAGAGACCTGGATTTACGACGGTGCTCATTTGTTGCTCTACATTTACGATTGTTACAATGGACAATCTTCTTCGGCCTACGTTTACGACGTGAGTGGTCCATGGCAAGAAGAAAGCATAACTCATGGTAGCAAACCTGGTCTCGGTCCTGAGAGTGGATATTCAACGGCTACTCAGGGGCAGTGGTGGGATTACAATGCCACTTACTTTCTCAGGGAGTGGTACTCATACGGCAGTCTAACCAACTATGGATTTTGCATAAAGCTCCTAGCTAATGAAAGGGGCTTCTGGGCTTACGACAGGGAGGACTATCACACAAATGAACGTCCCTATCTGGTTGTAGATTACGTTGTTGTAACTCCTTCACACTTCGATCTTAGCGAACCGGTCAACGGTCGAGAGTTTATCGTCTATGCGAGCAAGGGTAACCAAAAAGCATTAAACAGCACGAACAGTTCTGAGCTAGCAGCTAGTTTCGAACCACCAACTGCGCAAACCATTGACTTTGAGTGGGGAGCTTCAGCGACGGATGGCCCGGGTACAATCTCGTATCGTCTTCAGGTGGACGATAACTCAGACTTCAGCTCCCCAGTGCTGGATGTTGATGGCATAACAACCAACAGCTACAACCACGAGTTTGATTTTACGGAAGATGATACGTATTACTGGCGCGTAACCGCCATTGAAAGCCAGCTTGATGTGGAAACAGAGTGCAACAATGTCTTTACTTTTGGGGTTCTTATGAGTATCGAGGACACCACTTGGGGTCAGATCAAGGCATTGGACAACTAGACTGTCTAAAGTTCCTGAGAAGTACAAAAAGCCGTCGGGATGTCCGGCGGCTTTTTCTATGCTTACTTTAGTGAGAGACTCACCCCGCCAGTGCTATCCCTATCCGTCGGGCGACTTCTACCGCCGTCGCTGGCTCATAGGCCGCGCAGAAGGGCAGCGTCAGCCGCTCCCGTGCCAGTCGCTCCGTAATCGGCAGCTGACCCTCCCGACCACCGAGCCGCTCCCGATAGAGCCGCATCAGGTGCATGGGGTGATAGTGAACCGCCGTTGCCGTGTTCATCCGGCGCAGTGCCAGTGCCAGCTCGTCGCGGGAGAGCGGGCAGTCCTCGGTTATGCGAATCACGTAGAGGTGCCAGGCGTGGCGGTCGGTGGAGTCTTCGGCTGGTCGGGGCGGCAGCTCAATACCAGGCAGCCCGGTGAGGGCTTCATCGTAAGCCGCCGCTAGCTCTGCCCGGCGGAGGTAGTTCTCCTCAATCCGCTTCAGCTGCGCCAGCCCCAGAGCCGAGGCGATGTCGGTGCTGTTGTACTTGTACCCCTGCTCGACGATGTCATAGCCGGGGCGACCGTCGGCAGCGTAGCGGTTCCAGGCATCGTGATCCATCCCGTGGAGGCGCAGCCGCCGCACCCGCTCCAGCCAGTCCTCGTGCGGACTGAGCAGCATCCCGCCCTCCCCGGTGGTCAGGTTCTTGTTGACGTAGAAACTGAAGGCGGAGGCATCGGCAAGACTACCCGCCCAGGCTCCCCGATGGCGGGTCTCCACGGCGTGGGCGCAGTCGTCAATCAGGTAGAGGTCGTGAGCGTCGCAGATCCGCCGCAGCTTGGTCATCTCCGCCGGATAGCCACCGAGATGAACCGGCATTATTGCCTTGGTCTTCGCGGTGAGGGCAGCCTCCACGGCGGCGGGATCGAGGTTGCCGCTCTGTGGGTCAACCTCAGCAAAGACCGGGGTCGCGCCTTCACGCAGCAGCACCTCGCCAGCGGCGGCGAAGGTCAGCGACGGAATGATCACCTCGTCGCCAGAGCCGATTCCGGCAAGAATCACCGCCAGATGCAGTGCTGCCGTACCGCTGTTCACCGCCACGCCAGGCAGATGATGCCCCTGATAATCGGAAAATGCCTTCTCGAACTCGGTGGTTCGCGGTCCCTGGGTCAGCCAGCCCGAACGCAGCACCGTGGAGACGGCATCCACGGCTTCCTCGGAAATCCGGGGCG
>Ga0190344_1000858_pt1 | contig 12560 bp, 13 predicted proteins | sample 48721323_MG_FD_161662 | JGI IMG/M metagenome (GOLD analysis project Ga0190344, IMG submission 161662) | Hydrothermal vent microbial mat bacterial communities from Southern Trench, Guaymas Basin, Mexico - 4872-13-2-3_MG | ecosystem: Environmental > Aquatic > Marine > Hydrothermal vents >... | reverse complement strand
GGTCCCTGACTCCCCAATTTTCCATTTTCACGGTTTTTCTATCCTTCGGGATTACGGACTCGCTATGCTCGTCCGTGATCCCCTTGGCGGCTGCCCGGCAAAACCCGGCCGGTCCCGCCTGTCGGCGGGGAGGCTTTTTATTTGCACCGGCTTCTTATGAGCACAGGGCGCTCAACGGGGCCGGCAAACTCTCCCGGGTATTCATCGGTTAACGTATTACCGGTCCCCGATTCCCCAATTTTCCATTTTCACGGTTTTTCTTTCCTTGGGGATTACGGACTCGCTATGCTCGTCCGTGATCCCCTGGCGGCTGCCCGGCAAACTCTCCCGGGTATTCATCGTTTCCGTATTACCGGTCCCCGATTCCAAAAATTTTCCATTTTCACGGTTTTTCTATCCTTCGGGATTACGGACTCGCTATGCTCGTCCGTGATCCCCTTGGCGGCTGCCCGGCAAAACCCGGCCGGCCCCGCCTGTCGGCGGGGAGGCTTTTTATTTGCACCGGCTTCTTATGAGCACAGGGCGCTCAACGGGGCCGGTGCAAAAAAAAAGAGGCTCACTGGCGTGAGCCTCCGGCCGGGTTTTGCGGAGGAAGAGGGATTCGAACCCCCGGACCGCCGGTAAGCGGTCAACGGTTTTCAAGACCGCCGCATTCGACCACTCTGCCATTCCTCCGGCGCAAAAATAGACTTTTTCGTAGAAAAGACCCAACAAAAAAGGGACCATTTCCTATCCGTCCTGTTCTGTTTTCTTTCCATACATTGAATTTGACAAATGGAGAAAAAAAAGCAATCAACTGGCTGATTCATACCGTTAACAGCTCTGACAGGAAGGTATGAAACCCGCATGAAACCCAACCAGCTACTCCTGCAAAGGTTTGTAAATGACTGAAATTCTATTTTTCTGTGTTATGTAACACTAAGATAATCAGATAAATATTCTGAATCCCTCATCAGTAAAGGGAGTTATCAACATATGGTTGAAAAAATTATTGACATATTTTGTTAGGCTGAAATTTGCTCAACTTCAGAAAACCCCTATATTTGTACAAAAGCTGCATTTTTATAATCAAATTATTTTAACTCTAAAATCTGTTTGTCATGAACAAAGCACAATTGATCGATGCAATTGCCAGCGAAGCTAACCTGACCAAAGCTGATGCAAAAAGGGCTCTCGATGCCTTTGTGAAAACCACCACCAGTACATTGAAAAAAGGTGACCGCGTGGCTCTTGTAGGCTTCGGTTCCTTTTCTGTAGCTAAAAGGAATGCACGTACCGGAAGGAACCCTCAGACCGGGAAACCCATTACCATCAAGGCCAAAAAAGTGGTGAAATTCAAGCCCGGAAGCGACCTGGCCGGTACCGTTTAAAGAATTTGTTCCTGTGAACAAGAGGGAGTGCATGGGTACTCCCTTTTTTTTCAGCCTTTTACTTCTGAGGATGGAACAGGCTTTGATCGAATACCTCTCTGGTTTTGTTACTCCACGAAGACTGGCCCTGTTTGACAGGATCATTAATCGGCGTACCAGGTATATTACCGTGGTGCTGGAAGATATATACCAGCCGCATAATGCCAGCGCCGTGCTCAGGTCGTGCGAATGTTTCGGTGTTCAGGATGTGCATATTATTGAAAACAGAAACCGGTACCGGGTCAATCCCGACGTGGCCCTTGGTTCTTCGCAATGGCTCAGCCTGAAAAAATACCACGGTACGGAAAATAATACGCAGGACGCCCTGGCCGAACTGAAGAAGACGGGGTACCGGCTGGTGGCCACTGTTCCGCGGAAAAGAAACAGTAAAAGCCTGGATGAATTTTCCCTTGAAGAGGGAAAAGCGGCCATACTGTTTGGCACCGAAATGAAAGGCCTTTCTTGTGAAGCACTGAACATGTCAGATGAATTTCTTTATATACCCATGGTGGGTTTTACCGAAAGTCTGAATATTTCTGTCTCAGTGGCAGTTATACTTTATCAGCTTACCCGTAAACTGAGGATGTCTGACCTTTCCTGGGAACTGAGTGAAGAGGAAAAAACAGGTATTAAACTGGCCTGGTTGAAACAAACGGTCAAAAAAAGCGATCTGTTGATCGAAAGATTCCTGAAGGAAAATTCATAACCTTTTCAGGCTTTCTTTCGTAAATAAAACGTTACAGTATATTGTTCCGTTAAATGTTTTTTTTTATTATATTTGATGAATGCACGGGTATGAATTACCAACATACTGAATTGTATGACGAACTCCCCCAAAAATGAACTGTATTATTGTAGATGACGATAGAATGTCGAGGTTGGTTATCGAGGAATTCATAAAAAAGACCAATTTCCTGAAATTAACAGCGTCCTTTTCCGCGGCTGTGGAAGCTGTCAATGTCATTACCAGTAATAACCAGATCGATCTGATTTTTCTGGATATCGAAATGCCCGAAATGAGCGGGATCGATTTTATGAATACCCTGAAACAACCACCTCAGATCATCATCATTTCCTCAAAAGAAAAATACGCGCTGGATGCTTTTAGTTATGATGTAACCGATTACCTGCTCAAACCCATTGCCTATCCGCGCTTTTACCGTGCCGTATCGAAGGCCCACAGCCGTTACCAGCTTTCCCGACTGGACAATCATAACAGAGAGGAGATATTTATTAAGAGAGGCTCTTCGCTGGTGCGACTTAAACTGGATGATATTCTGTGGGTGGAAGCCCTTGAAAACTACGTTATTCTGAATACCTTCAATGAAAAGTATACCATTCATTTTACCATGAAGGCCATTGAAAAAAAATTACCTCCGGCCAAATTTCTTCGCATTCACCGATCCTTCATAATCAATATCAAAAAAATTTCCATTATACAGGATAATTCTGTGGAAATAGAAACCGATCACGGCTTCAAGGGAATCCCCATCGGAAAGTCATACAAGGATCAATTGATGAAGGATATAAACCTGATGGTCAAGTAACCTGCCGCGATTTTCCTGGTTCACTATGCTAAGCGACCGACAACTTTTCAGGCAACTGATTGCCAAAACTTCTGATACTCCCCTGAATATTGAAGTAGTGCATGCCTCGGGTTCATGGATGTTCGGGCTCGATGAGAAGAAATATCTCGATCTGGTATCGGGCGTATCGGTCAGCTATCTGGGGCATCATGATCCGGATGTGGTGGCGGCTGTGAAAGAACAGGCAGACAAATACCTGCACCTTATGGTATATGGGGAATATGTTCAGCATCCCCAGGTCAGGCTGGCCGAATTGCTTGTCGATAATCTGCCGGAGCCCCTCAACCAGGTCTATTTTGTCAATTCGGGAAGCGAAGCCATAGAAGGGGCCATGAAACTGGCCAAACGGTTTACCGGAAGGACTGAGATCGTGGCATTCAGGAATGGCTATCACGGAAGTAGCCAGGGAGCCCTGAGCATCATGGGGGGAGAATGCTTCAAGAATGCTTTTCGACCGTTGCTTCCGGGAATTCGTTTACTCGATTTCAATGATTTCAGTCAGCTGGAACATATCAGCCGCCAGAGCGCCTGCGTGGTGGTCGAGCCCATACAGGGTGAGGCGGGAATCAGATTACCTGCCCCCGGTTTTCTGCAGGCTTTGCGGGAAAAATGTACCAGGGAAGGAACGCTGCTGGTGTTTGACGAAATACAGACGGCATTCGCACATACCGGGCCCCTTTTTGCCTTTCTGCACGAACAGGTGGTTCCCGATATTCTGGTGCTTGCCAAGGGACTGGGCTGTGGAATGCCCCTGGGAGCATTTGTTGCTTCCGAACCTCTCATGAAAAGCCTGGCCAGCAATCCCCCCCTGGGCCATATTACCACTTTCGGGGGACATCCGGTAAGTTGCGCAGCCGGACTGGCGGGAATGAAAAAATTGCTTGACGGAATGAAATCGTGGAACATACCGGGCAAGGAAGCCCTTTTCAGAAAGAACCTGAACCATCCGTCCATAAGGGAGATCAGGGGAAAAGGCCTTTTCCTGGCGGTGGATCTGGGCGATTCCGAACGGAATATCCGAACAGTCTTCAAGGCCATAGAAAACGGGGTGGTATCCGACTGGTTTTTGTTCAACGATCATTCATTCAGGATCAGTCCGCCCCTGACTATTTCAGAAGAAGACATCCTCCTGGCATGTGATGTACTGAACCGGTCGATTGACCAGGCTGGAAAATAAATGCGGGATCACCCCGTTTTTCTTTCAACCGATTTATGATATGAGGAGTATTTTGGTGTGTATGTATCTGATGATGACTGTTGTAAATCCCGGTTTTGCCCGGGTGGAAACACAGGCGGTAACCGATGACAGCCTGCAGGTCTATTTCGACAAAATATACCGGATGGCAGATGACAGGCAGAAAATGGAGATAAACCGGCAATTGGTATCGGTGTTACAGCAGGCTCTGGCGGAAGATACCGCTTTGACCAGGACATTCGGGGATGTTAGGAACATGGGGAGTCTGGTGGCACCCGACAGCTCCTTCAGAATCCTGCAATGGAATATCCCTCTGAATGACGGTACTCATTACTACCAGTCGCTGATACAGAAAAAGACCGGAATCCTGCCGGCAGATATTGTGTTATTGTCGGGACGTTCAGGTCCGTTGAATCAGGCGGGCAACGGTATGCTGACCCACGACCGGTGGTACGGATGCCTGTATTACGATATGATCACCGTTCAAACCGACAGTGTGCCGTATTATGTCCTGCTTGGTACCGATATGCACGATCTTTTCAGTTCCAGAAAAATCATCGATGTGTTGTGGTTCGACCGGCAGGGAAATCCTGTATTCGGACTGCCGGTTTTCGTGGAAAATGAAACGCCGGTATGCAGGATGATCTTCGAATACACGGCTCAGGCTACCATGACCATCAGGTATCACCCTGAACGCCAAATGATTATATTCGACCACCTTTCGCCTCCTGATCCTTCGCTGACCGGTCAATACCGGTTCTATGGACCGGATTTTTCCTATGATGGGCTGATGCTCAGGGAGGGGAAATGGTATCTTACGGAGGATGTGGATGTAAGGAACCGGTGAAGTATTGTCCTGGGGCCATCGTCAGGGTTTTTCATTTCAGAATAAATTCCTACATTCACGCTCGAGGTATTCATTACAGGCACACATGAAATTGTTTTCCGGGCAAAAAACGCTCCTGTTTCTGGTAGATGAGCACAAGGCTTACATGGAAGAAGTAGCCCTGGAATTTCATGATACCACTAAATACGAGATCGTCCATTGCTACTCCGTCGACCGGATGAAAGATATCTATGAAAAGGGGAAATATTTCAGGTATCATACTCTTGTAGCAGTGATCAGCGCAAGTTTTAACGGAGACCGTTCTGCCCGGATTGCGGAACTGAAACAGAATATCAAAGATATCCAGTGGATGAACAGGAATATTGAACTGATTGTTCTCCTGCCGGAATACAGTGAAAAGTTGCAGAACGACCTGATGAGCCTGGGTTGTTATGCCGTTTTTCAGCGGAATGAGAATGCTTTTCTCCGGATCAGTAACCACCTCAGGGGAATCATCAGCAAAAGGGTACTGATGCGTGAAAAAAAATATACCCGCATTACCTACCTGGTTCTGCTGGTCTATGTCCTGTTACTTCTGATCACAGGGGTCATTTTTATGTTCATGGAGGGACGCTCTGTCTGAAATCCGGCTATCCTGTGGTGACTTTCTGTCAGGTTTTTTCTTATGGCATATCCTTTGCAAAATTCGCGGGGACGAACATTGTTTAACCAAATAGAACGAATTATGCAAACAGGTAAGATTGATGTGACTTCGGAAAACATTTTCCCGATCATTAAAAAATTCCTGTATTCCGACCATGAAATATTTCTCAGGGAAATGATCAGCAATGCCGTGGATGCCACCCAGAAACTGAGAACACTGGCCAGCGTGGGAGAGTACAAAGGCGAACTGGGAGACCAGACGATCAGGGTCAGTATGGACAAGAAAAAGAAGACCATTACCGTTTCCGACCGCGGAGTGGGCATGACGGCCGAAGAAATTGACAGGTTTATCAATCAGATCGCTTTTTCCAGTGCAGGCGAATTCCTGGAAAAATACAAGGAACAATCGAATGCTATTATCGGCCATTTCGGCCTTGGATTTTATTCTGCCTTTATGGTTTCTGAAAAGGTGGAGATCATTACCCGTTCATACCGGGAAGGTGCTCAGGCAGTAAAATGGGTTTGTAGCGGGACCCCGGAATACACCATGGAAGAGACCGGGAAACCCGAGGTGGGTACCGATGTGGTGCTGCATATTGACAAGGACTCAAAGGAGTTTCTCGATGAAGACAAGATATACGAGATCCTGAAGAAATACTGCCGTTTCCTTCCTGTGGAGATCGCTTTTGGAAAGGAGAAAGAGTGGAAAGACGGGAAAGAGGTGGACACAGGACGCGACCGAATAATTAACGAAACCCGTCCCCTGTGGACCAGGAAACCGGCCGAACTGAAGGACGAGGACTACCTCAAATTTTACCATTCCCTCTATCCGTCCCTGGAGGACCCCATGTTCCATATTCATCTGAATGTGGATTATCCTTTCAATCTGACGGGAATCCTGTATTTCCCCCGGATCAAGAGTAATTTCGACATCCAGAAGAACAAAATCCAGCTATATTGCAATCAGGTTTATATTACTGATTCCGTGGAGGGCATTGTCCCGGAATTTCTGACCCTTTTGCACGGGGTGATCGATTCTCCCGATATCCCGCTGAATGTTTCGAGAAGCTTTCTCCAGAGTGATTCGAATGTGAAGAAGATTTCCTCACACATTACCAAAAAAGTAGCCGAAAAACTTGCCGAGATATTTAAAAACGATCGCAGCAGCTTTGAGAAGAAATGGGACGACCTGAAGCTCTTTATTGAATTCGGTATGATCAGTGAGGAGAAGTTTTACGACAGGGCCAAAGATTTTGCCTTACTGAAGAATACAGAAGGAAAGTATTTTACCCTGGATGAGTACCAGAAGCTGATCAAAGAAAATCAAACCGATAAGCACAAAAATCTGGTTTACCTGTATGCTACCGATAAAGACAAACAATACAGCTATATAGAGAAGGCCAATAAGAAGGGGTACGATGTGCTGCTGATGGAAGGGCAACTGGATACCCATTTCCTGAACCACCTGGAACAGAAGCTGGATAATTCCCGTTTTGTGCGGGTGGATGCCGATGTGGTGGAAAAGCTCATCCAGAAGGAGGAAACCCATGAATCAAAACTCACCCCGGAGCAGCAGCGCGAACTGATCCCCGTGTTCCAGAGCCAGTTGCCACAGAAAGAACGTTTTACCGTTTCATTTGAGGCCATGGCCGAAGATGACCAGCCGGTGGTTATCACCCAGTCGGAATGGATGCGGAGGATGAAGGATATGTCTGAGCTGGGTGGAGGGATGCGTTTTTATGGAGATATTCCCGACCAGTATAACCTGGTAGTTAATGCCAACCATCCGCTTATCCTGAAAATTAACGAAGACAAGGATAAGAAACTGAGGGAGAAGATCGGAAAGATCGAGGAAAAGCTGGAACCCATCAGGAAAAACAAGGCAGACCTGGAATCCGGACATAAGGAGAAAAAGGACGAGGAAATTACCCAGGAAGAAAAAGATCGCCTTGAAGAGCTCAGTAAAAAGATCGGTGAGCTGGAAAAGAAAAAGAAAGAGATGCTGGAAGGGTATGCCGGGAAGAACAAACTGGTTCGCCAGCTGATCGATCTGGCCCTGCTGTCAAACAATATGCTGAGCGGCGAGGAACTCAACCGGTTCGTAAAGAGGAGTATTGAGCTGATGTAGAAGCTTGTATGACAGCAAAGGTCGAAACGATGCTGATCAGAAAAAGGTACTGACTTCCTTTTTAAGAAATTCCAGGGCAACCTGGGAAGGAGCTGCCTCTGCTTCTATCACTTTTTCCAGGATATGCCGGTTGAGCTCCATGGCCGGGGCATCGGGTTTTACTTTGTCTGCTGAGGTGTTGATCAGTTTGATGGTGTTGTTTTTGGCATTTTTTACCACTTCCCAGGCCTGGGGCGTGATATAGATCTGCTGCGACAGGTTGTGTTCAAATTCGGCCCTGATTGTGGCCAGCAATTGACTCTGAAGCTGCTGGCTGTTCATTCCGGGCTGGTTGACCCGCATCAACATGGATTCCGGATTGATCCTTTCCAGGAAAAGGGCCAGGCGTTCATAAGCCTGCAGCCGGAGGGGGGTGATGGTTTGTTGGTTTCTGATCACCAGGTCGACCTTTCGTTCCCTGGCTTCTTTCTGCATGTAATAACGCATCATGAAAAAGGCCGTGAAGAATACGATCAGTGCAGGAACGCTGTACTTGATCATCTCAATGATTTCCATAAGGAAGCTCTTTTATTCTTTACAATATTAGTTATTTTCTGATTAAAACTTATTTTTGGTTTTTATTTTCAAATGTCGGGGCTTCATTGGGCTCCGGCTTACATTATTACATCTGTTAAAACCGTTTTTCATGGAACAAGTAGCTCACCGTATTGCCGCTATGGCTTCATCGCAGACCCTGGCCATGTCACAGAAAAGCAAAGATCTCGCGGCCCAAGGCATCGATGTGATCGATCTGAGTGTGGGAGAACCTGATTTTTTTACACCCGATCATGTGAAGGAAGCAGCCAAACAGGCCATTGACGAAAATTATTCGTTCTATAGTCCGGTTCCCGGTTACAGAGACCTGAGAGAGGCCATCGCAGAAAAGATGAGGAAAGAAAACGGGCTGGAGTACCAGGCTGACCAGATCGTGGTGTCGGGCGGAGCCAAGCACAGCCTGACCAATGCCCTGCTGTGTCTGGTTAATCCGGGTGAAGAGGTCATAATCCTTTCTCCTTACTGGGTGAGTTACGTTGAGCTGGTGAAGCTGGCGGGGGGGGTTCCTGTGATTGTTCAGGGTTCCCTGGAAAGGGATTACAAGGTGACGGCCGATCAGATCAGCCGGGCCATGACCGAACGGACCCGGGCCATACTTATCAATTCGCCCTGCAATCCTACCGGCAGCGTGTATTCCCGTGATGAGCTGAGTGAAATAGCCCGGGTGGTGGCTTCCCGTCCCGACGTTTTTGTTATTTCCGACGAGATCTATGAATACATCAACTTCGAAGGAGAGCACATACCCATGGCCCGGTTCGGAGAGATCTTTGACCGGGTGGTAACCATCAACGGGGTTTCGAAAGGATATGCCATGACCGGCTGGCGGATAGGATATCTGGCGGCTCCGCTGTGGATAGCCAAAGCATGTATCAAGCTGCAGGGACAGATGACATCGGGGGCTTCCTCTATCGCCCAGCGGGCTGCCCTGGCAGCCATCCGGTCTGGGAAAGACTATGCCCTGAAAATGAAGAAGGAATTCCGGAAAAGAAGGGATCTGGTGGTTGGCGGGTTGAAGGAGATCAGCGGCATAGAGGTGAACCTTCCCAGAGGGGCATTTTACGTATTCCCCGATGTTTCGGCCCTGTATGGAAAATCGGCAGGTTCAAAGACGGTAAAAAACGATACTGACCTCGCCATGTATCTGCTGGAAGAAGCCCATGTGTCGGTGGTGCCCGGAGGAGCCTTCGGTATGCCATCATGTATCAGATTGTCATATGCCACATCCGAAGAAAAGCTCACGGAAGCCCTGCAGAGGATAGATAGAGCTGTATCTGTGATTGAATAAGCGAGGGAATACCTGGAACGGTCCGTTTTTTGTAGCAGGCAATCCGGAAAGAGATGAAGAAAAGAAAAGAAGGCGCGTTTCTGATTCATTGGGTATGGGTAGTGGTTATTCCTCTCCTGTTGCTGGGGGCAATGCTGTACTGGTATATTTTCGGTAAGAATGTCAGCATTCCTCCGGGAGAGGGGCGGTCGTTCTATATCTATACGGCGGACACCTATCAGGATGTGCTTCACAGGTTGGACAGCCTGGGTTTTCTGAAGAATCCCGAAGTATTCGACCGGCTGGCCGAAAGAAAAAACCTGCCGGCCCATATTTATCCGGGCCATTACCTCCTTGCCGACGGTATGAGCCACAATGCCCTGATTAATATGCTGCGCTCCGGCAGCCAGGTTCCGGTAATGGTTACCTTTATAAATTATCGAACCCTGGAAGAGCTGGCCGGGAAATTTGCCCGGCAACTCGAACCAGATTCCGCTGAGCTGGCGAAATATTTCCTGCAGGAAGGAGTGCCGGAAGAATATGGGTTTACCTGGGAAACTTTCCCGGCCATGTTCATTCCGAACACCTACGAGTTTTTCTGGAATGCCACGCCTGAATCCATTGTCAGAAGGATGAAACAGGAATACGAACGGTTCTGGAATGACGAACGGAAAAGGAAGGCTGCTTCGGTGGGGCTTAAACCCGTGGAAGTAGCTACGCTAGCCTCTATCATTGACGAGGAAACCCGGTTTGATGTTGAGAAACCCACCATCGCCGGAGTGTATATCAACCGGCTGGAAAGAGGGATCCCCCTGCAGGCCGATCCCACCATTAAATTTGCCCTGGGCGATTATTCAAAAAACCGTATCCTCACCCGCGATCTGCTGGTGAATTCACCTTATAATACTTACAGAAACAGAGGGCTTCCGCCCGGACCCATCCGCATCCCTTCCATTGTTGCTATGGAGGCTGTGCTTGATCACGAAGAGCACGATTACCTGTATTTCTGTGCCCGTGATGATTTTTCGGGTTATCACCATTTTTCCAGGACCCTGGAGGAACATAACCGGTATGCGGCCAGTTACCGGCGGGCACTTAACCAGCAAAGAATATACAGATGATTTCCCGGCAGGTATGCTTGAAAAGGTTCAGATAACCGTTACTTCCCGTTCCAGTACAATGCCGAATTTCTTTCTTACCGATTCCAGGATCTTTTCCGATAGGTTAAAAATATCCTGCCCCGTTGCCTTTCCGTGATTGACCAGCACCAGAGGCTGAAGGGGATGCACCCCCGCATCACCTTCCCGGTATCCTTTCCATTCGCACTGGTCGATCAGCCAGGCCGCCGCTGTTTTTATCCTGTTTTCATCTGCAGGGTACCCCGGTATTTCCGGAAATTCCCTTCTCAGGGTTTCGTAATCGGACAGCGGGATGACCGGGTTCTTGAAAAAACTTCCCGCATTTCCTGTGACGGCCGGATCGGGTAATTTTCTTTTTCTGATATTAATGACAGCGGCCCGGATATCGGCAAGACCGGTACGGCCTGAACGTTGCAGTTCATCTTCCAATTGGGCGTAATCTGTTCGGAATACCGGCCGCTTCATCAGCCTGAAAACAACTGAAACCACCAAAACCAGCCCTTTCCACTCGTTTTTAAATATGCTGTCGCGATAACCGAACCGACATGCCGCCTGATCGAACCGTTTATATTCTCCGTCAGCCAGCCCCATGGCGTCTACCCATTCGATATGGTCTTTTACCTCTACCCCGTATGCTCCGATGTTCTGTATGGGTGATGCTCCCGTGTTTCCGGGAATGTACGACAGGTTTTCCAGTCCTCCCCAGCCCTGTTCCACTGTCCAGGCCACAAAGCGGTCCCAGTTTTCCCCGGCCATCGCGCGCACCAGGACCGAATCCCTGTCTTCGTCCAGCACCCGGATCCCTTTCATGACGGGATGGATGACCATTCCTTCAAAATCTTTTCGAAAAAGAATGTTACTGCCTCCTCCCAGGATCAGGAGTTCCTGGTTTTTCAGCAACCCGGGCAGAAGGTGCAGGTCTTCTTCCGTAGTGAGCGCAAGAAAATACCGGGCCCTGGCCGGTACCCCGAAAGTGTTGTGTTTTTGCAGATCGAAATTTTCCCTGATTTTTTCCATAGGATTAACTGGTAGGCCAAAGATAAGGAATTCTGTGTGCTTCTTTAGAGGTGTCGCATGTTTTCTTACCTTTACGGGAAACGGAAAAATCCGTATTGTTTGTCGGGTGTAATCTACATATCAGTCACCAGTGATGTGGCCACCGATCAGCGGGTGCTGCGCACGGCCCGCACACTGCATCTGTCGGGCCGGCCGGTTCATATCATCGGCAGGCTTCTTCCCGATAGCCTGCCGGTTTCCGGTTTGCCTTTCCGGATTACCCGGTTCCGCATGATATTCCGGAGGGGGTTCCTGTTCTATGCCTGCTTCCATATACGGCTTTTCTTTTTCCTGCTTTTCAGGAAAAAAGGGTTCCTTTTAGCCAACGACCTGGATACCCTTTTCCCGAATTTTCTGGTATCCCGCCTCCGAAGATGGCCACTGGTTTACGACAGCCACGAGTATTTTACCGGAGTTCCTGCGTTGTGCCACCGTCCGCGGGTAAGGGCTTTCTGGAAAAGCATTGAAAAGAAGATCGTTCCCCGTGTTCCGGTGAGAATTACCGTGAACGGATCTATTGCGGAATTGTACCGCCGGGAGTACGGGGTGCATTTTAATGTGGTGAGGAACATTCCTCCTTTATGGGAGCCGGGGGAAAAACCGACACGTGCCGGGTTAGGCCTGCCCGGGGATGCACCGTTACTGGTGGTGCAGGGAACGGGGATCAACCGCGACCGGGGAGCGGAAGAGCTGGTCCGTT
>Ga0190344_1000854_pt1 | contig 12602 bp, 12 predicted proteins | sample 48721323_MG_FD_161662 | JGI IMG/M metagenome (GOLD analysis project Ga0190344, IMG submission 161662) | Hydrothermal vent microbial mat bacterial communities from Southern Trench, Guaymas Basin, Mexico - 4872-13-2-3_MG | ecosystem: Environmental > Aquatic > Marine > Hydrothermal vents >... | reverse complement strand
GAACTTTCCCAGGCCAGCGAAGAACTCAAGCTCATAAAGGGAGAGGCGTTGAACATTCTGACAAAAACTTCTGATGATAGCATAACCGTTTTGAACGCTGGCACACATCCGAAACCGTTGCTTTTCTATAAAGACCTCGATGGGAAAGCCCTAAAGAGAAGCAATGGCGAAATCCTCAAGCCACAAAGAACCCATAATGGAAACTGGCTTTATTTCTCAGAAAACCATATTGAAGCCTTTAGCTTTGAAAATCTGGAGATATTGAACGAAGCTGTCGAACCTAATGTTTCAGAAGAATCAGCAGAAACTTTCAAAGCTTCTAACGCCCTGGAAAATGAATTCGTGAAGGTTACAGTTCACGAAGATGGGACTTTGTCTATATATGACAAAGAAATGGACCGCGAAGTCTTTACCGAAAGTGGCAATCAATTATGGTTATACAGTGATGTTCCAGCGTATTGGGATGCCTGGGATATCGATTACCATCACAAAAAATACGGCAACAGATTAAATGCGAGTTTTATCCAGAGAATCGAATCCGGGGAACTCCGCTCAGCTATAAAAATATTCTACGAGCTTGGCAAAACCCAGATAACACAGATTATTTCCCTTCTCAAAGGCTCAAGAAGGGTTGATGTGGATACACAAATCAACTGGCATCACAGGAGGAGCCTGCTCAAGGCATTGTTCCCTGTGAATGTCCTTTCGCGCCATGCACGCTATGACCTTTCAGCAGGATATATCGAAAGGGCTACCCACAGTAACACCGATTTTGAAAAAGCCCGTTTTGAAGTCCCGGCACACCGCTGGATGGACCTCTCCGAAAGGGGATACGGTGTGAGCATTCTAAACAATGGGAAATACGGTCATGGTTGCCGTGATAACGTGATGGAATTAACTCTTTTGCGCTCACCGGTATTTCCACACTTTTTTGGTGATGAAGGTGAACACAGTTTCAGTTACAGCATTTATCCGCATAAAGGGGCTGACTTACTAATGGTTCAGCGGGAAGCAGAAGCTCTCAATAGACCTCTTATCACGGTTCTTGGCAAATCATCAATTACAAAGCCTTTCCTGAAAATCGAATCCGAAAGTATAAAATTACTTGCTCTCAAACATGGAGAAGAAGGCGGCATAGTAGTCAGGGTTGTTGAAACCCTTGGTGAACGTGGGAAAACGCGTTTGAAATTGCCCGGGAACTTTAAATTAAAAGAAGCTTGGCTTGCTAACATTCTCGAAGAACCCATTGAAAAGATAGGGCTTGTTGGTTCGATGATTGAACTCGCATATGAGCCCTTCAAAATATACACCCTTCTGCTGAAATAAGGCATTGTGAAAGGAATTTGATATGGCAAAAAAAGAATCCATAGTGATACTTCCATACGATGACCATTGGCCAGATATTTTTGCTTTAGAAAAAGAAAAGATTCAGAATGTTCTGGGGACGAATGTGCATATTGAACACATAGGTAGCACTTCCGTCCCCAGCCTTTGCGCCAAGCCCATAATAGATATAATGATTGGGATTTGTTCCATTGGTATGGCGAAAAAGTATATAAAAGACCTTGAAAAGCTTAATTATAGCTATTTCCCGGACTATGAGGCACTAATTCCTGAAAGAAGATATCTTGAGAAAAAGGGTTTTCACGTACACATGGTGGAAAAAAACGGTGACTTCTGGAAAAGGCATGTGTTTTTCAGGGACTTTCTTCGAGCACACGCTGATATCGAAAGAGAATACTGCGAAATTAAGAAAAAATTGGCGCGGAAATACAAGAATGAACGTGAAAAATACACAGAAGCCAAGGGACCTTTTATACAAAAAGTGCTGAAAAATATGTATGAAAAAGAAAAATCCAACAAGAAAAATAGAAAAGCAGAAATTTCTCCCCCTCAAAAGAAATGAGATATCTTGAATAAAAGACTCTTTAAAAACCTTCAAAATCCCCCTTGAAAGAAACTTCAATCTTTAGATTGAATAAAACCGAATAAAGGGGGGATTTTATGAAAAATATACTCGCACTTGTGGTGATTTTGGTCAGCACGCTTACTTTTGGCAGTTTTGTTGCCGGTCTTGGGGGACTCGGGCTTTCATACGGGATAACAGCCGGTATTACTTCGGACGATTTTACTTTCTTTGGTTATTCAGGACCAGCTTCTCTGTTTGCTGTAATAGGGACGGGAGTGGGAATCTTCGCAGATTTCACTCCATTCGAATTATTCGCGGGAACACTTTCAGAAAAGGAGTACCGCATTCTTCTCGGTGGTGGTGCAGGCATCCCTCTGGATCTTTTTGTGATTCCTGATTTAGGCCTTGGCGTTACCATAAAAACAATATGGGGAAAGTTCATTACGAAAGCAACAACGGGATTTGGACTCATGGGATTATATGCAGACGCTGTTGTGGGGTACACATTCTAAGTGTTTACATGCTCGAGTTCGAATTTATAGTAAACGTTTGATTTTACTCTTTCAAATTCTTTTGATTTTAGGCCAGAAAGATTATAATGCGAATGACTATAACAGGAGGTGGATTTATGAAAAAGTTATTGGTAGTTTCTCTATTAGTGGTTGTTACAATGGCTTTTGGAGGTTATTTTGTAGGAATTGGAGATGCTGGAAACGCATATGGCATTACTGCCGGTATGACAATAGAGGATTTGTCTCTCTTTGGTTACAACGGTCACGGAACTCTCATGGCTGTGCTTGGCACAGGCGTGGGTGCAGCTGTAGATCTCACGCCCTTTGAACTCTATTCAGACATTTTTGGCGACAAGGAATACCGCATTTTGGTTGGTGCAGGTGCAGGTGGCTCTTTCAGCATACTTTCAACTGGTTTTAATATTGGCGCTGGTGTTACTTTTAAAGTTCTGTGGGGGGATCATTTCATTTCAAAAACAACAGTGGGGTTCGGACTGGGTGGCTTCTACTCTGACAGTATTCTTGGATACATTTTCTGAGTTGAGAAGAAGCACGGGCAGGGCTGAAAAGCCCTGCTTTTTACTCTGCATCAGGAGTTCTTAATCAATTCAATCAAACTTTGGGCAGCCAGGAGCGGACCGCTTTGTTCATAGCCATTTATCCCCAATTGGGTATATACTTCACCTATTTTTACTCCTGTTTTCATCATGGTCTCAATGTATTTACTCGCAATTTTGCTGTGCTTCTCTTTCCTTTGAATTGCCCCAAAGGGGTTGGCAAAGTAGCTATAAGTGAGTCCTTTTTCAGCGGTTGTTCCCTTTGCCATTCTTGCACCCTTTGAAAAAACTTCCAGTGCTTCTTCATGGCTATCGAAAAATCTCACTTTTTTATGTTCTTCAACTTTTTCATAATTGTTCGCGTACAAAAAGTAGTCGATTTTGGTAGGACGTATTATTTCATCGTAATTCGAATAGGGAACAATCACCCGGGCGTTAACAACATTTGGGTTCATGAAAATGCTTCTATCCATTGTGGAATACGCATAACCTGGTTGCAGGTCATCGAGCCGTACAAATGCCCCGGTTTCCGTTCCATAAGCGACAACTTCCCCAGATTGATTTATATCCAAAGAACCCATATCATCTATCAGGATGTTAACTTCTGAAACCTCTTCTTTTAGTTGATTTAAAGCGTCCAGAGTTTCTGACTTTCCCGCGCCGCTATCCCCTAAAAGCATGACATTGGCACTTTTGCCGTTGGTCAACCTTATGTGCGCGAGGGCTCCATGAATAGGTAATCTTCCTTCATCAATTGCCAGAAGATTGTGGATAGTCAAAATCATCTTCTTCATATAGCCAAAATAATCAATAGAAGGGTGATCTCCAACCAAACCTATATACATATCGTCCTCTTTGTATATGACCCCATTTATATCTCCGGGATTCTTGAAAAACTCGTCATCCATACCAAAGATGAAAATTCCATCTGGCTTTCTGTTCCTTATGTCGTCAAAATTGGCAATTTCAAAGAGGTTTCCGAGCCCTGCGGCGTGAGCAAGGTATTCCTTGTTGGTGACAACAAAGATCAATTTTTTACCCACGAATATGGGGAAAAGAAGCCAGTTTCGAGGCACGTCGATATCAATTTTGTGAAGTATCGGTTTATCAACGACTTTAAATAGACCTCGCCTTTTGTTGGAACGAGTGTAAAAAATCACTGGCGGCTCAAAAACGATACTCCAGACAAAATCTAGATCATATAGCCAGTCTGCTTTTTTTACCATGACATCCCGGTGGATCTCGGGACTATCAACAAGAAAGCTCACTTGAGCTCCACCAGGTTCCTGCCTTAAAATCTTCAAGCTCACATCGGAAATGTTGATCAATATTTGCCTGTATGTACTGAGAACAAGGCTTCTGAGTTCGGCGTTTGTATTTACCAGAACAGCTTGTTTGAATATCCTCTTGAGCCTCGCAGGGGTGTAAGTATCATGTCTGAGCATAAACCTGTGCTTGCTTCTCCATAGGTTGAACAATCTATCTACGAATTTAACAAGCAGTGTTTTTTTATCACTGAGCATTGGAAAAGAATAGCACCTCGAATTGTCGATTTCTTCTATGGTGTTGACCATAAGCGCAAGGAGCAACTGCACCATGGAGTCAAGATCATACTTCTCTTCAAAAACAGTCTCTTTGGGATTTTTTACAAAAAGCTCAAAAAGTGAACACAGCGAGGTTCTCTTTCGTTCCGAATCCTTTATGAGCTCGATTAGCAAAGAACGAAAAGTCTCTGAATTGAAAATCTGCGTAACGGCATTGTATGATATCTGCCCATCTATTACCACACTTCTCATAAAATCACCTCATTTAAAAACAATTAACTATTAAACCGCACTATTTAAATTTTACACCTTGCTTCAAATCCAGTCCATTCCCGGGACTTTCGGGAATAATCTGGTAAGGCTAACATGTGGTAGACTGCAAATATACCGGGTTAGCCGTTCTACACCAAAACCACAGCCTGCTGATGGTACGAGTCTTTCATCTTCTGCAATCTGCAGATACCATTTGAAATCCTCCAAACTCGTTCCTTTGTACTCCATTCGCTTAAGGATTTGCTCGTATTCATGTTCCCTTTCACCACCAGATAGCACTTCACCATAGCCTTGAGGTAAAATAAGATCCATGTCCAACAGAGTCCGTCCATCCTCAGAGAGTTTATCGTAAAATTCCCTGCCTTCTATGGGAATGTCAATCAGCCAAAAGGGCTCGGTCGATTTTTCCGAGAGAATTTTCTCAAAATCCTTTCCATATGTTTGCAGTGCATCCAAGTATCTGACCTTTTTGAAGGGCATTGTAGGAATTTTAACACTGGAGCCGAGACATTCAAGCTCTTCGCGGCATTTCTGTTTTACCCCGGAAATAACGTATAACAGCAACCTTTCAATTAAATCCATAACATCTTCGCGCTTTGCTCCTTTCATTTCAAGGTCGATTTGTGTGAATTCGAAGAGATGGCGGCCACTATCTTTCTTCTCCTCAGTTTCAAGACGGATATTGGGAGAGACAATGAAAATTCTTTCAAAGGCAGTTACCGCAAGCTGTTTGTGGAAAATCATTGATTGGGTTAATTGATACACAGTGCCATAGTAATTAAATCTCACGTTAAAAACCTCATGGTTCAGTGGATCGGTTAAGGGAGACACTATTGTAGGCAAAAGTTCGATAAATCCCTGCTCCCTTAAAAATTCCGTGGCATATGCTATCACTCTGGCTTTGACTTTCACTGCATTTTTTACAACTGGATCCTCAAGATGTGGGATAATACTTTTCATGATTTTTTTGCTCTTTTCCATAAGATCACTCCTTATAAAAAAATAAGGCCGATGGAAATCCATCGGCCGGTACCTTTAAAATGCTCTATGCAAAGGCAAAACCGACCGATCCCGGTCCGTTATTATTGTTATTATTGAGATTTATGATTACCAACAAATTCATAAAACTCATCCCTTCAAAATACGTTTTGACCATGATACCACAACCTAGTATGAAATTCCAAATTCAAAAATTCGTTTTTTCTTCTGCGAGAATTCAACCCTTTTGAACAATTTCTTATCCACAAATCAAATTTTTGGATTATTATACAAAAACTATTGAATTCTATATAAATATTTCCTATTCCTAAAAAACTATTCAAAATCCATGGTTCGCACGTTTCCTCGTCTATAAGCACCTTACAGAGATTATGTTACACTATCCCATCAAAAAGCAAATCATGATTTTTAAGTTATACCTTAAAATTTTTAATTTACCCCTTGACATCTTCAAGTTATATGTGATATATTATGAATGTCAAAGAAGATAACTTCAAAGAGGGGGTCGAAATGATGAAAAGAAGAAAGAATTTCAAAGAGATAGACAGGGAACTTGAATTGAGAAAAGAAATTGTATTGCAGAGCATTTACAGCCAACCCGCTGGGTTTTGAGAGCGAAAGGGAGGTGCGGATACGATGAAAAGGAGAAAGAATTTATCACAGATTGACAGGGAAATCGAACTAATAAAAGAAAAAGTGTTGAAGAGAATGTTTAGCCAACCACGGGGGTTTTGAACCAGTATTAGGAGGTGAAACCCATGATGAAAAACAAAGAAAAGAGAATTCACTACAAAGAAATCGATGATAGGCTCGAAAAAATAAAGGTAGATTTGCTCTCACAGTTGCATTACAGATTCTGACTCAATGAAAAAAGCGCCCCATTGTGGGGCGCTTTCTCTACGCTTGAACCAGTTTAAAGTTTACTGTAAACTTCTTCGCCTTTGAAAAGGGTTTTTAAAACACTGAGTTGTTCGTCAAGCACAACGAGATTTGCGATATACCCTTCCTTTATCCTTCCAAGCTTACCAACATCCAGATTTTTGAGGGCATTGTACGAAGAAACCTTTGAAAGCTCCACAAGGCTGCATCCGGTAAAATTCTTGAAATTCTTGATTGCGTCGTTGAATAGCAAAGTGCTTCCGGCAATCGAACCATTGCTCGTAAGCTTGCACTTGCCATCGATAACTTCCACTTCAAGTCCTCCAAGGTTATAGACCCCATCTTCAAGGCCGGCAGCTGATATGGAATCAGTTATAAGCATTATCTTATCTGCACCTTTAACCTTGTACACTAAATCCACGAATTCTGGCACTGAATGTATACCATCAACTATCATTTCAAGATTGAAATCAAGATAAAGCCCGGCTCCTGTTCCTCCCAACTCTCTATGATGAACTGGGGTCAGGGCATTTGGGAAATGAGTAACTCTTATAACACCCATTTCGAATGCCACTTTCATCGCTTCATAGGTTGCGCCGGAATGGCCTATGCTAACTTCTATGTTTCTACGTTTTGCCACTTTCAACAGCTTTTCAAATCCCTTGACCTCAGGAGCAGCAGTAATCAGCTTTACAGGGGCTTTCAAAACGACTTCATGCCTTTCGGTAAAGGGATAGATGAAATCCGGGTTTTGAGCCCCTTTCTTCTCAGAATTTATAAAAGGCCCTTCAAGATGCAGCCCGGCGATAGAGAGCGGTAATTGTGACAGGTTCTGCATAACTTCCTGCAAATTTTCCAGGCTCGCTGAAACTGTTGTGGGCAAAAAAGTGGTAACCCCCTGCTGAAAGTTCATCTCCGCCCATTTTCCAAAGTCCTGTGGGCTTGCAGACATTGCATCAATTCCACGCTGTCCATGTGTATGAAGATCGACAAAGCCTGGCATTACAATCACTTCTGGCGTGCAGCTAAAACGCCTTATTTCCGCTATTTTTTCATCTCCAATTGTTACAGACCCCGTGTATTCTCCATCAACAGGATCTACTATTAAAGCTTTTTCAAGTTCCATCACGGTATCACCTGCCTTAAAAATCAACAATAAAAAAGAATTACTTAGAAGTTGCGGATCGAAAAATCACTCATAATAATACTAACGCTGAAAGGATAAGATAACAAATCCAATAAGGTTTGTTCTGCTGCAATTACACAAAAGGGTGAGGTTTCTTGATGGTCAACTCATGGCAATTGAAAAATGCTATCTAAACCCTCTGCTGGACATAAGAGTTCTGAACATTATAAAAATGGATATGTCAAATGAGTCACTTTACAGGGTCTTGAAAGAGGAATTTGGTATCAGGTTTGATCACGCTGTCGAAATCATCGAAATTGCCAAATTAACAGAGTCAGAAGCCAAGCATCTTGAGACCGATGAAGGAGCATATGGCATATTAAGGCATCGGCATACATATACAGCTGACGGTTCCTGCCTTGAATACGTGGAATCTATTTATAGAGGAGACAAATACAAGTTTAAGTTCGTGAGAAAATCTCTATGAATCTGAAGACCATGGGAATCGATGGTGGTGGCACGAACATCAGCGCTTCCATTCAAACCTTCTCAATCCCGGAAAAATCGTCGATATACAATGAGCTTTTCGGCTTTTCTGTGCTAAGCTAATAATATAAAGATGTCTCTGGGTTGCTTATTCTGAAGCAGCCTATTGGGGTGATGAACATGAAAATTACTGTTCTTTGCAATGATAAGGCATTGGAAGGCTTCGAAGCTGAACACGGGCTTTCTCTGTATATAGAAACAGATAGACACCATATCCTCTTTGACACAGGTAGCACAGATGTGGCGCTTAAAAACGCAAAAAAATTGGGGCTCGACCTGCGTCAAATAGATTTTGTGGTTATAAGCCATGGGCATTATGACCACATTGGTGGGCTTGAAAGAGTTTTGAAAATCACCGGAAAAACAAAAGTTTTCACAGGTCCGGGTTGTCTTTTGCCACGATACAGCGGCCCAAGGCGTGCGGGGCCTCCCGAAGCCAAGAAACATTATGAAAGTCTTGGTGCCAATTTTGAAGAAATCAGCCAGTTCAGCTCGCCAGAAGAAAACATCTTCTTCCTTCCTGCAGTTCCTTTCAGGACTTCAGAAAGGCCCCCGGTGAAATTCAAACGGATGGGCGGTGAGGAAAGGATTCGTGATCTCTTTGAAGATGAGCTTGGGTTAATCGTTGTTGAAAAAGGCGAAGCAACCTTGTTCACTGGTTGTTCTCATAGGGGAATTGGCAACATACTGCTGGAAGCCGTCGGGCACAAAAAAATAAAAACAGTTGTTGGAGGTCTCCATCTATTATACAAATCACGTTCTGAAATTGAAGAAGTTTGTCAATTAATCAAAGAACTATATGTGGAAAACTTTTACATAGGGCATTGCACAGGAGACCTGGCAATAAAAACCTTTACTGAAAAGCTACCCGTTATTGTAGAGGAGTTAAAAGCCGGGAAAACAATCAAACTATGACTTACAGACTTTTTTCTATCTCCTCGTTGATTTTTCCAGCTCTGATATAGGTATCCAAAATGGTTTTCATGATAGTGCCCCGTAAACCCTCTCTTTCAAGGGAATAAATTCCTTCGATAGTGGTACCCGAAGGCGATGTCACGAGGTGGCGGAACTCTCCCGGGTGGTTGCCTTTTACTTTCAGGAGTTCCACAGAACCGATGATGGTGTCGAGGATTAGCTCTCTCGCTTTATCATAAGAAAGCCCCATTTTAAGGCCAATATCTATCAAAGCCTCTACAATTACGAAAATAAATGCAGGACCACTTCCGCTCAATGCTGTTACCGCTGCGAAATCCCTTTCTTTGACCTCAACTGTGTTTCCAATAGCACCAAGCAACTCTAAAACCAAATCCCTCTCATTTTTCGAAACAGCTGATGAGAAGCTAACTCCAGTAACACCTTTGCCTATCATTCCCGGAATGTTGGGCATAATTCGTACAACTTTCTCTACATTCAATTCTTCCTCTATAACCTTTATGGAAATTCCTGCCATCGTGCTGACCACAACTTTACCTGTAAAATCCACTTCCTTTATCTGCTCGAAAAGAGCAGAAACGTCTTGTGGCTTGACGGCCAGGAAAACGATTTTGGCTTGTTCACAAACCTCAGCGCCGCTGCTGCAACATACAACGTTGCCGAGCTCCCGGTAAGGGTCAAGTTTTTGAGGCGATCTGTTGAAAACATACAGCTTTAGTGGCGATTCCATTTGTAAAAAGCGCTTCAAAAGAATGCTCCCGATATTTCCTATACCTATAATACCTACTTTCATTTCTCTCACCTCTATGATTTATGGTTCCAATTATACACAATATGTGGTAGGTATTACAAACAATATTCGACATTTTTCGAAAAACACTCTATATAATTCACCAAAAACTCTCATGATAATTGGTAAAATAATTATAAAAGTAGACAGGGGTGTTTAGATGTTTGAAAAGCTGGATTCATCCTTTTTGAAATGTCTTCTCCAAAAGCAAAAAAATGCACTGCTGCTTTTTGATGCGCAGGGTAAGCTAAAAGCCTGGAATAATAGTGCGTTCGAAATTATAGGACTTCAAAATAAAGAACTCGAGAACTTGACTTTTACGGGCTTATTCGTTACACCAAATTCCGAAAAAGTCCTTTCCAGTCTCTTGAAGGGGAAAAGGAACTCCATCTGCTTTGAAGCGGTTCTGAACGCTGAGAAATCTTTGGAAGTTGATTGTGAATCCATCAAAGCTCCTTCCAGCCAAACCTTTGTGCTTTGTACATTTCGCCCTTCTTCAAGCAGGGAGACCGATTTTGGCAAAATAACCGAAGTTGAAAACTGGTTCAATGTCCTGGCAGAGACAGCCCCAATGGCCATTTTGATCTATCAAAATAACAAATGGATCTATGCAAATTCCATGGCTGAAAAAATAAGCGGCTACACAAAAAAAGAACTGCAATCAATGAACTTCTGGGAGCTCGTTAAATCAGATTACAGGCAATTTGTCAAGGAAACCGGCGCCAAAAGACAAAAAGGCGAGAAAAGTACAGAGTGCTATGAATTGGAGATAATCAACAAAGCTGGCAAAACGAAATGGTTGTACCTGACAAGCGATACCACAGTGTACAAGGGTAAACCGGCAGGTATCGTTGTAGCTATGGATATTACCACACAAAAAGAGATTGAAAAGGCCCTAAGGGAAAGCGAAGAGAAATTCCACAAGTACTTCGAAATGGCACAAGTTATAAACCTCGTTCTCGATAAAAAAGGAAATGTTAAGCTCATTAACAAAAAGGGAATAAACCTTCTTGGCTATGAAAAAAAGGAAATAATCGGGAAAAACTGGTTTAAATTCATTCCGGATAACGTGAAAGAAGAAGTCAAAGCTGTATTTGAAAAGTTGCTAAAGGACCCATCTAAAGCAGGGTTTTTTGAAAACCCCATAATTGACGCTAAAGGAAATAAAATAATGATTTCCTGGAGAAATGCTGTTATTTACAACGAAAAAGAAGAGATTGAAGCGGTTTTGTCTTCGGGAATGGATGTCACACGTGAAAAGGAAATGCTCGAACAAATCAATAAATATAAAAACCTTTACGAAGTGCTTCTTGAAATCACTTCCGCTGCGCTGAAAAAGGGCTGGAAAGAAGAGGATTATCAATCTCTTCTTGAAAAAATAGTGAATGTGATTCCAGAAGCTCAGGCAGGGAGCGCTGTCATTAAGAACGATGGCCGATTTTATTTTGTTGCCAGTGTTGGCTATGATTTTGAGAAATTGCGCAAAATAAGCTTCTCAGAACGGGAAATCATGAGCTATTCAAGCCAACCCACTTTTGTAAGGTTTTCCGAAATTGGGTTTAAAAGAGAAGACAAGAGAAATGAGATATTTAAACAAATAGGTACTACAAGAATAAAGTCTGTTTTGATTATTCCCATATATATTGGAAAAGAACCAGTCAGCATTATTTTCCTTGACAATTTCGATAGCTACGAAGCTTTTGATGATATCGAGCTAGAATTCGCCAAACTGATAAAAAGGCATATGGAGCTGCTCCTGTTAAAAGTCAAGACAGAGAACCAGCTTCTCTATGCAACGGAACACGACCCACTGACCGGCGTTCTAAATAGGCGCGCCTTTGCGAAAATGGCCGAAGGGATAATCAATTTATCGAAGCGGTACGGTCACACTTTCAGTGTCATGTATCTTGACTGTGATGGATTCAAACAAGTGAACGACAGCTACGGACATGATATTGGGGACATTCTTTTAAACAGGATCTGCCGACGTATTGAAAGGCTAATAAGAGAAAGCGATATCTTTGCAAGAGTCGGAGGCGATGAATTCCTGATCCTTCTGCCTGAAACAGGGTCTGAAAGCGCAAAAATGTTGTCCGAACGCATTAAAAACATCTTGAGCAAAGAATTCGTTATAAACAACCATAAAGTAAAGATCTCAATGAGCATAGGCATAGCTTCTTTTCCCAAAGATGGCGAAGATATAGAAACCCTAACGCAACTTGCGGATAGGAGAATGTATCTGTCAAAGAAAAACACCAAAACAAGATAACTATACTTACCTTTTTTAATTAGCCTCCATTGGTACTTCTTAAATGAGACAATAACGTGATAAAATTTGTTGAGGCTGTTTACATGAAAAACATATTTTTATATTTATTTTATTTTTTATTCTCATTTGTTGTGTTGTATTTACTATATCAAGCGGGCGGGGTTATCAGGCATCCTCCGGTTATTGAATCTTCTTACGTCATAGGAGAAAAACTAATCCTGAAACTTCCACGCCTTAAATACGAAAGGCTCCACAATATTTCTCA
>Ga0190344_1000853_pt1 | contig 12612 bp, 7 predicted proteins | sample 48721323_MG_FD_161662 | JGI IMG/M metagenome (GOLD analysis project Ga0190344, IMG submission 161662) | Hydrothermal vent microbial mat bacterial communities from Southern Trench, Guaymas Basin, Mexico - 4872-13-2-3_MG | ecosystem: Environmental > Aquatic > Marine > Hydrothermal vents > Microbial... | reverse complement strand
CGGCTGGCTCTTAAAAAGCACGAACAAAGAAAAAGAAATATTCATCCTCAAGAATAATGAGAATCCTGGGAATTGATTATGGCGACAAAAATATCGGACTTGCTATCAGTGATAAACTCCTGTTTACAGCCCAGCCGCTCGGACTTTATCGAACAATTAATAAAACAGAAGATAAAAAATATTTCCTTCAGCTTGCCTCCCGCTACAAGGTCAGCAAAATAGTCATTGGCCTGCCTTTAAGATTAGACGGCTCTGCCGGCACCAGAGCAGAAAAAACCCAAAAATTCGCCGCCTGGTTAAAAAAAGCCTTGCAGCTTCCTATTGTTATGTGGGATGAACGTCTAACTACCAGGCAAGCCAATTTTATTCTCACCCAACAAAAAATAAATTATAAAAAGAAAAAAAAATTAAAGGACCAAGTTGCTGCAAATATCATTCTTTCAAGCTACCTTGAACACAGACACCATCAATCAGATGACCAATAAAATCCTTAAAAACAGCCTATTTGCTGCCGTTATTATTATCTTATTGGCTTCATCCTGGTTTACTCATGAATTCAACACAAGGACAAAATCCCCTGCCCGGAAAACAAATTTTGAAGTCTTAAGCGGACAAAGCGTTAGCGCTATTGCCAGGGGATTAAAAGATAAAAAAATAATAAAAAGAACCTGGCCGTTTCTAGGGGGATATAGGCTTTTTTTCTCCCCTGAAAGTCTAAAAGCCGGGGAATATTCTTTTCTTTTACCTCTCTCAACAAAAGATGTGCTTTCTATTCTTATTGAAGGGCATATTATTCTCCATTCAATCACAATTCCGGAAGGATTAACAAGATCAGAGATATCAGAGCATCTTAACTCTCAATATTCTATAGATAAAGATTCATTTCTTCATTCTTCTTTAAACACAAAGCTAATATATGAACTGGATAAAGAGGCAAAAGACCTGGAAGGATACCTTTTTCCGGAAACCTATCATTTCCCCAAAGATACAACTGCAGATAAGATCGTATCCTCCCTGATAGATCAGTTTAAAAAAACATTTTCTGATGAGGAAAAAGGGAGAGCAGAGGAACTGGGAATGACTATACGGGAAGTCGTAATCCTGGCTTCTCTAATAGAAAAGGAAACCTCTCTACCCGGGGAAAGAAGCCTGGTGTCGGCTGTTTTTCACAATCGGCTGCGTATCGGCATGAAACTGGACTGCGATCCCACCATAGTCTATGCACTAAAACAAGCCGGAAAATATAAAGGCCGGTTGTATACAAAAGACCTTAAACTTGATTCTCCTTACAATACATACCTCAATCGAGGCTTTCCGCCCGGGCCCATCGCCAACCCCGGCCAGGCTTCCCTAAAGGCCGCTCTTTATCCGGCTGACGTCAAATATCTCTATTTTGTATCCCGTAACAACGGCAGCCATCAATTCAGCCTTACTTTCCGCGAACATCAGAATGCCGTCAACAAATATCAAAAGTAAGCATTTACAAATCCTTAATGGCCTTTCTTTGTATTTAAATGAAAGCAGGAGAGAATTTATCAAACTATAATGTGGCAGATGAATCTGAGGGTATGGATACTGGTAAATCCCTGTCTTTCGAAGGGACTTACCCGTATCCAGGCCTTCCAGCCTTGAGGGAATTCCTGCAAAAACATTAGTGGAAAAAGTTACCAATATCTGCTATAGTGTCGTTTTATTACTTGAGGAGGAAACATGAAAATCAAAAACTTTGTTATCTCAGTGTTGATCTTAGGGTTAATCTCAAGTATGGCCCTATCACCCAACCTTTATGCCCAGGAAAAAGAACAGCAGGCAAAAGTTATTATTCCCAAAGAAGTAAAAACTGTTTTAGAGGAAGGGCAACCAACCAGGGAAGCACGCTTGGATATCCCCTTTACAATCAGCAAACATCTCTACCTTCCCGCCCAGCAGAATCTGCACAACATCTTTATTTTTAATATAAAAAATGCAGACCTTGGCTATGCAGCCATAACACCAGCAGAAGGAGCAGCAGAAAAGGAAGGTGAAGAAATATCTGCTTTTCAGGCTGCCTCAGACCAACTTCAAGCCAGAGCCCATCTGTTCCTTCAATTTAAAAATCTAGACACAGATTTTTCCAAAGAGGTCTATGTGCCGATAAATTTCCAAGTAGACAGTGCTTCTTATGATCCGGAAAAAGAGGAGACATATACTACAGGCTACCCGCTTCCATCTGGCAAATATCTCCTCTCTATGGCGATCACATCAGAGGATATGCAAAAAATCGGTACTCAGTATTTTGAGTTCTCAACGCCTGATCCTGCTTCATTTACTGAAGAAATGGGGACCACCCCCGTCTTTTTTGCTAAAGATATCAAGAGAATTGCAGCTCCTGAGACCACAACCGAGATCCATAAAGATTTTTTCACCTACTCTGTACTTCAAGTCCTCCCAAACTTGGAAAAAGTTTTTAAGGCCGGGGACAACCTGGATATCTTCTTTTTCATTTTCGGAACCCAGCTCAACGAATCTAACCAGGCCGACCTTATGCTAAATTACGAAATCTTCCAGGGGGAGGATACTCAGATCAAATATGCCGATCAAAAATACAGTTCCCCCTTTATAAGCCAGCCCCTCCCCATCAAGAAAACAGTTGTTATCACGACAACCACAGAAGATGGTAAAAAAGAAGAGAAAAAAGAATCCAGCGACCTGGAGCCAGGTTCCTATACCCTAAAAATTACAATAAAAGACAATCTTTCGGGAAAGACCTTAGAAATCAATATTGATTTTGAGATGAAATAAGGACCTTTCAGCAGAAAATTTGTATCTATTTCTTTTCAATCTCAGCTATCAGCTTTTTAATATCTTCTTGCTCGGGATTAAGCCTTAGGGAAGAACGGAGCACATCCAATGCCTTCTTTTTATCTTCAACCTTATAATAACAGTAACCGAGGGAGTTGAGCAGGCTTATATCACTGTTGTATATCTCATTTCCCTGCAGAAAGTTATCTATTGCCTCTTTATACTTTCCTTTTCCCATATACGATTTTCCTTTTAAGAGAAAAAACTCATATTTTAGGTTATCATCATCTTCAATTTCAGCGATCAGATCTAAAATCTTATCAAATTTTTTGACTTGATAGAGAAAATTCGCATAATCTACCAATCCCCGTTTATAATCAGGCCTTACAGCATATGCTCTGGCATAGCTGGATTCCGCTTTTTGAAAATTATTTATTTTCTCATACTGACGGGCAAGCATATAAAAATAGAGAAAGTTATTTGCCAGGGAAAAAGCTTTGGTATGACTTATAGGATGGGAAACAGCTTCAGCCTGGGAGATAATAAACTTTTCCTTTATTTCATCAAACTTTGCCCCGGTCTCATCATAGAGGCTTGTCCTGATCTCATAATAATCCGGAGGCAGCTCCTGGCCTGCGATAGTGTGGGAAATTACTAGGTTCTTCTCTAAAGGACGGTCTTTCAACTGAATAATCAATGATTTTTTTACAGGATTATTCGGCTTTAATCCAGTTATATTTACCCTGACTTTTCCTTTTTCCCACAACTGCCTAGTCACATCAGCGATATTTATTAATAAAACGATTTTATCCATGGCTGAAAAAGTATGGGTAGGATCGATCACGATTTTTTTATCTTTTAATTTAAATGGAATATGGAATTGACTCTCATAATTTTTGATATTGTATCCCAATAAAAATCCAGCAATCCGCGCTACTCCGGTTCGCTCCGGGATTATTACCTCTTTTTCAAGCAAACAAAATTCTTTTCCCACTGAGTTCTGCAGCAAGACGATAAACTTGTACTTTCCGCTTATAATGGGGAAGGAATCTTCTATTGCAACTCCATTTGCCTTGACACGGTCAATGTCTTCAGGGTTAAAATAAAAAGGGAAATCCTTGGAATACTGAAAGATAATCTCCTCATCAATACGCAAGCTGGCACTTACCGAAAAATTACAATAATACTGGTCCTTAGGCTCATAATAATCAACCGAAAGATTTTTAGGAGCAATAGAAAAATGGAGAAAATCTATACCCATTATTGGGTCACGGATAATCTGCGTAAAAGAGTTACTTTCCACAAAGTTTGTCATATAAGCAGTGTCGACTATACCTTTATAATCTAAAAAATTAGTAGCATATGTAGGATTAACATCCTGTTTCGGCGAATCAAATATTTCAGCCATGATAATATTATTAACGGGCGAGGGTTGAAAATCAAAAGGAACATCCCCAGGGATCATGGAATGAGATATAAGAGATAAAGTAGGAGAAAGCTCTCTTATCTTATTAAACATGGTTTCAAAATCAGCAGGATCCATGTCCCTCCCTTCCACTAAAAGAGCGGCAGGCCCGTCTGCTACATGGTCATACAACCTGAATTCCCCAAATCCCCCCCTTTTAAAAAAAATCACCGCAAAATGAGTAGGCAGCCCTTTATCCGGATCTCCATAATAAAACCAGGCTTGAATGGGACGGATACCAATGGTTGTCTCAAACCTTTCTTTGCTGACCGGCTCTCCCATAAGAATATGGATTCTGCCCATATCCGTCATCCACCCTGGGCGCGAAGTGCCGCGGCCGTAGAATTTATTAGCATAGTTAAACCTTTTAATATGCTGGGTTTTATATTCATTATCAGGCGTACCCGGCGTTGGGTCCCGCTGCTTCCAAAAAGCTTTTATAAAAATATCTCTTTCCCGGTCTGTTGTCAGCTGGTTAAAGACATTTCTTTCCTCATCAAGGATAATATATCTAGTAAGGTTAAGAAATTCCTGGTGCCTTTGAGAAAAGTCTTTTTCCTTGCCCTTGGCTGCCGAAAACAGCAGCATACTTAGAGAAAAAAAAACAAGAATCAAAGCTGCTAGTTTATCTTTCATTTTGGCTATCCTTATCTTTTTATTATTATTAAACTTGACCTGTCATAAAAAAATGGCGATGTTTATAATACTAAGTAAATGGAAAATGGTAAATAGTAAATGGACAAAAGCTCCACATTCCAGCCTCTATCTTCTTTTTTTCTTCCCATTCACTATTTACCATTTGCGATTCACTGTTTTTCTTGCATCTGCAGTAACCTTGACTCGTGAAAAATCCAGTTTAACCTGACCTATTAAAAATGTCGCCATTTTTTTATGAATAATCCAGGTTAATTAAAATCATATCTTAACTGTAAAGATCTTTCTGGTTTTTGTAAGTTCCGGTTTAATCGTAATAACCACGTCAAAATAATATTTTCCCGGCTCTGTTTCAAAAGGGAAATAAAAAGTTATTTCCTTAGTTTCAAGTAACTTTTCTTCTGTTATCTCAAAAGGCCTGTTTTCCTGAAAAGTCTGTTTATTTTTTTTCTGTTTTGAAGCATAAACATAGAAACGGAATTCAAAATCCGCCTTTAAAAGGCCGTCAGCCTCAATAAAAGCAAGGTTTTTCACAGGAATAGAGATTGTCACTTCTTTTTTTTGCCCGTCATATTTCAACTCAAAATCAACATATTTTACCGTCCTTCCATCATTCCGGTAATTAAGGCCCATCTGGGCGCTTTCCTTAGCACCAAAAAAGCTGCCAATTATACCTGAGAAGGGGTCAAAGGTATAGCTTCCGTCCCCTCTTTTATCCATAAACTCTATGCCAAAATTATAGCGGTAATAGATCCATATTTGCAGGGCTTTAACATTGGGATTATTAAGCATGGGCCGGCGCTCGATTCTGTCAGGCTGGCCGAAATATATATAAACCCTTCCCCGGTCTGTCTTCCATCCCTGGGTGCCCTCATTAAAACGCTGATTTGCATACTCGATCCTCCGGAAAAATTCCTCTCTGAACTCATTTTCCTCGGTTGCAGGATCAGGGTCTCTTTTCGCCCAGAAATCAAGGATAAACTCTTTCCGCGCATATTTATCCGGGAGGTGGTTGAAAATATCCCTTTCCGGTTTGGTCATGATAAGACGGGCGGTTTCATAAAAATCCCGGCTGTCCGGATCAAGAGCTATCATTGAGCTCCCGCATCCTGAAATTATTAAAAGAACAAATAAAAGGGCTAAGCAGTTCTTTATCATCGTGTTGTCCTCAGGTTATGAGTGTATACTCCTTTATTTTAAGTAATCCAAAAATCCCTGTACTTGGCCTGCTCTCCCAGATTCAGAGTCAAGTTCCAGATATTTTTCAAATTGGATTATAGCGTTGTCATTATTACCCGTGGTTAAATAGACAAGCCCCAGCTGATAGAGCCCATCCAGAAAATCAGCCTGTATTTCCACTGACCTTTCATAATACTTTAAAGCTTCATCATACTTAGCCATATTAAAAAGTCTTGTGCCAATATTATATAAAACCGTAGGGTCATCAATCTTATCAAATTCTATCTTTCCGTACCATTCCAGCGCGGTCTCAATATTTCCCATATTGGCAAAACAGTTCCCGATACTTAATAATACATTGGTATTATCAGCCTCCTTTTCAAGTACTTTCTGATAATATTCTACAGCCTGTTCATATTTTTCCTGCTGAAAATAACAGTTTCCGATATTCTGATTAATAACATAAGCATCAGGATTTTCCTCCAACATCTTGTCAAAAACAGCTATTGCCTCATCATAGCTTTCCTGGATAAAAAGTTCATTTCCTTTCATAAGCTGCTCTTCCAGCTCCTCAGATATGATCAATCCTTCTACTTTCTCTAAGGCTACTTCGATATCAGGGTTCTTTTTGAATTCAGATATCTGCATACTTATCTTTTTAGGAGCATATCCAAGTTTTTCAAAATCAACATTCCAGGTGCCGTTTCTAATCCAGTTACCATGCCAGATACCTTCCTCATCAGTTTCAACCGTAAATGACTGGCTGGCTCTTACAGAAAAAAGTTTCACCTTGACCCCTTCCAGGGGATTGCCCTGTTCATCGGTTACCAGGCCTTTTACCCTCCCTTTCCCTTTATAATCCTGAGCAAGGGCTGTAAAGCTAAGTATAAGGCAAACAAGAAGCAGGCATGCTATTTTCTTCATTTGTATCCTCCGCAATTTTTATCTATCCTGGATTATTCATCCTGATTTTACCATTTCCAGGCAGAAAAAAAAAGCCCCTTCCGCTTAAAGCGGAAGGGGCTTTGTACTCGTGTTAGTACTGTTTTCTGCTTAGAACTGGAACCGTACTCCTAATCTTAAAACTCTGGGATTTAGGATCTCATTAGCCATATAATCTGTCGCATTTACGGAAAAGGAACCATCATGTTCATAATAGGTTCCGTGGAACTTTTCATATCTTCTCAGCATGGTAGCGGAGTTTAGGACATTAAAGAGGTCTGCCATTATGTAGATCCTGCCTACATCACCGGCTTTGATGACTTTTTCTAACCTTAAGTTGAGGTTCATGAAGTTGGGCAGCCTAATAGACTCAAGCTGGTCAAGATAAACGCTTGTGCCTGTGTCGTTGGGATTGGGAGAATTATAATTTTCTATGTTCATTGTATGGAATATGGGGTTTCCCTGCCTGGCATTAAAAGTAAATGAGACATTAAAATCCAAGGGGAGCTGATAGAGTCCGGAAAGTTTGAACATCCATTTCTGGTTCAAAGGAGTGGAGACTTTACCACTGCTGCCGCCTACTTCAGGAGCATAGATATTGTTGTCAGTAACCCACAAGTCGGTCGGGTCTAAATAACCATTATCTCCATAATGTACTTTGTTGATCTGATAGGTAGCTGAACCATTGAGCATCCAGTTGTTGCTCAGCCGCTTGTTGAACCGGATAGAAGCGCCTATATAATCTCTGTAATAGTCAGGCCTTATTTCTGAATAGTAGTAATATCTGTAGGGAATACCCGCTGCTTGGAGGTAATAAGGTTTTCCGGCTCCTTCACCCAGGTCATAACCGGGAAGAGAAGTAGGAACAGTTCCTGCCTGGACATATTCAGCCTTGCTCGCTTTCTCGCCTGTATCAGGATCCCAATGTATATCCCAGCCAAACTGAGAATTTTTTCTATAGGTAAAATCAAGAGCAGCCCCAAAATCAGCCATTATCTCTTTTTCCAGAGTAACAATTACTTCGGTAGTTAATCTTGAAGGGTAATCATCTGCTAAAGTATAGCGGGGGGCCGAACTGGCTTGAGGATTAGCAATGTCATATCCACCGTACATGTAACCATCGCCTGCATTCGGATCACCGATAAAGGTACCGCTATCGTTAAAAGCACGCACAGGAGCATAGTCTCCCCAATATGTCCAGTAGAGTTCATCAAGGTCAACGATTCCGTCTGAGTTTCCGCCATAGGCTGCGAAGTTGTCAAGCCACCAGAAATCCATCCAACCGCCGGTTCCTCCAGGTAAGAAATTTTCATGGAACCAGCTTCCCATGTACTCTCTATAGGTCCCAAAAGATGCTTTAAGGATTGTTTTGCCATCCCCCAAAAGGTCATAAGTCAGGCCCAATCTGGGCATAAGATAGCTCCAGTTGAAGTCTGGTTTATTCTCAGCAACTTGATAGCCGGGGAGAACAGCATTCATGGCTTGAGCAGCAGCAGAGGAAAAATTATTAGTAACAGCAGGATTATCAACGATCATAGCTCCAATATCAAAAGCTACTGTCCTGGGAAACTGATAGTCGTAGCGAAGGCCAAGGTTTAAAGTAAGGTTACCGGTAGTAATTGTGTCCTGGAAAAATGCGGTTATAGCTGTACTGTATCCCTGCACTTCATAGGGATTTGCCCGCCACATTTCAACCCGTTTCAGATCAGGCAACAGGTCAGGAAGATTATCTCCATCCATGTCAACCTCAAGGGTGTTATAGTTGTATCTTCCAAGGATATTTCCTGACATAGCCCAGGCTGTGCCAATGCCTCTGTCGCTGTACTCAAAGCCAATCTTCATCTCATGGGAAACACCAAAAAGATCATCATTAAAGTAGTTGCCTAAAAAGTTGTACTGCATATTCGGCCGCAGGCAGCGGTAAGAATTATATGAGTTTTCCCATATACCATCCGCCACATTGCGCATTGTCATGATTTCCCCGTTCAGGTCATCTTCAGGTATCATATTAAAGCCTGAGTTTCCATAGGCGAATTTAATAGAAACAAAGAGGTTGTCTCCGAACATGTGCTCATCCTGCAGTTTAAAGACAGGCGAGCCGAAATGAAAGGCACCGGTCTGATGCCAGCCGCCCGGGAAGGAATAGCTTGCACTACGGGCGGTTTTTTCTTTGCCGCCGATATGAAGAAAAGCTTCGAATCTGTTATCCGGGATAAGCTGCACATTGAGTTTGGCAGCATAATTATTCAGCATGGTTGCTTCATAAGTTCCGTAGAGGTTGGAGTTATTGATATCCTGAACTCCATAAGATACCCACCACCAGACTTTGTCCTGAAGCAGAGGTCCGCCCATGTTGAATCCAAAGTCTTTGATGACCCGGATGCGGTTGGTACCTACAACACCTTCGTCCATAAGCTCTTGGGTAAGATTGTCAGCTTGGAATTTATCTCCATCAGTGAAAAAGAATCTTCCTCCGATAGAAACATTGTTACCACCGCGGCGGGTAACCAGGTTCATCTGAATTCCAGCGCCTTGAACTGTAACATCAGCACCACCTAAGGTGATATTCATCTCTTCAAAAGCATCAAAGTCATAATAACCCGGCGAGCTATGGGAACCGAAGTCAGTAATTGTGATTCCATCCATGCTCCATTGGTCTTCGCCGCCGCCTCTGGCTGTATAGCCTGACTGCTGGCCTGACTCTGAACCACCGACGTTTTCCCTGTCCATTGAAACACCGGGAGCCTGCTGAAGAACGACCCAAGGGTCTCTGGCGGAAGGAAGTGACTGCAGGACCTTACGGTTTACAGTCTGGCCGACTGTGGTCTTTTTGGTATCCACCACAGGGGTAACTGCCGTAACAGTTACTTCTTCCTCAAGAGCACCCATTGACATGGTCATAGTGAGATTAACATTAGCACCAATAGTGATAATAATGTTTTCCTGAATTTCAGTTTTAAATCCTTCCAGCTCGGCTTTGACGACATAGTCATCAGATGCTGGCAGAGAGATAAACCGAAAGACACCTGCCGCCGAAGATATCGACGTCAGAGGAGCTGTCAATGAACCACTTAAGGTACAAGTAACACCGGGAAGAGCATTCCCGTCTTCATCAACAACTTTACCATAAATATTACCTGTTCTTACCTGGGCTACTAGCGATGTAGATAGCAGTAACACAAATAAAACAGCAAAAAGTTTTCGCAATTTTTTTCTCCTTTTTCCCTTTTTTATAAAGAGGGAAAGTTTACCCAAATCCCAAAGGTGAACCATGTCACCTCACCATATGCCTATTTAAGTTTAGCTGCTCTCTATGGGCACCTCCAGATAAAATTATAGATTTTTTATTCAATTCATTATTAATATAAGCAATTTTCATGCCAGACAACCCATTTCAGCAACTTGTTTTGATTCAATAAGTTAAGCTTCATGCTTGATTTATATTTTTGGATTCAATCCAATTTTTTGGATTCAATCCAATTTTTTGGAGTTTTCTTTTCTCATCTTTCAATTTTCCCTTTATTCAAAAGGTAAAATTCTGTATTCTATCCTCTTTGTTATATAGAAAAAAATGAAATTTGCTAAAGACCGGGAATTCAACGAATACATCAGGCTGACTCTACTGGCCTGTGTGGTCGGCATCGGAGCCGGCCTGGCTTCTATCGGATTTAAATTTATGATCAAAGGATTTCAGGAACTTTTTTGGCGCTCATCCAGTATCCTCTCTACTGTCTCCACTATTCCCTGGTATGTGATAATCCTCATCCCTACCATAGGGGGAGTGCTTATCAGTCCAATAATATTTTACGGCGCTCAGGAAGCCAAAGGCCATGGAGTGCCTGAGATCATGGAGTCTCTGGTACTACGCGGAGGAAGGATAAAGGCCAGGATCGTGGTGATAAAAGCCCTGGTATCTTCCATCTGCATAGGATCTGGAGGTTCAGTCGGCAGGGAAGGCCCTATTGTGCAGGTAAGCTCTGCTATGGCATCATCTCTGTGCCGGTTATGCCGCGTAAAAGAAAAAGGGATGCGCACTCTGGTTGCAGCCGGTGCGGCCGGAGGCATAGGCGCTACTTTTAACGCCCCCATAGCCGGCGCCCTTTTCGCAGTTGAGATACTGCTGGGAGAATTCGGTATTTTTTCCTTCAGCCCAATAATTGTATCTTCTGTCATAGCAACTTTAACATCGCGACTTATCATCGGTGATTTTGCCGCTTTTACAGTGCCTAAATACACTCTTATCAGTGTCTGGGAGATCGGACCCTATGTATTACTGGGATTGCTCAGCGGTTTGGTTGCCATCCTGTTTATAAAAAGCCTTTATTTTTTGGATGACAGATTTGAACATCTCCCCCTGCATCCTTTGGTCAAACCGGTGATCGGAGGCATTCTTGTTGGAGCTGTAGGCCTGGCACTTCCGCATATATTCGGCGTGGGTTATGAATCAATCGATGCCTGCCTGCAAAACCAGATAGGCTTCTGGCTGGCTTTTTTCCTAGTATTTGCCAAGATACTCAGCACATCACTTACGCTTGGTTCCGGAGGGTCAGGCGGCATATTTGCTCCTTCGCTTTTTCTGGGCGCAATGACTGGAAATTTCATCGGTTCAATCTTCCATAATGCCTTTCCCTCAGTAATGTCTTCGCCCGGAGCCTTTTCACTTGTAGGAATGGGAGCGGTTGTGGCTGCTGTCACCCAAGCCCCCATAACCGCCATAATCATAATATTTGAGCTTACAAATGACTATAATATAATCCTCCCGCTTATGCTCTCCTGTATTATAGCTTCATTTCTTGCTGTCGGAATCCAGAAAGAATCCATTTACACTATGAAACTGAAACGCCGGGGTTTGTTATTCAGAGAAGGAACGGAAATAAATATCCTGAGGTCTATGAAAGTCAAGGATTTTATATCCCAGGACTTCAAAATATTTCTGAACACCGAACGAGTGGGAAAAATCATCAACCAGGCTTTAGGCTGCAAGCATCATTCCTTTCAGATCATTGATGCTGAAAAAAAATACATCGGCCGCTTCTCCCTAAATCAATTGAAAAACCTGATGCTTGACAGAGAAGTAGCAGATGCTTTTGTTATCGCCCAGGACTTAGCGGTAACTGATATAAAGATCGACAAGCACGATAACCTAGAGCAGGCAATGCAGACCTTTGGGTCTACTGACGCAGCCGAGATTGCTGTTTTAGATGATAATAAATTTGCTGGGGTTATTAAAAGAAAGGATGTTATCGAGGCTTATAATCATGAGATCCTTAAGCGGGAAGCAGTCTCAGGCCTGGCTGAAAAACTTAAATTCACTCAGCTTACAAAATCTTTCCACATCAGCGCCGGATATAATATAATGGAAATTGAAGCTCCTTCTTTTTTCTTGGATAAAACCCTAAAAGAGCTTAATATTAAAGCCCGTTTCAGGGCGGATATCCTCTTAATAAAACGGAAATTCCCACCCCAGACCATCCCTATTCCCCCCGCAGATGAAATCATTAAGGAGGGAGACCAGCTGATCATAGCCGGCCCGGAAGAAAGCCTGAATAAGATTACCAAAAATAACCTTTCTTGACAAGCTGAAAGCCTGA
>Ga0190344_1000850_pt1 | contig 12662 bp, 18 predicted proteins | sample 48721323_MG_FD_161662 | JGI IMG/M metagenome (GOLD analysis project Ga0190344, IMG submission 161662) | Hydrothermal vent microbial mat bacterial communities from Southern Trench, Guaymas Basin, Mexico - 4872-13-2-3_MG | ecosystem: Environmental > Aquatic > Marine > Hydrothermal vents >... | reverse complement strand
TTAATAATATGGAGGTTTTGATTCAGCTATTTGAGCAACTAAAAAGATAATATGATTTATAAAATCGAAGATATTCTAAATAAACTTGAAAATTGTATTGAATATAATTTGCCTTTTTCACATATCCGGTTCGGTGATGGCGGAATAAAATTCATACATTCATTATTATATAATGATTTCGAACAATTGACAACTATTGTTAGAAAGGAAGGATTGCCTTACCACAAATTAGTTGAAATTTTCGAGTTGTGGGGATATCATGCAAGGCATGCTGATTTTATAGACACTCCAGAAGTTTATTATAATGGTAAATTTTGGCCGAGAATTAAAAAACCAGGAAAATCAATAAACAGAGAAACAGATGAAAAAATGAGAAATTGGAAAACACTATACTCAAATTCTGAATTTGATAATGAAAATTACTGTAATCCAGAATCAAATTGTTTAATGATTATTAATATTCCAGGAAAGAAGAATATTCTTGATGTTATGAAAAATCGAAAGGTTTGTTGTATAACTGCTAAGCCTGAAATAAAAGTACTTTTTCCAGAGTTAGATGTTATTAAGATAGTTGGACAATGGCAGAATCAATATAAAAATTCATTTAAAGAGGTTGTGGATATTATTAAACATACAGCTAAAAATTATGATTTTTGGTTAGTTGCAGCGGGTGAGTTAGGTCGCATTTACAGTGGATTAATAAAAGAATATGGAGGGCGATGTGTAGATATTGGCTTTGTTATTGAATATTGGCTAACAGGATATATTCATCCACGATTTCATATGTTTGTAAATCAATCTTTAAATAATAGATTTGAATTAGTATTGACGGATGAAGGAAGAAAATATGAGCAATATATCTGATTTGTGTAAATATGGTTGTGGTAGAATGGCCAAATATACTTTAAAAAATGGAAAAAGGTGTTGTAGCAAAAGCTATAATTCATGTCCAGTATCTAAAAGAAAAAATAGTGAAAAAAATAAAAATCGAGTTTTAACTCAAGATCACAAACAGAAAATAAGTAATTCAAAAAAAGGAACAGAACCGTGGAATAAGGGAAAAAGATTGCCTAATTTAAGTATAAGAACAAAAGATAAAATAAGTAAATCTACAACCCTTGAAAAGAATGGAAATTGAAAAGGTGGGTATTCTTTAGAGAATATTCCAACATATGATTTCTTTTATGATAAACTCACAATAGAAGAAAAATCAAAAAGAGATATAAATGATCCAAATATTTTAACTGTAATATATACACATTGTAAAAAAAGATTTATACCATTATTGACAGCTGTTAGAGGAAGAGTTAGAAGTTTAAATGGTTTAAATAATGGAGAACAAAGACTTTATTGTTCTGAAGAATGTAAAAAAGAGTGTTCTATATTTGGAAAACAAAATTATCAAGAACATTATCCTAAAAATAATTTAGTTACATATAATGAATATCAACAATTTCGTGAATATGTATTAGAAAGAGATAACTACAAATGTTAGTATTGTGGAAAAAAGCTGAACATGTTCATTATGAAAGACCACAAAAACTTGAATCATTTTATGCACTTGATCCAGATTTAGCGTGGTCTGTATGTAAAAAATGTTATTATAAATATGGGCATGTGAATGAATGCTCGACTAATGAACTTGCAAAGAGGATATGTATATAATGAACAATATATCTAAAGATAAAATTGATATTACAATGACCTCAGTTTTAAGACCATCAATTATGTCTGAAACATTAATTAAAATTAAAGAGCATGTTTGTAAAGGGGAGGATGATAGATATAGATTGATCTTGAATGTCGACCCTGTTGGTGAAGATATTGACCCAATGAAAATGGTCAAAGTTGCAATGAAAAATTTTAAAAATGTTGAATTTAATATTGCTGAAACACCTTCATTTCCACATGCTGTAAAATGGGTTTGGTCACAAGTTGAGGCTCCATATGTTTTTCATTGGGAAGATGATGTAAATATTTTATATGATATTGATGTTGATGATATGATTTCAATATTGAAGAAATACAAGAAGTTATCAACATTGAGATTGTATAAAGCACCAACCCCAAACAAAACAAGATTTTATACTTTTGCTTGTACATGGAAATATAAACCTGAGGGGTTTTATGTTGCAAGCGACTGGAAAAAACAATTTGGATTAAATCCAATATTGATAAAGAGCGAATTTGTTAAAGAAGCAGTAACAAGAATGGTAGATAATACAAACCCTGAAAAACAATTCAGATATTCACAAGAATACATGAGACCATTAATCAGAAAATGGGAATACGGTTTATATACAAAACCTGGTGCTCCGAGAATGATTGATGGGAGAAAAGGACAAAAATGGAAAAATCGAATGGGTCTTGATAAACCAGGTGGAGGTCAGACATTTTTGAAATGGGAGAAAAAGTAATGAAGACATTAGAATTACATCATAGAATTGAACAGGGGTATCATCAAATTGGAACAAATTGGATTCACAATTCATTCAAATATGGTAAAAATTGCAAGATTGGAGATTATTGTGTAATTGAAGAAGGATGTGAAGTAGGTGATAATGTTGATATTCAAAATTTTGTATTATTGAAGAAAAATACAAAAATAGGAAATGACTGTTATGTTGATAGTTATTTTAGATCATCAGGCGATAATGTAATTGGGAATGGTTGTATATTAAGGTTTGGTTCTACAATTGCGAGAAAGGTTTTCTTAGGAGATAATGTATTTATTTCCCCAAATGTTATGACTGTTTATAGTTTGCCTGATGGGTCAAAAAGTAGCAAAACAGTAATTAATGATGATTGTTTTATTGGTACTGCAGCAGTAATTAGCCCAAACATTGAAATTGTAAAGGGATGTATTATTGGAGCAAATTCATTTATAAATAAATCGTGTTATGAAAGGGGAATTTATGTTGGTAATCCTGCAAAGAAACTTCGGGGATTATAATAAAACATGTCCGATCACACATATTGAAGATAAATGTGTTACATTCATAAGAGATGAAAAATATATTCCATTACTAAAAAATGTTTTAAAGGATATTTGGTTAATTGCTCATACTCGAATGAAAGATGAAATAAGAAAATATCAAGAGGCATATTGCCCAACAGTTAATGTGTATTATACAGATTATCCAGAATATGAATTTACTTTATATCATAATTATATAAATAAAAATCGCCAAAAAAGTAGGCCAACTATCGGAAATGGATGTCACATACATCCTTCTGTTATTATGGATGCTGATGGAATGAAAGCAGTAAATAGTCCCGAAGGAAAGAAAATACATTTTATTCATACTGGGCATGTAATGATTGGCGATAATGTTGATATTGGCCCTTATACAGTTATCCATCGTGGGACTATGGGATTAACATCTATTGGTAGTGGATGTAAATTGGGGGCATTGAATAATATTGGCCATAACTGTTCTATTGGAACACATAATATTTTTGCCGCTGGAGTTATAATTAATGGTGGTGTTCGTACAGGAACAAATTGTTGGTTTAGTTCAGGTGCAATTGTGAAACATTATGTATCTATTTGTGACAATGTGGTTTTAGGGCATGGTGCTATTGTAACAAAAGATATAAATGAATCTGGTATATATGTTGGCAATCCAGCCAAATTTTTAAAACCTATTGAAGAAGGATGGAATTTTTAATGAAAACTATTTTGGCAATTGGGTCACATTTTGATGATATAGAAATTGGTTGCGCTGGAACAATTATAAGACATATTCAAAATGGGGATCAGGTCTATTTTGCAATAACACATACAGATGAATATAGATCAGGTGATATAAAAACAAGATTAAAAGAGCAAGATAAGGCATTGGCATTAATGGGAATCCCAAATCTTCCGAGATATTTATTTTTGTTTGCGGAAACAGATAAAGATTCAGAAATTATTGGGATCCTTGATAAATTAAATCCAGATATAATTTTTGCTCATGCTGAAAATGATACTCATCAACATCACAGAAGAACTTCAATTATTTCACAAGCAATTGGTCGAAAAAGAAAAACAACAATGTTATTTTATGATAGCGGATCAACATATGATTTCCACCCAAATGTTTTTTCTATGATTAACTTTGATAGAAAGATGGAAATTTTAAATTGTTATAAAAGCCAAATTGAACATGGCGCAATTAATCTTGATATTGTTCAAAAGAAAGATTCATATTGGGCGTCGTTGATAACAGATAGACCAAATACATATGCTGAGGGTTTTGTTGTAAGAAAAATGAAATGGAAGGTATAGATCAATCACATTGACCATAAGGGTATGAGGTTTTACTGTGTCAACTTATAAAAACAAGTAAAAAGATTGCTAAAATAAATTCACAAGATATGGAATTATATGAAAATATTATTTTTAAATCCTAATCAAATAAATAAATATAATTGGGGTCATCAATTATTTAGAAATGAAATTGGTAGACAACACAATGTTTTATATTATGGAGAGGGGTTTCCAGGTTTTAATAAAGAGTGGCCTGTTAAAAGAATTATTAAAAAGAGATATAAAAATGATAAACCTGATTTAATAATGACGTATGGTTGGAGATATTCTAAAAATTTTCGTGGGTTGGGTGAAATTGATATTCCTAAGGTTCATTTTGTTGTTGATTATGGAAGACCAGGAGGTATTCCAAAGCAAAATAAATTTATGCGAAGAAACCAATATGATTTATTATTTTCAATCACACAAAATGCCCATAGATTGCTAAATGAAAATATTCCTGAAATACTAAATTTTATTCTTCCATTCTCTGTTGATATAAATGTTTATAAAAAAATCAATATAAAAAAAGAAGATATTGTTTTGGCTGCATTTAATACTCGATCTGATATTTATCCAAACAGAGAAAAAATTCAAAAAGCGTTAAAACAAATGGGCGTTAGAGCAATCACTAAAAAAATAGTACATCAAAAATTGATACATGCAATAAATAGATGTAAAATAACTGTAACCAGTAATAATATATTCAGATCGTTGAGCATGAGATATACAGAAACTTTGGCATGTGGTGGATTTTTATTAGCAAATGAACCTGAGGATTTAAAATATCTTGGTTTTAAAGATGGAAAACATCTAGTAATATATAATGGGATTAATGACTTCAAAGAAAAAGTGAAGTTTTATATGAAAAATGACTCATCGCGTGAAGCGATTTGTAAACAGGGAATGAAGTTTGTTAGGAAAAATCATAGCTGTAAAGTCAGGGTTCAGCAAATGACAGATATCATTAAAAGCGAGCTTCAAATATGAGAAAAGACAAATCCAAGACATTTTATTAACTCAATAAAATAGGGGAAAGAAGGGATGGCAACAAAGATTGAATCAACAGCTATCATTGAACCGGGGGCAATTATTGGTGAAAACTGTTATATAGGTCATTATACGGTGATTAGACCGGGAGCTATAATAGGGGATTATTCTCATGTTCGCGCTCACTGTTTCATAGCTGCTGAAGCAGAAGTAGGTAAAAATACACAGATTATGCAGTTCTCGAATATCTGTCGTAATTGTCGAGTTGATGATGAAGTTTTTGTAGGAATGGGGTGTATGACAACAAACACAAGAAGGATTGCATATAGGAGAGATTATCCTGATATAAATGAACCTCCAGTGATAATGCGGGCAGTAAGAATCGGAGCGAGAGTCACAATACTTCCAGGCGTTATAATCGGAGAAAATAGTGTTATTGGCGCTGGTTCGGTTGTTACAAAAGATACTGACCCCGAGTGGGTTTATATTGGTAATCCTGCAAAGAAAATTAAATTAGTTCCTATGGGAGAAATAATATGAGATTTGGTTTAATTGGTGCAGCTGGTTATGTTGCCCCGAGACACATGCAGGCAATTAAAGATACAGGTAACGAGTTAGTTGTTGCTCTTGATCCAAATGACTCTGTTGGTATTCTTGACAGATATTTTCCAGATTGTAAGTTTTTTACAGATCAAAATAGATTTGATCGCCATTGTGTTAAGAATGAAGAATTAGATTATATAGTTGTGTGTTCTCCTAATTATCTTCATGAAGCACATTGTAAATTGGGGATGCGCCTTGGAGCAAACGTAATATGTGAAAAACCATTAACTACAACAGTTGATAATTTAATGCAATTGAGTAAGGTGGAAAAACAAACAACTCGAAAGGTTTATTCTATCTTGCAATTAAGACTTCACCCAAGTATTCAATTGCTTAAACATATGATCAATAAAGATAAAAAATATATTGTGCGTTTAAGTTATGTAACACCAAGAGGTCCTTGGTATTTTCAGAGTTGGAAAGGGAAGGAAGGGCAATCGGGAGGGATTGAAACTAATATTGGTATTCATTTCTTTGATATGTTGATATGGTTGTTTGGTGATGTTGAACAAGTTGAGTTGACAGCAAGAACAGAAAAATTATCAGCGGGTATAATGGAATTGAAAAATGCAAATGTTGAATGGTTTTTATCTTTAAATCGTTATGATCTTCCAAAAGGCAGCGATAAATTTTATAGAAGTATGGTTGTCGATGGAGAAGAAGTTCGTTTTGATAATGTGTTTGCTGATTTACATACCACATCATACCAAAAAATTTTGAATGGACAAGGGTATGGTATTGATGATTCTATTAAAGCAATAGAATTAGTAGAAAAAATAAGGGGAATGATATGATTTATTTAGTCGGTGGTGCAAGACCAAACTTCATGAAAATAGCCGCTATTTCAAGAGCTTTTGAACAATTCAGAGGTATGGAATATGAAATCATTCATACGGGTCAACATTATGATTACAATATGAATGGGGTATTTTTTGAAGAATTTGGTTTAAAACAACCATATAAATATCTTGGTGTTGGGTCTGGTCCTCATGGAAAACAAACTGGCCAAATTATGGAAAAATTTGAAAAGGTATGTTTAGATGAAAGACCTGATATGGTTTTTGTTGTTGGTGATGTTAATTCTACTATGGCAGCTGCACTGGTTGCTGCCAAGCTTCACATCCCATTAGCACATCAAGAAGCTGGAATGAGATCAGGTGATAAGAAAATGCCAGAGGAAATCAATCGAATAACAACTGATCATGTTTCTGATTTTTTATTCCCAATATCTCCAAAAGATCAATCAAATTTACACAAAGAAGGTATTATCAGAAATGTGTGGTTAGTTGGGGATCCAATGATTGATAACCTTTTATATTATTATACAAAAAGCGATGAAACTAAAACAAAGAATGAACATATTTTAGTTGAATTACATAGACCTGCTAATGTTGATAATCCAAAAAATTTGACAGAGATTGTTCTTGGATTAAGCCAATTAGCAGAAAAATATCATGTTATATTTCCAATACATCCACGCACAAAACATAAAATTGATGAATTTGGCTTATGGCAATATTTTGACATGATTGATTATTCTGATCCAATGGGTTATTTTGAATTTCACAATTATATGAGAAGAGCTAGTTTAGTCATAACTGATTCAGATGGAATACAACAAGAAACTTCAACATTAGATATTTCATGTTTAGCAATTAGAGATACATCTAATGTTGAATATACAATTAAATACGGCACAACAATGCTATCGCACCCACGCAGAGATGAAATTTTCACAAAAGGCGTTGTGAAATTTCATACAGAAGAAAAAAGTGATTTCCCAGATCAATTAAAAGAGTTAAACGATGGTAAAGCATCAGAAAGGATAGCAAGGGTATTGTATGAATATTTTAATTATCGGTTTTCAGAGGAGCGGGACGATATTATTTAGAAGATTGTTTTAATTATATCTACAGGTTTGTAGCATCCCTGTGATCAAAGTAATATTATCATAGATAGAACAAAATATAAAAAGGAGTTAAAATGTCATACCCACAGAATCCCGAAACAATAGTATTGAAAAATTCCTATTATCCACGTGGTTTAACAGAGTTGGATATTTGGAATTATTATCAATCAGTTAAGGGTGTTATCTTAAATCAAACCAGAAATCATGATGTGATGTTTGCGATTATGACTGATCTGAATAATCCTGTTTTGAGAAGAAAAGGCTCTGGTGGAAAATATATTAGATTAACACCTCAAAATTATAATGAGATTATAACTGGTAGAACAATTTCTTTATATACAACAAATGGTATGTATGAGCAAAGAGGGATTATTGATATTGATATAGATCCATCAGATGGATTCAGGTGGGCAAAACAAGCAGCTGGTGCTGTATTTGATTATGTAATGGATAAAATGCCATTAGTAAAAACAGCATCAATAATCTATACAGGGAAGACATCTTTTCACATTGCATGTGAGTTTAATCAAAAAATGAAAATTGATACAATGCGATTTATGTTACAAAAGTTTTTGAGAAATTCAGAATTAGCAAAAGTATATACCATTGAAGCAAAAAGAAGACGAGGCATTCCAAATTTAGATTTATCCCCAAATAAAATAAGGGGAAATTATATAACATTAAACTCTTTATCAATTTTAGGGTTGCGTTGTATGGAAGTTCCTTATAATAAATTATCAAGTTTCAACCCTAATATGGCGAGGATAAAATAATGATTTATTGTGATGATATAGTTTACAAAGATGGAAAATCAAAAATGAGACCATCAAGAATTTTAAAAGCTAAGAAAAAAAGTGAGATTTCTCAACTATTAGACCAATTCCCATTAACATGTAAACCTGACCCAACTGATGAAAGAGATTTTAAATTTAAAAGTATAACTCCAACAATAATGGAGGCAGTTGGTTCTCTACCAAGTAAAGTTGATCATACACCTGACATGAGTCCTGTTAAAGATCAAGGACATTTGGGAAGCTGTGTTGGTTTTGCAGTTTCCGCTATGAAGGAATGTCAGGAAAGAAAAGAGCATCTCGAAGAAATTGCAAAAGGGAAACGTGGCAGACCAAAAATTTATGATTATTCGGAAGCATGGATCTATTGGAATGCTAAAAAACTTGATCCTTGGGGTGTAGAAGATGAGGGAACATCAATTAGATATGCCATGCAGGTACTAAAGAAAATTGGTGTACCAACAGAAAAAGGATGGCCATATAAAGATATTAATGATGTTGACGCAATCGGGGAACCAAAAAGATGGGCAAACATGGTTGCTCGTTGGGCATTGATTGATTCATATTGGAGAGTTGAAAATCTTGAAGAATTGAAAGTAGCATTGGTCAATGGGCCTGTTCCTATTGGAGTTCCTTGTTTTTATGAAATTTTCTTTGTCGGGTCAAATGGACTTGTACCATATCCTGCAAACCCATCTCAATATTATGGCGGTCATGCAATTTGTGCTGTTGGATATGATGATTCCAGACAATTAGTTAAATTCAAAAATAGTTGGGGAACAGGTTGGGGCGAGAAAGGTTATGGTTATCTTCCATATACATACATTCGTGACTTCCTGTGGGATGCATGGGCATCACAAGATTTAGCTGTAACAAAAGATATGTTAAAAGGAACAAGGGAATTAGTTTAATGCCAATTAAATGAGGAAGTAATTCAAAGGCTAACAAAAATAGAAAATGGCATAAGTCATGGTATTCAGCGATTCTTTATAGAGGAGATATGATGGTTAAAATCCTTATAACTGGGTTTAAGCACTCGGGGACGACTATGTTAATGCAATTACTTCGTAATCATCCACAAGTTGGGTGGATTGAAATGGAAGAAGCATATATTGAGTATAACAAACCCAAAGAGTGGGTATTACAAATGGCCTCCAAGAGAGGATTTAATTTGAAAGAAAAGGCTTGGGGTGAAAAAATTCCTTGGGGAAATAGATCTGTTGATGTTGATGCAGGACGAGCAATAGCATTTACAAAACGATGGATTAAATTCTTTACCAAACAGGCAAGAGTGTTACACATTCTTAGGCATCCAATTGATGTAGCATCATCAGGAAGACCCGATGGAAAACCAAATTATAAAACATTGAAACAAATATTTAAATCAGTGCCACAATATATAGAATTTATAAATGGTAGAGATAATTGTGCAACTATTGTTTATGAAGATTTGGTAATAAACCCAACAAAGCATCTACATAACATATTCAATTTTTGTGGTTTAATGTCTAGTGAAAAAATTTTAAATCGTGTGAAAAATTCACATTTGAAGTTTGGAAGAATAAATGCAGATAGAGCGTATGCTTACAAAAAAACAATAGATTCTCCTACTGTAGAATATGAGAAATTTTTGGAAAGGCTTGAAAAGAGATTATGAGAAGAATATGGTTTTTCAGATCAAATTTAAAAGCATTAGAATATTATCATGATTTTAAAGTCTTAGAAACTTTTATTAAACATTGTCATGATTACTATATGCTTTTACCTTTATGGTTATTACAGGCAGATCATTTTGATGAAGTGATTGTTTGGAGATTAACCGATAAAGAGAAGGAAGATATCGTCTTTGATGTAAACGGTAAAAAATACATTCAAAGATGGGTAACACATTTTAATAAAACCCTTGACTATCCTGTGCCCGATATGTCTTTTTGGCGTGGAGGGTTTAGAGAATATGATCAAATAACATCTGTATATCCAAAACATTTTGGATTTAAAATATATCTTGGAGCAGGTCAACGAATCAATGCTGCATGGGGCGGTAAATACGATTTATTTCTCATGGAGGATGATGATGATCTTAGAACTAATCCAGGGACCCATCCCTTTTATAAAACAGCATCTCCTTTTGTTTTCCATAATTATAAAAATACTATTGTAGACATTGTTTATGATATTTGTTGGCCCTGTAACTTTACTCAAATACGCTATAAAGGTCAAGAAGATTTTATTAGATCTGTTGCACAAAGCGAAAAATTGAGGAGTTTATCAATTGTTCATTGTGGAAACAAACCTGAAGTTGGTAAACAGTTGTGTAAAAAATATGGAGTAACAAATATTAAATTTCAAGGATGGGTGGACAAAAAACAGCTTAATAACATTTTAAATCATAGTAGATTTGGTTTGAATATGAGCAATCGAAAAGATGGATGCCCAAGAGTTTCAACCGAAATTTTAATGTCTGGTACTCCTTTGATTATCCATGAACGAACTCGATTACTTTCTTATTATAAACAAACAGGCGTTATTGAAGTTAATGAAAATAATATTGTTGAAAAGATTATTTTGGCAATGGAAAATTATACAAAATACAAAGATGAAGTTTTAAGAGCAATAAAAAAAGAATTGTCATTTGATGAAACTAACCAAAAAAATATTGATCTTTGGAAATCATTAGCAAAAATATAAGTAGCTAAGGCCACTTATATTTTTTGAGGTTAGAATGTGAAGCTGTATGAATATTCTCCGTTGTCTTTATCTTCATTATTAGGCAAATGTTCTTCCAGATTTATCTCGAGTGACTCAAGAATCAAATCTGACACAGCTTCAGGTGCCTCGGCGCATATACTTCGGATGGTTTTCAATGTATTTATCGTTTTGGCATTTTCGACAGGGGTTTGTTCGATAGTTGATTGTATCAATGTGGCCATCGGATACAATATCCCTCTTACAAGGGGTTTTGATATTTTTGCTGTTTTAATACGTACTAACTTATCCAGTTTATCGAACACGGCCATCAAGATCGGATGATTTAAAATCAACATTGTGAGCTGATTTTGTTCGAGAGGGTCACCATAATAATGATGAACATCATTCTCTTCTCGAAGTTTTGTTAGATGCCTTTCAGTTTCCTCAAATGTCATTTTTTGAGCATCTGTTAATTGCCGAGCATCTAGAAATTCTTTTCTTTCTCTCACAGCTTGAAGAGCTGCGTGTGCATTTTCCTTTTTGTTTCTTGTTGCCAAGTTTTGAGTTTTCATGACTCGATAAATTTTTATCAACTCAAAATAGTTGTCAACTATGAAACAAATCATATCCTCTGTGGAACGAAATGGAAAAGACTCCTTACTATTAAGGAATTGATAAGCGATAGACATATGACCTCCTTAATAAATGGTTAATTATTGTTTATTTTTCATTTATTAATATATATAGAAGCAAAAAAATTAAAGTGGAAAGTATTTGTTAAAAAATAAGGAATCAATATTGACTCCTTATTTTTTCTGGGTATACCTAGATTTAGACGTTATCGGTTGCCGGTCCGGAATTTTCACCGTCCTTCTTACCGAAGATCGCGATTCCAGCGAGAAGCAGAGCACTGCCGACGAGACTCATACCAGTGTATGTGGCGTAGCGTTTGATCTTGCTGCCGTCCTTAGCTTTATCCTGGCGAGCGGCCTCTTTGGCGAACTTCAGATCTTCTTCGGCTTCTTTGAGTTTGGCCTTCCACCCATCAACGTATTTCTGCTGCAAGGCGATCTGTTTTTCGAAACCATTGCGCTCGGCTGCCAGCAGGCGTTTCTTGGCAGCACGATACTTGGTCTTGATGGTGTTGAGGTCTTTCTTGGCTTTTTTCACACTTTTGATTTTTGACATGGATTCTTTCCTCCTTAGTTAAGGTTGATACGAAAAGCCGATAACCGATTGTCAATCATTCATCAATTAATATATATAGAATTGAAAAATTTAAATGGATAAAAAACCAACAGTTTGATGGGATATTATCCTCACTTTTAAGAACATAAAATAAATTGTGAAAGGAGTATCTATGAATACTGCGAAACCTAATATTATA
>Ga0190344_1000843_pt1 | contig 12759 bp, 10 predicted proteins | sample 48721323_MG_FD_161662 | JGI IMG/M metagenome (GOLD analysis project Ga0190344, IMG submission 161662) | Hydrothermal vent microbial mat bacterial communities from Southern Trench, Guaymas Basin, Mexico - 4872-13-2-3_MG | ecosystem: Environmental > Aquatic > Marine > Hydrothermal vents >... | reverse complement strand
AGGGTTCCGCCACGCAGGAATCGGCTTCGGCCATTGCACAGATCGACAGGCAGATGAAAGAGATGGAAGAGAAGGCGAAGATCTCCCTGGAGAAGGTTGACGGCTTGCAAAAACTGCTCGCCGAAAACAAGAAATCCGTGAATGAAATTATCGGCGCCATCGGCGAGGGCGCCGAGGCAAGCATCGGTTCGGCTGAAAACATCAAGGCCCTTGAAGTGCGCGTGCGCCAGATCGACAAGATCGTGGATGCCATTACAAACGTGGCCATGCAGACCAACCTGCTGGCGGTAAACGGCGGCATTGAAGCGGCCCGGGCCGGGGAGTACGGCAAGGGATTTGCCGTTGTGGCCTCGGATATCCGTACACTGGCAAACGACTCCGAGGAGAACGCGGAAAAGATCAAGGACCTTGTCCGCGCCATACAGGACCAGGTCCTCACCGTGGCAAACGATATCCAGCAGATCGCCGTCAGCGCGCAACAGGAGGTCGAGAACGCCAAGAAATCCACCGAAAAACTGGCGCTTGTTGAAACGGATATGGTGGAGGTCCAGGCCGGGGTTACCGCCATACAGACGGCTTCCGAGGAGGCGGTTGGCCAGGTGCAGGAGGCCCGGGCCGGCGTTGAGCAGATTGCGTCCGCGGCCCAAGAATCATCCAGCGCGGCCCAGCAGGCATCGGCAGCCGCTACCCAGCAGGCCAAGGGGATGCAGGAGCTGGCCCAGGCCATCGAGGATATCTCGGCCCTTGCAGACGAACTTCAATCCTGATGCAGGACTTCCATATCAAGGAGAATAACCATGAGCGAACGCACAGCGCTACAACAGGTAGCGGAAGACCAGCTCGTCACCTTCTTCCTTGGCAGGGAGAACCTCGCCTTTCCCATCGGCCTGGTGCAGGAGATCGTAAAACCTTCGGCCATCACCCGGGTCCCCAATGCCCCTCCCTATGTGGAGGGGATTGCCAACCTCAGGGGGAACATCCTTCCCGTGGTCAACCTGAGGAAGCGGCTCGGGATGGACCTGAAGGAGCAGGATGAAGCCACGCGGGTGGTGGTCCTGAATGTGAACGAAACGGCGACGGGCATGGTGGTGGACGGTGTCTCCGAAGTGCTGCATGTCGACGAAAGCGCCATAGAAACGCCTCCCGATGTGGTGGAGGGCATTGACGGGCAGTATCTCAAGGGGGTGGCAAAGACGGATGAAGGCAACCGTCTCACCCTGATCCTCTCGACTGAAAAGATTCTCCCGGACACGGCGGGTCAAAAAGAGATCGGGACATCCATCGATTCAGGCCACGGAGTTACGGCCGACGAGCGGGATGAGAAACGACTTGAAGAGGAAGAGCTTCTGGTGACCTTCAGGATGGCAGGCGAGGAGTTTGCCGTGGATATCATGCAGGTCCAGGAGATCATCCGGGTGGCGGAGCTCACCCGTGTCCCCGGGGCCCCTGACTTTGTCAGGGGAATCACCTTGCTCAGGAACCGTCTTTTGCCCATCGTCGATCTTCGGGCTCTTTTCGGTATGACATCGCCGGAAGATGACGTGAGCGCTCGCTCCATACCGGAGGGGGAGGGAACCGAGGGGCCAATGGAAGCGGCATCAACAGATGATGAGACCGCCGATGCCCGTCGGATCGTGGTCATAGACATGGACGGCGTCCTTACCGGCATCCTCGTGGATTCGGTTTCAGAGGTCCTCCGGTTGCCCGTAAAAAACATCGAAGATCCGCCTTCGATCATCAACAGGGAGCAGGCTGCGAAACTGAAAGGGGTCGGCAAGCTCAATAACGGTGAACGACTGGTGATGCTGCTGGATATGAGCAACCTCGTATCCGCGGACCAGAAAGCGGCGCTTGCATCGACCGCGGGGGGACAGGGGAAGGATGGGGCGCGGATGTCAAAAGAGATCCTGGATGAGGAGCAGGTGGTCTGCTTCTGGGTCGACAAGGAAGAGTACGGGATCGGCATCATGCAGGTCCAGGAGATCATCCGCGTCGATGAGATCACCGCGGTGCCCAATGCGCCCCGGTTTGTGGAAGGGATTGTGAACCTTCGGGGCAACGTCCTGCCGGTGCTCGACATGCGGACCCGGTTCGGGTTGGAGAAGGGAGAGCGTACGGGGCAGAACCGGATCGTCGTGGTGGATATTGGCGGCAAGACCACCGGCATTATCGTGGACTCGGTCAGCGAGGTGCTTCGCATTCCCAAAAACCAGGTAGAGCCTGCTCCTGATCTCATTACGAAAGGGAGTGTAGAAGCCCGGTATATCCAGGGGATCGGAAAGCTGGATGAGGGCAACAGGGTCATCGCCCTGCTCGATATGAATTTCCTTCTCACGGCCGACGAAGGGGAAGAATTGAAATCCGTGAGCAATGCCTCTGATCAAATACCGTCCGCCGCAGGGCCTGTCGCGGTATCGGAAGAGGATGAAGAGTCCGGGACGTCAAAGAAGGTGGTGAAAAAGAATAATAACCGGAAAAAGAAGGCATAGGATCTTTTGATTAAAAGGGAACTGTTCGTCAAGACAGGAGGACTGATTGTTGCCGAGGGGCAAAAGACCCTGTACACGGGCGGGGTGGGTTCCTGTGTGGTGGCATGCCTCTGGGATATGAAAAAATTCATAGGAGGAATGGCCCATATCCCCCAATCCGTTTCAACGGGTGATGATCCGGGTATATCCGTCCTGCCCGCTGTTTCCCCGGACAGGGCGCTCCCCCTTCTCCTGCTGATGATGGAGAACAGGGGAGCCGCAAGGAAAAACATTTTCGTACGGCTGGCAGGAGCAGGGAACATGTTCAGGATGCCGGATGATTGCTTCATGTGTAATATCGGCCGGTCAATCCTGGATAAGACAAGAAATGTCGTTTCCGGGTTGGAACTAGCTATTACGGGCGAATCCGTGGGCGGCGTTTACGGCCGAAATGTACGCTTCCATGTGGATACGGGCGAAGTTCTGGTTACCTTTACCAGCGGTGAAAGGTTGAATCTATGAAGGACCGAATCAGGGTTTTGATAGCGGACGATTCCGCCTTTATGCGGCAAGAACTCAAAAAGATCATGGAACGGGATCCGGATATCGAGGTGGTTGCCGCAGTTCGTGATGGAGCCGAGGCCGTGGAGCGGACAAAGGCCCTGGAGCCGGATGTGGTGGCCCTGGATATCAATATGCCCGTAATGGACGGTCTGACGGCCCTCCAGTATATCATGATGGAATCGCCGCGACCCGTGGTCATGGTAAGCTCTCTCACTCAGGAAGGGGCCCTCACCACATACGAGGCCCTGGAGTTGGGGGCAGTGGATTTTGTGGGAAAGCCTGGAGGAACCATCTCCAAGGATATCGGGAAAGTAGCAGATGAAATAATCTATAAGATCCGATCCGCAGCAGGTGCCAACACTGCCCGCCTGAGATTGTCGCGAAGATCCAGGAAAAAGGCCCTCAAAAAGCCTGTTGCACCGGCCCCTGGAGACAGGCGTGCCCTGTCAGATAAGATAGTCGTGATCGGACAATCCACAGGGGGGCCCAATAACATCATGGACATCCTGCCCATGTTTCCCAAGGATTTGGGGGCCCCGGTCATCATTGTACAGCACATGCCCGGCTCCTTTACTCCCTCATTCGCTCAGAGGCTTGCGCATCACTGTGCCTTCCCATTCAAGGAGGCAAGGAGCGGTGACATTATCGAGCCGGATTGCGGATATCTCGCACCGGGTGACATTCACATGACCCTGGCGCCCAGGGGAATGGGAAAAGGGGGGAGCCTGGTCCGGTCGACAAAGACCCCGAGAAACAGCCTCCATAAGCCTTCAGTTGACGTAACCATGGAATCGGTCCTTTCCCTATACGGGGCGAACACTATCGGAGTCCTGCTGACCGGCATGGGGGCGGACGGCGCCCAGACCATGGTAAAGATACGGCAGGCCGGCGGGCGCACCATTGCTGAATCGGAAGAGACAGCGGTGGTCTTCGGGATGCCCAAAGAGGCGATCCGCAGGGGTGGTGCGGAATTCGTACTTCCATCCTATGAGATCGGGGAGAAAATTGTAGAGCTGGTCAAGTCATAGGGAGGATCACTCTTGCCCAAAACAGGTTTCGGGCCGAAGTAAAACCGGAGTAAAACGGGGCATTGAAAAAACCTTCTTGGGGGGGAAATGTTGATCAGCGACGATTAACATCCACCCAGGCACCAAAGAGGATGGGCCATGGTACGTTGCGTGAGCCTTTTCGGTCAACTGGCTCAAGCCAAGAGCCTGCGAGAGATCCGCGGCGGCCCTGGCAGCTTTTTCGCGATGTGTTCTACACGATCTTGGATCATGTTCGACAAGGGGCCCCGAGGCATCGGTTTCGTTTTAAAAACAAGCTGTTGTCGTTCGGCGGCAGCACCATCTCGCTGTGTTTGAGCTTGTTTCCGTGGGCCAAGTTCCGCCGCACCAAGGGAGCCGTCAATTTGCACATGCTGCTCGACCACGACGGGTATCTGCCTGATTATGCTTATATTTGCCAATGGCAGGCGTCATGATGTGACCGTTGCCCGTCAGCTCAAACGGGACACGGTCAACGAGCGGCAGGTCGTGCTGCTGACCAACCATCTGGATTTTGGTGCCACTACCATCGCTGCCATTTACAAGGATCGCTGGCAAGTCGAGCTGTTCTTCAGGGCGTTAAAGCGAAACCTGAAGGTCAAGGCCTTCGTGGGGACCATTGAAAATGCCCCTGCACATCCAAATTTGGACAGCAGTGAGGGAGGATGTCTATGCCCCACGAATATCAAACCACAGGTGAGTCAACAGCGTTTCTGACCGGGGGGATGTACGGTTTGCCGGTCTTTGATCGGACCGATCAGGCAGCCAAGGCCATGGAAAGAACAGGAGATTGCTCATGAATGCGGATATTAACGAACTCTTGGGAGGCCTCAGAAGTGAGGATGCGACAGAGCGCCGCTATGCGGCTGAGGACTTAGGGGGCTTGAATGATCCGGCCGCAGTGCAGGCCCTCGTGAAGACACTTGAAGACCCCGTGGTGGGGGTGCGAGAGGCGGCAGTGGAATCTCTGATTGCCATTGGAGGCAGGGAGGTCTGTGAAAAGGTGATACCGCTTCTGGACTCTGAAGATGCCTCTCTTCGAAATTATGCCCTTGAGATCTTGGAAGACCTCGGGGCCGACGCGATCGAAAGCCTTGTAGGTCTATGCGATTCTCCCTCTTCGGACATACGGAAGTTTGCCTTGGATGTCTTGGGAAAGATAGGCGAATTGTGCGGCGTGAACGCCATCGGGGTAATCACTTCGCGGCTGGATGACGAAAATGTCAACGTGGCCGGCGCCGCGGCGGAAGCCCTGGGGCGAATAGGAGATCCTGCGTCCATTCCCGCGCTCGCCGGACATCTGGGAGGGCCCCCTTGGCTTCAATGCAACGTGCTGAACGCCATTGCACAGATAGGCGGGGAGGAGGCCAGGGGGGTCATATCCCGTATTGATCCGGAACAGTTGGCGCCTGAGGCCAGATACTACTACGAGATGGTGGAACGTGCGCTCGGGATGAAAGAATCATAAAGAGGGAGAAAAAACCATGCCTGGGCCAGTGGAGATCACACAGAACGACCTCAACAGGGTGAGGGACTTCATCTTCAAAGAGACAGGGATATTCTACGAGTCAAAAAAGGACAGTTACCTCAAGACACGCGTCTGTCAGCGTATTGCGGAGACAGGATGCGAAAACTTCCAGAAATGGTTCCACAACCTCGTGTTCGGATCCAGGGACGGAGAGGCCCTTAATCTTATTGAAAATTTGACCGTGAATGAGACCTATTTCTTCCGGGACTTTCCCCAGCTCCGCGGGTTTGCCGAAGAGGTCCTGCCGGTATACCTGGAGAAAAAAAGAAAGAACAGGGATTATAATTTGAAACTCTGGTCCGCGGCCTGTTCGACCGGCGAAGAACCATACACCCTTTCCATTATCCTCAGGGAGATGATCGAGGATTTCGATCTCTGGGACGTGAGAATCGAGGCCACGGATATCGACCGCCGGGTCCTGAGGCATGCGCGACTGGGGCTCTACGGGGACAGGTCCATGAAAGATACGCCTCTCCCTTACAGGGCCAAGTATTTTCGGAAAACCGCCGAGGGATGGCAGGTCTTACCCAGTGTGACGGAACCGGTTTTCTTTGAGCAGCTCAACCTCATGGACCGCCTCGCCATGCGGCGAAGAAGGGGGTATGATTTTATCTTCTGCCGGAATGTCCTGATCTATTTCAATGATTCTTCCCGCAAAAGGGTTGTTTCGGCCCTCTATGACACGCTCCTGCCCGGGGGGTATATATTCCTGGGGCATGCGGAATCCGTGGGGAGGATCACGGCGGCATTCATACTTGAGAGGATGGGGGATTTTCTTTGTTATAGAAAGCCTTCATAGACGCCTTGTCCTGGTGGAGCCGGGCCCTGTCCGGCGATGGACGGATTGATTGGTCAGCGGATCCCTTGATCCGTACGACACAGAGTGTCCCGGTGATTGGCCCTAAGATCAGGAAGGTGCGTCGGGTTCCTTCTCGGCGTACTGATCCGTTGAGGACTCTGGCCAAGAATTCAAACGCTTGAGCGGTAAATGACATCCCTATTAAAGGAGTCGATTATGCCCAACAAGATACTGATCGTTGATGATTCTGAGATCGTGTTGAGACTGCACAGCTACATCCTGGAGGGGGCCGGGTTCCAGTGCATGGGAGCGGGAAATGGTTTCGAGGCCCTGGAGATTATGCTGAGGGAGCCTTTTGATCTCATTATCACCGACATCAACATGCCCCGGATGAACGGGTATGAATTGACCCGCAGGATCAGAAAAACCAAAGGATATGAACAGGTTCCCGTAATTATCATTTCAACTGAGGAAGAGGCCAAAGATAAGATGAAGGGCATGGAGGCAGGCGCCAACATCTATATCGTCAAACCGGCCCAGCCGGAGAGCCTCATCACCAATGTGAAGATGCTTCTTGCATAGCCCTACAACGCAAGTTGGCTTAGATGACTTTTGCTTTTTCAGGCATGGCCTGCCACACTACGCAAGAACCTCTAAAAAGGAGGGACTCCATCGGGGTGGTCCGCCAGTATTGTGGCAACCTGGGCAAGGTGGACAACTGCCAGGTCGGCGTTTTTGCCGGGTATGTTTCCGAGCATGGCTACGTACTGGTCGACAAGCGGTTGTTTCTGCCGGAGAAGTGGTTTGCCGCGGCCTGTCGGGAACGCCGGCAAAAATGCAACCTGCCCTCTGACACCGTCTTTAGGACAAATCCGCAACTGGCCGCCGAGATGCTCCGGTCGCCCAGAGGTGAAAACCTGCTGCCCTTTTTTCTGGTATCGGCGCAAGGTTTCCGAGGGCATCAAGGGCGAGTTGGGCATGGATCATTACGAGGTGCGAAAGTATGCCGGCTGGCGGCACCACATACTCACGTGCATGGTGGCGCATTTTTTTCTGTCACCTGAAGATCAGGATGGGAAAAAAAGCACCGTCCCTTACGCTGTCGCAGCTTGAGAATGCTTCTCAAGTTACTGTTGCCAATGAAAAAACACAGTTTGCAAACCATGCGCGAAGAGATCGTCGCCGTTCAGGCCAAAAAACATCGAGCTCGTCGGTGCCACCGAAAGAAAAGACTCAAAGAACTGGGGTGTGAGCATCAACTTGCGTTGTAAAGATAGTAGGAAGGGAGGGGTTGAAATGGGAGAGAATGCTTTCCCGGTGGATGAATCCATACTTCAGGAATTTATTGCCGAATCCCTTGAGCATCTTGAGGGCATTGATAGTGATCTTGTTGAATATGAAAAAGATCCCGAGAACAGGGACCTCATTGATTCCGTATTCCGGGCCATTCATTCCATCAAGGGGGCTTCGAGGTTTCTTGAGCTTCATGAAATCAGCCAATTGACCCACAGGCTGGAAACTCTGTTGGACCAGTTGCGAAACGGTGAGAGATCCCCTGACAACGAGATCATGGATTTGCTCTTGAGAGGCTGCGATTTGGTCAAGTCTCTTATCGGGCGGATCGGAGGCCGGGAGACCCAGGATGACGGGCGAATAAAGGGCATGCTCTCATCCCTGGACACGGTGATTCACGGGAAGGGAGGGGATAGCAGGGATCAAGGTAGTCCCCAAGAGCACAAGATGAGGGAGAAGACATCCCGGCCCGCCTCAGGCGGCAAGACAAGGGGATACGAGATAACGGAAAAAATGATCAGGGATTTCCAGGTAGAGGCCTTCGAACTCCTGGAATCATGTGATGCTGCACTCATTGCTCTTGACAGGAAGCGGGATGACCGGGATGCCGTCAATGATCTTTTCAGGGCAATCCATTCGATCAAGGGCACATCGGCCTATCTCGGGCAGGAGGACATAACCAATCTCTCTCATGCCCTGGAAAGTCTCCTTGAGAAAGTGCGGCGGCGTGCTGATTTCCGGGTAAGCGATTTCCTGTTGGATCTCTTCTTCAGGGCCGTCGACTGCCTTCAGGCAATGGTTTCGAGCCCGGAAGATACAAGGGTTGAAAAGACTGGCCGGGAGATCTTGCAACTGCTCATAGAGGAGAACGAAGAGCCCCATGGTGATGGGGGGGGAAGCGTGTTGGAGACCCCCGAGGGGTTCTCCTCAACGGATCCCAATGCCATATTCCTGGATGCCGCCTCTCAACACCTCGACACCATGAAGGCCTGCCTGGAAAAGGTTTCTGAAAAAGGCTGCTTCGAGTCCGGAGAGCAGGAGGTGCTCCTGCGGGCCGTCCGCTCTCTGAAGGGCAGTGCGAACTACATGGGGTTTGATGGAATTGAGAAAGAGAGCCGGACAATAGAGGAGCTGCTTCAGGATATAAAGAAGGGAGAGCTGCCTTTTGCCCCGGCCATCACAGACCTGATAGGGGAGACGATCGGGGCCATTGAAAAACACATGGCAGACCTTGGAAGAGGGTATGAAGATGAAGTATGTCGGCAAGAGAGACCGGAAAAAGGAAAGACAAGGGAAAATCTCCGGGAGGCCCAGGCCGGGAAGGACAGTGAAGTGCATGAAAGGGCTTCTTCCCCTCTTCCTGCCCTTCAGGCCCCGGCCAAGACCATGCGAATAGACCAGCGGCTTTTGGACCTGTTCATGAACCTGGTGGGAGAGCTCATCGTGGCCCGGAACGCCCTGGCCCATGTGAGCGGACAGTTGGACCTGGAACCCACGGGGCAGGGCGAAATTGTGAAGGGGTTGCAGAAGACCACGCAGACCATTACAAGGATCTCCAATGAAATGCAGCGAAATGTCATGGAGATGCGGATGGTGCCCGTACGCAACGTCTTCCAGAAGCTGTCCCGAATTGTCCGGGATGCCGCCAGAAAGACCGGCAAGAAGGTTGAACTCATACTCCAGGGGGAGGATACGGAGATCGACAAGGGGATCGCCGAGGATATCGGTGATCCCCTGGTTCATATCATCAGGAACGCCGTGGATCACGGCATTGAGACACCCGATGTCAGGGTAAAGGCAGGGAAACCGGAGGAAGGGACCATTGTTTTGAGGGCATCCCACGAGGGAAACTTTATCGTCATAGATGTCATTGATGACGGCGCTGGTATTGACCCCCGGGTGATCCTGAATAAGGCGATAGAAAACGGCATGCTATCCCCCGAGAAGGCAGGGAAGATGAGGGAGGAAGATATTTTCAACCTGATCTTCATGCCCGGCTTCAGCACGGCCAGGGAGGTTACGGATATTTCGGGCCGCGGGGTCGGAATGGACGTTGTGAGAACCAACCTGAACAAGTTGAAGGGAAGTGTGAAGGTAAAATCGGAGAAGGGGCAAGGGACCCATATCCAGCTCCAAGTGCCCCTGACCCTGGCGCTCATTGAGGCCATGCTTGTCGGAGTCGGGGGGAGTACCTATGCTATCCCTGTAGAAGCCATCAGGGAAACCGTAAAGGTGAGAAGCTCGGAGATTAAGTCCTTGATGAAGAAGATGACCTTCACGCATCGTGGAGATGTAATCGGCGTAGAGATGCTATCCCGTCTTGTCGATACTTCAGGCAATGGTGGAAGGCGGGAAAAAGACAAGGAGATCCTCGTCCTGATACTCCAGTCCGGAAGTGAGTGCCTCGGAGTAGGGGTGGACAGGCTCTACCGAAAAGAGGAGATCATTGTTAAGCCCCTGGCAGATTACCTGGCAGGGCTTCCAGGGATCGCAGGGGCGTCTATCCTGGGTGACGGGGAGACCATCCTCATACTCGAGCCGGCAGAACTCATCGCCATGGCAAGGAATATCTCGGAATTTCGATAATTCTCAGGTGGAATTCCGTATATATTTCTCCATGCATCCTTGCCCCTGTCTCGGCGGCGAAGTGGTGAAGGGAGCATCAGCGGTTTATTAAGCCACTCCCGCGGCGCGCATAAATCCTCTTCAGGAACATGGCTGATCAGTTCTCAATATCCCCTGATCGTAAACCTCCATGAAAGCTTCTACTATTAGGGGGTCGAACTGAAGGCCGCTGTTTTCCCTTATCATTCTCACTGCGGTTTGCTCCGGCAACCTTTTCCTGTAAGAACGATCGGAAGTGAGGGCGTCGTAAACGTCGGCTACGGAGATGATCCTTGAGAGAAAGGGAATCTCTTTACCACTGAGCCCATCCGGATAACCCCTTCCATCCCACCTCTCGTGATGGTGTTTTACTGCCTCCTGTTCTCTTGGCCACATCTCGAAATGCCCCAGGATATTGCTCCCTATGGAAGCATGCTTCTTTATTATCTCGTACTCGTGATCCGTGAGCTTGCCGGGTTTTAGAAGTATGCTGTCCGGTATGCCTATCTTGCCGATATCATGCAGATTGCCGGAGATATTCAGTATCTCTATCTCTTCTCGCGTGCATCCGGCAACCTGGGCAATTTTCACCGCATAATCCGTTACCCTGGCCGAGTGCTGCTTGGTGTGCGGATCCCTTGCTTCTATGGTTTCGACAAAGGCGTAGAGTGTGGAGAACAGGGTTTTATGAAGATTTTCGTAAAGGGCGAGATTTTCCACGAGAGAAGATGACTTCTCCGCCAGAAAGTTCAGCAAGTACAGGTCCTTCTCGTAGAAGCGCTGGTCGTGCCTCCTGACAAGGTTGAGAAGGATGCCGAAGGTGTTGTCTCTGATTTTCAGGGGTACTGCGATTATGCTCGGTCTGCCGTTGTTTCCCTTTACGATGAGGGGAAGTCCATCCTTTTTGACCTTTTCGATGATCTCTGTTTCCCTGGGCCCGATTTCTGCCGATGCCTTATCCCTCTTTCTAAAAAAAGACGTGATTATGGCAGGTTTCCTGATTCCATGGTCAAGCAGGCAGAAATGGGCCTCGTCACAGGATGTGACATCTCCTGACAGGGCTACCAGCATGTCAAAGAGATTCTTGCTGTTCGATGCGTGATTCAGGCTCTGGAGTATCTTGTTTGCGGTTTCAAGCTCCCTGATCTTTTCCTGCAATTCTTCGTTGATCTCAACGAGCCTCCTGGCCTTTTCCATTTCTTTCTTTAACAAGATATTATCTGCTAAGATGGCCCTCTCTCTCATGACGCGATCAATGATAAGAGGGACTTGATCCATGCATACCGGCTTGATCAGAAAATCAACCACACCGTTCCTCAAGGTGTTTACGGCAATATCAATGGAAGGGTGACCGGTCATAACCACGACCGGAATCGTATTGTCATAGAGCTGGATCCTTTTGGCCAGCTCGACGCCGTCCAACCTTGGCATGTAAAGGTCAGTGAAGCAGCAATTGATCTCCTCTCTCTCGATGATGTCAAGGGCCTCGATTCCATCTCTGGCGGCAAGTACAGTGTACCGCCTCTTTGGTTCGAGGTATTCCTTGAAGATGTTGCGAATGGTCTTCGAATCATCGACCACGAGGATTTTCAGGTTATCATTCATGGATTCCTCATCATCATTTCCCATCATCCAGAATTTTGAGCAGGTGCCCCTTGAATACCATGAGCTCCCTATCGGTCAGGACGGAACGTGTCAACAAAATCAGTGATTTCCGGTTAGCTTTTTGCATATAAGGGCTTGAAATTATTTTTTAAAATGTTTGTTTGCCGCTTGACAAAGGGTGGCTGGCATGAATTGCGTTATTTGTATAGCCAATAATATCAGGAGGTTATATGCATGGCGCAAAGACCGGTTCCCAAGCGGTTGCTAACATCCGCTCACTTCGGCAATTTCATGCAACCAACTGTTATTAAAATAAAAAATGCACCCGAGCCGACTTCCGGAAGCAACAGGCCACTGAAGATGGACTTCGAAGAGCAGCTTCTCGGAAGCCATCAACAGCAGAGGGCTCGAACAACTGCCGCACGTTTTTGCCGGCCTCCAACAGCAAGCGGCAGACCTGCTGCCCAATGCCCACCGAAATTTCTTTGTATGGCGGGGAAGGCACCTGATCACCTATCTGTTGCCATCAAAACTTCCAGGGAAAAGTCTCCATTCGACGGGTCAGACAGCTGCGGACCGCCATTGAAAATGAGCTGCGCTGGTTGCCGGATGATGACGAGGGCCTCCAATATGTAAAAGAGCAAGAATTACAACCCGTTGATGTAAAAACCTAACCGGAAATCACTGATGGCGGACAGACCTTCATAACAGATATCAATCCTCCTCTCAGCCCCTGAAAGCGCATCCTTCAAGAGGTCTGCGAGGGGGCGTCGTCGACAATAAGTATCGCTGTGTCCAGGGCCGTCTCCTTTTACGCTCTTGTCTGCAGAGAATCGCTTTCAGGCTTTTTTG
>Ga0190344_1000842_pt1 | contig 12763 bp, 13 predicted proteins | sample 48721323_MG_FD_161662 | JGI IMG/M metagenome (GOLD analysis project Ga0190344, IMG submission 161662) | Hydrothermal vent microbial mat bacterial communities from Southern Trench, Guaymas Basin, Mexico - 4872-13-2-3_MG | ecosystem: Environmental > Aquatic > Marine > Hydrothermal vents >... | reverse complement strand
AGAAAGGGAATACTGTACGAGAATATTTGTGATGTAATTGTAAGTGGTGATACTCTTGGCATGCACATAGGAATAGCTTTAAAAAAATATGTTGTAGCCTGGTTCGGAATTTCGTGCGGTGTAGAAATTGAACTTTTCGGAAGGGGAGAAAAAATTCTGTCGGAACTTGATTGTTCTCCGTGCTGGAAAAAGACCTGTGACAATCCAAGATGCATAAACGAACTGGATCTTGATAGAATATTCGGAAGTATATACAAATATTATGATGAATTTATCAACCGACAATAAAATCTCCGCTCTGATAATCTGTAAAAACGAAGCGGAAAATATAGAAGGATGTCTGCAGAGTCTTTCGTTTGCGGATGAAATTATAGTTGTAGATTCGGGAAGCAGCGACGGAACCCTGGAAATTATCGGGAACTATAATGTAAATCTAATCGTTACTGAATGGAGGGGGTTTTCTGCAACAAAGCAACTTGGAGTTGACAAGGCAAAAAATAAGTGGATTTTATGGGTTGATGCCGATGAAAGAGTGACTCCTGAACTGGCAGAAGAAATTTCTGATGTTCTGCAAAATGTTTCATCTGATATAGCTGCTTTTAAAATTCCGAGAAGAGCATATTTTCTTGGCAGATGGATAAAGCACAGCGGGTGGTATCCCGGTTATGTAACCAGACTTTTCCGTAAAGATCTGTGCAGATTCGGAGAAGAGCTGGTTCATGAAAAGCTTATTATAAACGGAAGAGTAAAAACGATAAATGGTAATATTGATCATTATACCGATAAATCAATTAAACACTATTTTGACAAATTTAATGTTTACACGTCGCTTGCAGCAAAGGAATTATTTGAAAAAGGAAGAAAAACTTCAATTATCTCTATGATAATAAGAAGCTGGCACATGTTCTTTAAAATGTTTATATTAAAAAGAGGGTTTCTGGACGGGTTCCAGGGTTTTTTACTTGCGATTTTCTCATCTTTTTATGTATTTGTAAAATACGCCAAATTATGGGAATTGTCCGGAAAAAAACAACAGCACTTGCATCTTTAGCTTTGACACCGGTCATCTGTTAAACGGGGGATATTATGAACCGGTCTGAGATTTCGGGATCCACAATTAAAGAGTGGCCTAAAGAGGATCGTCCGAGAGAGAAACTTTTAAAACATGGTTCTCATGTATTAAGTGATGCTGAACTCCTGGCACTTCAGATAGGCTCAGGGACAAGAAATATTTCTGCACTTGATCTGGCAAGGGGAATAGTACATAAATATTCCGGGCTGCCGGTAATGGCAGGGTGCACTGCCGGAGAGCTTCTTAAAATCAAGGGTATAGGGCCTGCAGCAGCAGCAAGGATCCTTTCCGCTTTTGAGATTGGAAGAAGAGCGGATATAAAGGAATATAAAAATATTAAAAAAATAACCTGCGTTGAAGATGTTGTCAGTTTGTATCGTCCCATTGTCAGAGATCTGAAGCGGGAAATATTCAGAGTAATTTTATTAAACAGCGCTAACAGGATTATTGTTGAAAAAGTTGTAACAGAAGGTATTTTGAACGCAAGTCTTGTGCATCCGAGAGAGGTTTTTAAAATAGCAGTTGATTACAATGCTGCAAGTATAATTGTAATACATAATCATCCGTCCGGTAATGCGATGCCTTCGCAGAGCGATGTGAAGGTTACGGAACAGCTTGAAAAAGCAGGAAAGGTACTGGGAATACCGTTAACGGATCATGTAATAATAACAAAAGACAGCTATTTTAGCTTTGCTCAGAGAAAATTACTTAACAGGGAGTAATTTATATGAGGTATGAAGAAGAAAAAAAAGGAGTAATTAAGGTTGTAAAGATCGATGAGGAGCAGTTGACTTCAAATGAGGCTCCTGAAATGAAAACTGCTTTTTTAAAGATGATTTCAGGTGACTGCGAATTTCTTGTTATAAATATGGAAAATGTTCAACGCATGGACAGTACCGGACTGGGGTCTTTTTTATTTGGAATAAGACAAGCAGAAAATGTTGATAAGGATGTTATTTTTTGCTGTATGAATCCAAGAATAGAGTCTTTGGTAAAGATTGCCCATTTGACTGATGTGATTGAAGTTTATAAAACACAGGAACAGGCGATAAAAGCAGTTGAGGAAGACCTGCATGACCTTTAAGATCGGAGAAGAAATGCTGCTTGTAATTGATGTGGGAAATACCGAGACAGTTTTCGGAGTTTATGAAAATAAAACTCTTGTGTTTCACGGAAGAGTATCAAGCAGAATTAACAGAACTTCCGATGAAAGCTGGATTCTGCTTAATATGATGCTGAAAGAAAAGGGGATTGAAAAGAAATCTATTGATTCTGCAGTTATATCTTCTGTAGTGCCGTCTTTGACTCAGGTATTTAAAGAGATGGTACAAACATATATGTCTATTACACCTGTTGAAGTCTCTTCGGAAATTGAAACAGGGATTGTTTTTAAATATGCATCACCTTCTTCAATAGGAGCAGACAGGATTTGTAATGCAGTTGCAGGATACAAACTTTTTGGAGGACCTGTAATTATTCTTGATTTCGGAACAGCCACAACATTTGATGTTGTAACGGAAAAAGGAGAATATACCGGAGGAGTAATTGCTTTGGGGTTAAAGGGGATTTCTCAGGAACTCCACCGTCTCGCTGCAAAACTTCCCAGAGTTGATATGGTTTTTCCTGATAATGTTATCGGTGATTCCACTGAAAGTGCCATGCAATCGGGTATAATGTGGGGAAGCGTAAGTCTTGTAGATGGGATTATTAAGAAAATCAAAAAAGAAATTGGCAGGGATAAAATTACTGTAGTTGCTACAGGCGGAATGGCCTCTGTAATATCTGAGAAGTCTGAAATGATAAACAGGGTTGAACCGTTTTTAATTCTGGAAGGCATGAGAATTTTATACTATTTAAATATCCCGCAGAAAAAGGAGGAGAGTTAATGACATTTCAAAAAAATATTAATGAGAAGGTGTATGCAATTATTGGTGCGCTGATGGAAGTGCATAAAACTTTGGGGCCAGGTTACCCTGTTGATTATTATAAAAATGCACTTGAAATAGAATTTACAGAGCGTAATATATCTTTTGAAAAGGACAAATTAATTGATATTAATTACAAAGATGCTCTTGTAGGAAGGTTAAATGTGGATTTTATTATTGATGAGGCTGTTGTGTTGTCAATAAGAGTTCAGGAATCTCTTGCTGATGTGGAAGTGCAGCAGGTATTAAGGTGCCTGCCTTTTGTAAAAAGCAATATGGGAATTTTGGCAAATTTTGGTGGTACAAAGATTCAGTATAAAAGAGTTATTCCCAGTTCAAAACATCCGGATCAGCATAAAATCCCCAGATCACTTGGATACAGAGAGCACGGGCGTACAAGAGAGAGTAATCCTATTATCTGAGACGGGAGATCTATGGCAGGTAGGGAAGAAAAATATAAATTCTTTATAGCCGGAATTATCCAGGGTTCCATAAAAGGTGAAAGCATACATGACCAGTCTTACAGAGACAGAATTAAAGATATAATTCTGGCAAATTTCAATGATAAAGAAACGGAAGTTTTTTGCCCCTTTGAAAACCATAAAAATTCAATTACATATGATGATAAAAGGGCAAAAGAAGTTTTTTTTATGCATATTGATAAAGTCAGAGAGTCAGATGTGCTTATAGTCTATCTTCCTGAGGCAAGTCTTGGCACAGGGATTGAAATGTGGGAGGCTTATCATCATAATAAAATAATAATAACAATAAGTCAGATGACAACTAACTGGGTCATAAGAATTTTATCGGATGCAGTGTTTAAAGATATTGAATCTTTTGAAGAGTATGTTAAATCCGGCAAAATAAAAAAAATGCTGGGAACAAAACATTCTAAGGGAAATTAAGTTATGCAAATAAAAAACATAAAGAAGTATAAATACTTAGTGTTGATTATTCTTCTGTCCTCTTTTGTCAGTTCACTCTCTTTTGCAGGCTATCCTACTCCAAGAGGGTGGGTTAATGATTTTGCAAATGTGATTTCACAAGAGTACAGATCAAAAATAGATGCTTTGGCTCAGGAGATAAAAGAGAAAACAGGTGTGGAGTTTGCTGTTGTGACGGTAGGCAGTCTTGATGGAGAATCAATTGAATCCTATGCTGCGAATCTTTTCCGTAAATGGGGTATTGGAGAGAAGAGCAAAGACAACGGAATACTTCTTATTATGGCTGTTACGGACAGAAAGGTCAGAATAGAAGTGGGTTATGATCTGGAAGGTGCAATTACAGACGGTACAAGCGGAGAGATTCTTGATAATTACGGTGTACCGTTTCTGTCAAAGGGCGAGTATGGTAAAGGGCTTTACAATACTTCTCTTGCAATTGCCCAGAAAATCGGAAAAGAGTATGGTGTTGTATTTTCAGGAAATCCACAAAGAAGCGCCGGCAGATCACGAAGCAGAGATGGAGGCGGCGGAATTATTTCGCTCATTATTATTTTTGTTTTAATAGTATTAACCCGCGGTAGGATAATTCCGTGGCTTTTCTGGGGAGCCATGCTGGGCGGCGGTGGCGGAGGCAGAAGCAGCGGCGGCGGATTCGGCGGCGGATTTGGCGGGTTCGGCGGCGGAATGAGCGGGGGAGGCGGTGCAAGCAGAGGATTTTAAAGATATTGGATAGAACATTCCATAAGTAAAAAAGACATTTGTACAAGCTGAAAAAGAAGACAATTTAAATAGGTTTATTTAAAAGAAATATATAGTTTGAAATGGTACGGAGAACAAAACATAAAATTATCATTGGTGACAGCAGGATGATGAGCAGTGTACCTGACAAGTCAGTACAATTGATTATTACATCACCACCGTATTGGCAGTTAAAAGATTATGGAGTAGATAATCAGATTGGATATAATGACAGCTATGAAGATTATATAAATAATTTAAATCTTGTCTGGAAAGAAAGCTATAGAGTTCTTGATAATGGTTGCAGATTGTGTATTAATATTGGCGACCAATTTGCAAGATCAGTTTACTACGGCAGGTACAAAGTAATTCCTATCCGAACAGAAATTATAAAATTCTGCGAAAGTATAGGCTTTGACTATATGGGAGCGATTATTTGGCAGAAAAAGACAACATCAAACACTACTGGTGGTGCTTCTTTAATGGGAAGTTATCCTACACCTAGAAATGGGATAATATCCATTGATTATGAGTTTATCTTAATTTTTAAAAAACTCGGGCCACCAAAAAGACCAAGCAAAGAGATTAAAGAAATATCAAGAATGACCAAAGAGGAGTGGAAAAGCTATTTTTCTGGTCATTGGAATTTTAGCGGCGCAAAGCAAAACGGACACATAGCTGTTTTCCCGGAAGAATTGCCGAAAAGGTTAATAAAAATGTTTGCTTTTGTCGGAGATACAGTTCTGGATCCTTTCCTTGGTAGTGGGACAACATCTTTTGCAGCAAAAAAGCTCGGAAGAAATTCTATCGGATATGAGATTAATGAGGAGTTTTTACCATATATCAAACAGAAATTAAACGTGAATGATGATAAGTATGCAGATATTGAAATAATTAAGGTCAATCATAAAATTGATTTTAAATCTGAAATACAAAAATTGCCTTATATTTTTAAAGACTTCCATAAGTTTGATAAAAAAATTGACCCGAAAAAATTACAGTTCGGTTCAAAAATAGATAAAAACAGTTCAAAAGAAAGGGAAAGATACTATTCCGTAAAAGAGATTATCAGCTCTGTATTGATAAGATTAGACAATGATTTGATTGTAAGATTAATCGGGATAAAAGAAAAAGAAGAAGTTAACGGAGAAGCAACTGAATTTTTAAAAATCAAAACCAAAGGTCAAAAAATATTTTTAAAATTCGACAAAATAAAGCATGACCAAGATAATAACCTTATGGCTTATGTATATTTAAAAAACAAAACTTTTTTAAATGCCCATTTAATTAAAAATGGATTAGCTGATGTGGATTCATCATATGAATATAAAGTGAGAGACCGTTTTATTAGATATCTATCGGAAAACAAATAATAGGTAAAAAGTAAATGAAGAAATACGGGAAATCTTTTGGGAAAAAAGAAAAGGTTTTAAATTATACAAGTAATACTTATCAGTTAACGAGACCCAATAAGGTCGGCGAAGTAATGGCTTTAATTAGAGAATGCCAGCCAAAAGCACTTGAAGAGTGGGAAAAATTTTATTTTGAAAAAGCATACACAAAGACAAAAAAACCTGTAAAAATAACCAAAGAAACGCTTGAAGAGCTTGGCGAAAGACTTTATTCTAAAATTAAAATTACAGAAGTTGTGATTCCAGAGTGGACAGCAGCGTTTAGGGCTTTAACGCTTGAAGATTGTAAAGAGTATATTTATCAGGTAACAATAGTAAGAACATTTGACGGGTTTTTACTTGAAAAGTCGGTCGTAAATGATGGATTGGCTAAAATATTTCCGGAAGTTCAATTTGAAGAAAGTAACCCAGAATTGGATCATGCGGGTGATATCGACTATATCGGGAAAGTAGGTGATAGAGCTTTTGGTATTCAAATAAAACCTATAACAGCTAATTCTAATTTTGGAAATTATAAAATCACAGAAAGAATGAGTGGGAGTTTCCGTGGTTTTGAAGAAAAATTCGGAGGTAAGGTATTTGTGATCTTCTCGGCAAGAACAGGAAATAAAAAAGATATTGTAAACAAGAATGTTATAGAAGAGATAAAAGAAGAAATTGAAAGGTTAAAGAAAGACAGCTTGTAACTATACAAAAACATAACAGCTTAAGAATACGGTAGTCAGTGTAAAAATATTAATGTCGTGGAAATATAACAGGAACAATAACCTACAACTTTTTTTGATATACCGGAGGGCAGAATGGATAAAAACAGTCATATTAATCAAATTATAGAAATATTTTCAAAGGATGTAAAAACTATTTTCAAAGATAATGTTGTATCTGTAATTTTAACCGGCAGTGCTGTTACAGAAAATTATAATCCGAAAGTGTCGGATATTAATTTTCTTGTTATTATTAAAAAGCATGATTTTGATCAGCTTAAAATGGTAAGAAAATTCGTAAGAAAATGGAGCAGAAAAAAAATAAGTGTTCCGCTTTTTTTAACTGAAGAGTATATTCAAAAATCCCTTGATTCTTTCCCCATAGAATTTTTAAATATGAAATCAAATTACATACTTGTTTACGGGAAGGATGTATTAAAGAATCTGAAATTTAAAAACAGTGACGTAAGACTGCAGTGTGAAAGAGAACTAAAGGGAAAACTCCTTCACCTTCGGCAGGGTTATATTAATACAATGGGATCAAAAACTTTAATTTTAAGATTGATCAGGGAATCTTTTGTGTCATTTGCTTCAATTTTCAGAGCTCTTCTTTTACTGAAAAATGAAGATTCTGCAGGTGCGAGAGATGAGGTTATTGAGAAAACGTGTGAAATATTCAATCTCGATCATGAGATATTTATTGCATTAAACAATATCAAAGAAGGGACTCTTAAACTTTCCGCCAAAGAACTTGATTTATTGATGGTTGATTATATTAATGAAATATCGAATTTAAGTCAATCTGTTGACAGTATGTAAAAAAATCTAACAGGAGGGTAAAATGTCAAAAGGAGCAAAAACCGGGCTGATAGTAACAGGCGTTATTCTGGTAATAGTTTTGATAATTGCTGTCAGTATAAAAAATATTTATAATAATTTTGTATCTCTTGATGAATCTGTGAGCCAGTCATGGTCGCAGGTGCAGAACGTTTATCAAAGAAGAGCAGACCTTATACCTAATCTTGTGGAAACAGTAAAGGGGTATGCAAAACATGAAAAACAGACTCTTCTGGCTGTTACAGAAGCAAGAGCAAAACTCGGCGGAGTAACAAACATTAATGCAAATGATCTTACTCCTGAAAAACTTGCTCAATTTCAGCAGGCTCAGGCTGGTTTAAGCAGTGCTCTTCAAAGACTTATGGTTGTAGTTGAAAGATATCCGGATCTTAAAGCAAATCAGAATTTTATCAGACTGCAGGATGAACTTGCAGGAACTGAAAACAGAATTGCTGTAGAGAGGAAACGGTTTACTGAAGCTGTGCAGGCATATAACAGGTATGTACGCAGATTCCCGCAGGTTCTTTTTGCAGGTATGTTCGGATTTGAGAAAAAGGCCTATTTTGAGGCTGAGAAATCAGCACAGCAGGTTCCTAAAGTAAAATTTTAAATTGATAAAATTATTAAGCAGGATATCCGTATGCCGGGGAAATTTTTAAGACTCATGTCTTAATACAGGCATATACCGGGTATTCCTGCTTAAATAAGTCAGGGGCAGGTTTAAGGAACAGATATTTTATGTTGTACGAATCAATATTGTATTCTTAAATAAATTAATTAAACAAAGAAGCTGCCCTGTTTTTGTTCTTTTTGTGAGACCGGAACCTTTGAAAGGTTCATAAACACAGCAATATCTGCAATTAATCAGCTTAATAATTTAATTATAACAAAACAGATTATTACGGAGTTTATCATGTCTTCTACAGTAATAATTGTGTTTGCAGTAACAGCGTTTATTGCAGGTTATCTCATCTATGGCAGATACCTTGCAAAAAAGTTCGGACTTGATATTAACCGCAGAACACCTTCTCATTCTATGAGAGATAATGTTGATTATGTGCCTGCAAAGTGGCCTGTGCTTTTCGGACACCATTTTGCTTCCATAGCAGGAGCTGCGCCGATTATCGGCCCAGTTACAGCAGCTGTTTTCGGGTGGGTTCCTGTTCTTTTATGGATAGTTCTCGGATCAATTTTCCTGGGTGCTGTGCATGATTTCACTTCCCTTGTAGCGTCAATACGACATAAAGGGCAATCTATAGGCGAAGTGATTCGGGAACATATTGGCAGTACAGGTAAGCAGCTGTTTTTAATATTTGCTTGGTCCACACTGATTCTGGTTATTGCCGCTTTTGTTATTCTTGTAGCTAAAACTTTTATTATGACACCGGAAGTCGCTACATCATCAGGTCTGTTTTTAATTCTTGCCGTGTTTTTCGGATTTAGTGTTTACAGGAAAAACCTAAGTATCGGCATTGCTACATTAATCGGAGTGGTTCTGCTTTTAATCTGTATCTATGCAGGACTTGCAGCGCCTGCTGCAATTTCCCGCAGCCCTCAAACAGCACAGCAGGCGTGGACATGGATTATACTTGCATATATTTTCATAGCTTCTGTTACTCCTGTGTGGATTTTACTGCAGCCCAGAGATTATCTCAACTCTTTTTTATTGTATATGATACTGATTTCCGCTTTTATCGGAATTCTGGTTAAAAATCCTGCTGTACATTTTCCTGCATTTACTCATTTTTATGATCCTCATATGGGAGCAATGTTTCCTATTCTTTTTGTGACAGTTGCATGCGGTGCAATTTCCGGATTCCATTCTTTGGTTGCTTCCGGAACAACGGCAAAACAACTTGACAGGGAGCCTGATGCTCTGAAAATCGGATACGGAGGAATGCTTGTTGAAGGACTTCTCGCAGTAATTGCTTTAATTGCAGCTGTAACGCTTATTCCTGTACATTACAGAGATTTCTTTCCTGTGGGAGGAAAGGCTAACCCAATCGGTCTTTTTGCATCAAGTGTGGGCGGTTTTATTTCTGTTCTTGGAATTCCGCAAAAAGCAGCGGTTACATTTGCAGCAATGGCAGTTTCCGCTTTTGCACTGACTTCTCTTGATACGGCAACCCGGCTTGGCAGATTTATTTTTCAGGAATTTTTCCGGTCTGAAAATAAGACAAAGGTAAATACATTTTTAACAAATAGATTTGTTGCAACCTTTTTTACAGTACTTCCGGGAGGTCTTCTTGCTCTTACAGGCCAGTATCAGTCAATATGGCCAATATTCGGTTCTGCAAATCAACTCCTTGCAGCTTTGGCGCTGTTAGCAGGCAGTGTCTGGCTGGCCAAATTAAAGAAGAAAAATTTTTTTCTTGTTATTCCCATGATTTTTATGTTTGCAGTTACCTTAACTGCTCTTGTTTTCTTAATAATAAAAAAACTGAAGATTATTTACGGATTTTTTATTCTTGGTGAAAAACAATTACAAATCGGCATAACCGGCACCATATTTTTGCTGATTATTGCTGTACTTCTTTTTTCAGTAGCTGTTATTCTTGCGAAGCAGGCAGCTATGTCTCTTACAAAGAAAGATTAAATATAACAAGACGGGAACTGACTATGAGTATTGATTCCAGTGTAAATCAGAGGTTTACATCCAGAATAACCTTCTTATTGAGTGTTCTCGGTATTGCAGTGGGTACGGGAAATATATGGAGATTTCCGAGGATTGCGGCTCAATGCGGAGGAGATCAGGGGGCAGGAGCTTTTCTTATTGCGTGGGTTATTTTTCTTTTTGTATGGAGTATCCCGCTTATAATAGGAGAGTATGCTCTCGGCAGAAACTACAGAAGCGGAGTTATATCAACTATTACAAAAGCAGCAGGCAGGGCGTTTTCATGGATGGGTACGTTTATTGCGTTTGTATCAACAGCAATAACTTTTTTCTATTCCGTAATAGTCGGATGGTGTATTTACTACTTTGTTCGTATGCTCACAAAACCTTTGCCGCTTTCAACAGAATCGTCTATGACCATCTGGAATAATTACCAGTCCGGTGGCTGGCCTTTGATTTTTCATGCTTTGGCAATGTTGATAGGCGCTTTTGCAATATGGAAGGGCGTGAATTCAATTGAACGGGTTAATAAAGTGCTTATTCCAACGCTGCTTATAATTGTATTTATTTCAGTAATCAGAGCTCTTACTTTGCCCGGCGCATGGGATGGTGTCAAATATCTGTTCACACCTCAGTGGAGCCAGCTTACAAGGCCAAGAATCTGGTTAGAAGCCCTCACTCAGAATGCGTGGGATACAGGAGCGGGCTGGGGTCTTTTTTTAACATATGCAGCATATATGAAAAAAGAACACGGTCTTGTAAAAAATGCTTTTATTACAGGAATCGGGAACAATACCATTTCCATACTCTCAGGTATTATGATTTTCGGAACTGTGTTTGCAGTGTTGAAAAGTGAAATGCTTATGAGCCGTCCGGAAATACTGGAAATAATGAAAACCAGCGGCCCTGCTTCAACAGGTCTTACATTTATCTGGATGCCTCAGCTTTTTGCGAGAATGATGTTCGGACATCCAATTGCTGTTCTTTTCTTCCTGGGGCTGACTTTTGCAGGTTTTTCTTCTTTGATTGCAATGCTGGAACTCCCTACGAGAGTTCTTGTAGATTCGGGAGTCAAGAGAAAATTGTCAATTGCTATTGTTGTAGGTGCAAGTTATTTGTTTGGTATTCCGTCCGCACTGAACCTGAATCTGTTAAGCAATCAGGATTTTGTCTGGGGTCTGGGACTGATTTTATCAGGTGCATTTATATCCTTTACACTTGTCAAAGCCGGTATAAGCAGAATACGAACAGAAGTTATCCTTGTTGATAAAAATGATTTATCAATAGGGCCTTTATGGGAAAAGATAATCAGCTATGTTGTACCTGCTATGGCTGCAGCGCTTCTTTTATGGTGGCTGTCTCTCTGTGCAACTGTTTATGCACCAAAGGAGTGGTGGAATCCTTTAAGCCCTTTCAGTGTTGCCACTGTACTGGGACAGTGGGCTCTGGTTCTGCTTATTTTCAGGGGATTTAACCGGTGGATATCAGAAAAAATGGTAAAATAACGGTTCAAAGATTATCCGTTCTGCAATTGGCAGAAGATTAATATATGAAAGAGATCGGCCTGAATACTTAATACTTAATAATAAGCTCTCAGATCAGACAGTCTGAGAGCTTTGCATGAGCACATAAAACAAACATATCCGTTAACATATAAAATAATCGGATTTTCAATTTGCTTCTGACCAGCGGGCTGATTATTTTATTTATCGGTTGTATTCTGAATGTTGAACAGATTATTACTGAAAGCCGAATAAAGGGGCAGCCCCAGACTGACAGGAAAAAATAAGATGAATCAAATCCGGGATCAAAAAGAGAATTTACAGACAGACCTTTTTACTTCTCCCGATCTTTTATCTGAACTTACAGACCAGCAGAGAGAGGCTGTGGAATTCGGGCAGGGTCCTCTTCTGATTGTTGCAGGAGCAGGAACAGGCAAGACCATGGTTCTGACAAGAAGAATAGCTTATCTTATTCTTAACAAACTTGCAGACCCGGATCAGATTCTTGCATTGACGTTTACTGACAAAGCTGCTGCGGAAATGGAAGAGAGAGTTGATATGCTTCTGCCGTACGGTCTGTCAAATGTTCATATTTCAACTTTTCACTCTTTCGGAGATTCGATTTTAAAGCAGTACGGCCTTGAAATCGGAATTAATCCTGATTATCAGGTGTTATCAAAACCGGAGCAGGCGATTTTTTTCAGGGAGCACCTTTTTGAATTTCCTTTGAATCTGCTGCGGCCTCTTGGCAATCCCACAGCTTCAATAGTTCACATTTTAAATGTAATTTCAAGAGCAAAAGATGAGGATGTGTCGCCTGACCGGTATATTGAGTTTGCGGAAAATCTTCTTAAAAAAGCTGAATCTGCAGATGAGAACAGAGATCAACTGACAGACAGAGCCAGAAAACAACTTGAAATAGCCGGAACTTACAAAAAGTATCAGGAGCTGTTGATAAAAGAAGGAAAAGTGGATTTCGGGGATCAGGTATTTCTGGCGCTTAGCCTTTTAAGAG
>Ga0190344_1000841_pt1 | contig 12766 bp, 15 predicted proteins | sample 48721323_MG_FD_161662 | JGI IMG/M metagenome (GOLD analysis project Ga0190344, IMG submission 161662) | Hydrothermal vent microbial mat bacterial communities from Southern Trench, Guaymas Basin, Mexico - 4872-13-2-3_MG | ecosystem: Environmental > Aquatic > Marine > Hydrothermal vents >... | reverse complement strand
TGGTTTTGTAGGGGCGTATTGCAATACGCCCCTACGGTGGCATGTTTAACGGGATGATGTTCGTTCGTGATCCACACCAAATTCACGGGCCGACCTAAAGGTCGGCCCCTACGTAACCCCTTGTGTTTGTTTAGAATACGTTTGTAGGGGCAGGTTGATTCTCAATGAATTGGTGCCTGCCCTTTTCCATATTTGACGAGGACAACCACGGGGGGTTGCCCCTACAAAACCATCCGAACACCAACCCGCAGGGGCGCAGCACGCTGCGCCCTTTGTAATTCCGTTCACCTTGATTTACCCCTCAGTTCCGGCGTAGAATGAATCCGTCCTTAATGAAAGGAACCCTCGTGAAGATTCTTCTCGCCGCCAGTGAGGTCGTCCCCTACGCCAAGACCGGCGGGCTTGCAGACGTCGCTGGCGCGCTGCCCGGACAGTTCTCCGCTCTGGGACACGATGTCCGGCTGATCATGCCTCGCTATCAGGAGGTGCGGCAGCCGCTGACCCTGTTGAAGAGCGACCTCTCTGTGGAACTGGGCGGAGAGCGAATCTCCTTCGACCTGTTCGAAGACAGCTCTCAGGGCTACACCGCCTGGTTCGTGGACTGCCCCCGCTTCTTCGACCGCGAGGGGCTGTATCAGCTTGACGGCGAAGACCATCCCGACAACGCCGCCCGGTTCATCTTCTTCAGCAAGGCGATTTTGGCGGTGGCGGAGGCGATGGAGTTCCCGCCGGACATCATCCACGCCCACGACTGGCAGACCGCCCTGGTTCCGCTGCTGCTAAAGCGGGGCGAGTACCCGTTCTTCGCGAAGACCGTCACGGTGCTGACCATCCACAACCTCGCCTACATGGGCAACTTCCCGCCCCGGGTCGCTCTGCCGCTGATCGGCCTCGGCGCGGGCATCTTCACCGCCGAGGGAATCGAGTATTACGGCAAGGCGAACCTGCTCAAGGCGGGGCTGATTGCCGCCGACCTGCTGACCACGGTGAGCCGCCGCTACGCCGAGGAGATTCTGAGCCACGAGTTCGGTTACGGTCTGGAGGGGGTGCTGACGAAGCGGCGGTCTGACCTCCACGGCGTGCTGAACGGGATTGACTACGTCCTCTGGAACCCGGCGACGGACGAGGAGCTTCCGGCGAATTTTTCGGCGGAGAATCTGACCGGCAAGACTCTCTGCAAGAAGGAGTTACAGCGGGAGTTCGGCTTGCCGGAGCGCAGCGACCTGCCCCTCTTCGGTATCGTAACCCGCCTGGCAGACCAGAAGGGGCTGGACATCTTTGCGAAAGCAGCGGAGCGGTTCTTCGCCAAAGAGCTGCAGTTCGTCCTGCTGGGAACCGGGCAGGCGAAGTACCATCGGCTCTTTGGAGAGCTGCGGGAGCGGCATCCCACAAAGTGTGCCGTGGCACTGAAGTACGACTCCTCGGTGGCGCAGCGGATCTACGCCGGCAGCGACCTCTTCCTGATGCCCAGTCGCTACGAACCCTGCGGGCTGGGGCAGCTCATAGCATTAGCATACGGGACAATTCCCCTGGTTCGGGCGACGGGAGGGCTTGCCGATACCATCACCGAGGGCGAGAACGGCTTCTCCTTTACCGATTACACCGCCGAGGAACTGCTGAAGACCGTTGAGCGGGCGTTGAAGGCGTTCAACAACAGCGAGATATGGAGCAACCTCCAGCGAAATGCCTTCGGCAGCGATTTCTCCTGGACGGTCTCGGCAAAGCGGTATCTGGAGCTGTTTGAGAAAGCAATCGCCGGATGGGGATAAATATGTAGGGGCAGACCCCTGTACCTGCTCTTTGCCATATCTGCGATCGTGTAAAAAGCCCCCCCTCCCCCCAGGGGGGGAGGGTCGGGGAGGGGGGCTATCGCTAATCAATGTTAATACCCCACGCCACCAAATGGCAGATGGTTTAGCCGTGCGATGTCTCTCGTGGCAGCCGGACTTCGTCCGGCTAATGGGCGGGTGTGGACACCCGCCCCTACGGGTGATTGATGATTGCAGGGCAATCACAAGGATCACCCCTGCAATCATCAAGTTCTCGCCTTTTATCATACTATTGCCATTTAATCATAATATCTTTCCAGCTTGATCAGGGTGCCGAGGATGCGGCACTCTTCGTCATGCTCCGGATCGAGGGGGATCGGCGGCTGGCGGTGGTTCGACCCCAGCATCCAGAGCGTCTCGCCGACTCGCCGCAGCCGCTTCAGGGTTACATCGGTCTGATTAACGAGGAGGGCGTAGATGTCTTTCTCGTTGATTTCCTTCTGGTTAAGGGTTGGGTTGATCAGGGCGAGATCCCCGGTGAGGATGCCGTCGCCGCTCATCGAATCGCCCTCGACCCGCAGGAAAAAGCAGTTTTCCGGCGTCCCACGGGGAACGTGGGTGGTCAGCGTGGTGGTCTCCTCTGCCTGAGGATCGGCAAGAGGCTGCCCGGCGGCGATCCTCCCCACCAGGGGGAAGGAGAGCAGCTCGAAGCCGGGGAGGGTGTCCACCGCCTGCTCGGCGCGGCGCATCAGCTCCCGTAACGTCAGGTTATCAAGGGGCTTGGACGACTGCCGTATCCCGGTGAGCAGCTCCTCCTCGGTAATGCCGAGAACCTGCGCCAGGCTGCTGGCGTAGCGACCGCTGGGGCGATGACCGCGATTCTCCCAGTTGTCAATATACTGGGGAGGAACACCGACCAGTCGTGCCAGCTCCGCCGGACGGAGGTTGAGAGCCTCCCGCAGCCGCTTAACTCGAATGCCGAGACGTGCTTGTCTATGTGAGAGTGGAATGTTACCAATGATCGTTTTTTTGCTGTCGCTAGCTTTTGCACTCGGCGATGAACGTCTTGTGGTTCGTTTTGCTGCTTTTTCTTTCATGACGCTACTCCATTTCTAATGGGAGTAAAAGTAAGCGACCAGCGGGAGCGGAACATTCTCAAGGTTTTCTGGGCGAAGCCCAGTTTTGTGATGCAACGCACCGCGTTGCTGCGTAAGCCTAGTTTTTTCATGGTAATGCTCCTCGGATAAAATCATCCTTGACATGCTTCGATGATGTATGTATGATACACTGCGTCGCCAGCAAGGACAGTGTAGTATAAAATTGTGTCATTGTCAAGGATCGTTAATACCATCATCAAGTTAGCCCCTCATCCCAACGGGGCGAGGGCGAAAAGGAGAACTCAATGGAACATCTAGCCGCCGATAATACACCGGAGTACGACCGTGAAGCTGAACTGCGACGATTGCTGCGGCTCTATCCTCTGGCTCTGGCACGGTTGAGCAGCCCGCCGACCTTCCAGTTCCAACCACGGGGGAAGCAGACCAACAGCATCCACCGGAGCATCGAGGAATGGCTGGAGGTGAAACTTACCGTAGAACGGCTGTTGGCAAGACTATCCCAGCGGGAGCAGCAGGCGGTGCGGGGTTACTACTTCCTCGGCTACAGGCAGGGGGAGGTCGCCCAGGGTCTGGGAATCAGCCAGTCGCGCCTCTCCCGAATCCTCTCCACCGCCCGGCAGAGCTTACTCTTTTTTTACCAATAACATCATACAGGTGTCATAAAACAGCCGTCTCAATCCGTAAAGGTAAGTGCAGGGGGGTGATGTCCTCGCGATTAAGACAAGGGGCTTTAGCCCCTTGCGGATTTGGCACGTACTTCACTTTTTCCAAGGGGTTGAAACCCCTTGTCTTAAAATCAAAACCTGATGGACGTTATACCCTATCCCCCATGGGGAGGGGACTCGTCCCACGGGTCAAGGTGAGGGGCAGAATCTCTTCCCGTCCGGCGGGTCGACCTGAAGGTCGACCCCTACATAAAACCACAAAGGAAGATCATGCGCAGATTACCCCCCGGAGTCTGGTCGTTGCGGCGGATTGTGAATGCCGTCGCCGCCGAGAACCCCACCCTCTCAATCGATGAGGTCGCCCGTCGCTCCCGCGAAATTTTCAACTTCATGCTCCGCGACGCCGACCGCTGGTTCTCATCGGGCAAGCGACTCTACCGCCTGCGAGGTCTTTTCAGTGGCGCAACTGGCGAAACGTAGCGTTCATAAAAATGTCATAAGAGGTGAGTACACAGGTTTGATCCTCTAACATATCAAGAGTAATCACAGGGGCAACCCCCCGTGGTTACCCTTCGTTGAGTCGGCAAAGGGCGCGGCACGCCGCGCCCCTACGAAAACCTCATGTTGTTTAACGATTATTTTATGGGATAAATACATTATGAAATCTTCAGATCTATCCCCCCGGGACGAGGTCATCATCCTGCTGCGGCGGTTACTGAGCCGTGCCAGCGAGGGCATCGAGTCCGGCGAGTTCGCCCTGACCAAGCCGAAGGAGGTACTCGACGCGGCGAAGCTCCTCCTGGACCTGCTGGGGCAGAAGCCCCCGCTGGACAGGAAGAGTCGTGCCGTCGGCAAACGACTGGTAGAGCGGTTGGAGAGATTAGAAGAGTAGTGGCATAGCGTGCCGTGCCCTCGTATTATGTCTGATTGTGTAATAACAAAGGGCAGGCACAGGGGTCTGCCCCTACAACCCCGCGCGATGAAAACGCCACCCGCAGGGGCGAATCTTGTATTCGCCCTGAACCACCATTGGTTTGGCAAAGGGCGCGGCGTGCCGCGCCCTTACAATGTCAAAACCTTGCGAATATTATCCCCTCCCCCTGGGGGGAAGTAGAGACTGATTAAATCAATAACATAATTAGGAAGACATGAATGAATCAATCTGGAATCGCCTGCGGGGAGTTCCCGCAGATGTTCAGCGGCGGTATCTGCGCCTGCTGCTGCGGCAGAACCCCTGGCTCTTCCTGCGCGGCTGCCTCTATCCCGACCGAACCTTCCAGCCCTTTCACCAGGACTGGCTGGAGCTGTTAGCAAACAACCCCCGCTCACTGCTGCTGGCACCACGGGGGTTCTTCAAGACCACCACGGCGACGGTGGGGCTGCTGGCTCATCGAGCCTTCTTCTATCCAGAGGCGGCGCAGCTGCTGGTCTCGGCGACGGGTCGGCAGGCTCGGCTGATCCTCACCGAACTGCGCTCCGTCCTCGCCAATGAGGAAATCGCCTGGCTGGGGGAGGGTTCCCCCTTCCAGCGATCCACCCGCAGCGGGCTGTGGCTCCATCGGCGGGGGCATCGCAAGGAGCCGACCATCGCCGCCCTCGGCTCCGGTCAGGGCCTTGTCGGGCGGCATCACGATGGCATCGTCGGCGATGACCTCGTCGGGCAGCGCACCGCCGCCACTCAGCACGCCCGACAGCGGCTGGCGAGCTGGTTCACCAATGTCCTCACGCCGACCCTGCTGCCCGGCGGGTTTCTTCATTTAGTCGGGACGAGGCACCACCCCCGCGACCTCTACGACGGGCTGCTGCGCCGGGGGATTGCCACTAACTCGGACACCCGCTCGGCGATAAAGCCCGACGGAGAGCCGCTCTTCCCCGACCGCTGGTCAGCGGCGAAGCTCGAAGAGCGACGGACGGAGCTTGGTCCCATCGCCTTCGCCCTCCAGTATCAAAATGACACCGGCCCTGCCGATGGCAGTTTCTTCAAGCCGGAGTGGCTCCAGCGGCGGGTTGGCGAGCTGCCCCTCTTCGCCACCACGGTGATCGGCGTCGATCTCGCCCTGGGCGGGGCGGACTATCTGGCAATCATCGTCCTTGGCATCACCGCCGGCGGCGACTGGCACATCATTGAGTCCCCCCAGGCGCGGCTCGACTTCTCTGCCCAGCTGGAGCTGATCGCCCGCCTGGCGCGGCGGTATCGCCCCTCGGTCATCGGGGTGGAGTCGGTTGCCTATCAGCTCGCCGCCGTGCAGGAGCTGCGCCGACGCTATCGCCTGTCGGTTATCGCCCTGCGCCCACGGGGTGGCAAGCTGCTCCGCGCCCAGTCGCTGGCCGCCTGGCTGGCGACAGGACGGCTCTGGCTGCCGCCAACGCCGGGGCCGCTCACCGATGAGCTACTCGCCTTTCCCCAAGGACAGCACGACGACCTGACCGATGCCCTCGGCTACGCCTGCGAGCTGGCAGCGGGCAGGGCAATCACCAACACCGACTACCGCACCGACGAGCAGAACGACCTCGCAGCAGACGATCCCCTGGCGAAGGCGCTGGGGATTTGAGGATGTGTTTGTTGATTAATCAACAAAAGGGTCTGTAAACCTGCTACAATGTTACCGGAGGGTTGCTCTAAACTCCACCGACTTCTTAATGGGAATAGCATATGAAAATACCAGATTTTGACTATACTGGACACTTGCCACCCTATCAGGGCAACCCAGCACTTTCAAGCAATAATATGTCTCCATACAGTACGAGCTTGCTTGAAGTTGTTAAACGGTTTGGGCATACGAAGCATAGACGAAACATCTTAAAGCTGTTTATTCAATTTCGTGAGGAGCTGTACAACAGTGGAATCTCAGAGGGTTATCAATGGATTGCTGGTAGCTTCATCACTCAAAAAGAAAAGTTTTTGGGAGAAGAACCTGGGGATGTTGATGTCGTAACCTTCTATAGCGTAGACAAAGTAGTGGGTGAGAAGGTCAAAGCTGATTATAAAAGCAGCGATGGTAAACACTTCTTGAGAAGAGACTACGCAAAAGAACAATGGAAAACCGATGCTTTCTTCATCAACCTTCACCCCAAAAACATACACAAAATTATCGATGATACTAGATATTGGTTTGGATTATTTGGACATAAGATGTTGACCATAACTTATACAACTATGGTTGGGTGTGTCAAATGTGGAACGATCAATGAAACGAATGCCATGCTAGAACATAATCATTGGAAAGGTCTGCTAAGGATAAACTTAGATCAAGCACTGGATCATCTGGCACTTGAAGAAATAGAGAGGAGGGAAAGAGATGAAGAAGCTAACGACAAAAGAGATACTGCAGGACGAGATTAAGGGATTCCGAACTATGTTGGAAGATATCCCTGAAGACGACTTTATTTCTCGTATTTCGTTGAGTTCTCGAATCGAATCCCTCGAAGAAGAGTTAAAAAACTTGCCTGAGGAGATACCCAAGGCTGAGCCTGCCAGAGTTGTGGTGAAGTTTGACGGAAAACCAGTGATTAGGCAAGAAGGAATTGCCTCTACTTTTGCAACTAAAGCTACCGGAGGATTCAATAAACTAGTGAGAGCCGTCTATGCTTGTTTGCAAGACGAGGACGTTGCAGAAGCTGGTCGTTTACCTGGCAAAGATATGTTGATGATCACCGGAGTAGTTCATGGCTCCTTTGGTTTTGTCATGGAAGAAATTGAATCAGAGGAATTAGCCGAACCAAATCAGTTAATCATGAATAATAGCTATGGTTCACTACAGGAAGCAGTTGATGAAACACTGGAGCTTATTGAAGAAGCAAAGAATAGCGATTCTTTTATTAGCAAACTATCTGACATAGGTAAGCGGTCACACAAACCTTTAACGGATTTTATCAATACGTTAAGTGCGAATAATGCAACGCTGCACCTCTCTTCTCCGACCCACGAGGTTGATTTGAATATTGATTCCGTCCAAGCTGTAAAGAAAAATATCAATGATTCTGAGCCAACTGAAAATGAAACAGATCCGAAACTATTGGTTAATAGGCTTTATCTTTTGCCACAAAAACGTGAAGCTGAGTATTGGCTTCCAGGCGATGAAACTGTTAGGAATTGCAGGGTATCTAGAAGTATATCGAAGGAAGATATTGACAAGGCTATAGAATATGTGAGAAGACAAAGTAAGAAAGTTTCTGCCGTGTTTAGGGAAACTACGACAAAAACACCAACGAAAACTAGCACGAAGCGTACACTAATTCGTTTTATCTTCGAGTAAGATACAATTCTGTGCACTTACAGCCCCCTTTTGGGGGCTTTTTCATTATCATATTCAACCGGAGATCCTCATGCCATTATTTAACCGTAATACCCGTAACAAACGCCGCAAGACGAAAAACCTCGCCGCTGCTTCTCCTCTTGGGCGACCCCGCGCCGTCAGCTCGCTGCCCACGCCCGTTGAGGGCGGACGACCGAGCCTCGCTGTACTGAACCAGATGCGCCGCCACGGTCTCGTCGCCGCTGCCCTCAACGTCATTAAGGGACCGATCATCTCCGCCCAGTGGAGCATCACCGCCGACGACCCGGAGCTTGCCGCCGAGCTGCGCAGCCAGCTGGAGCCGATCTGGCGGCGGCTGATGACCCAGGCACTCACCGTGCTGGACTATGGTCATGCCGCCATCGAGGTGGTCTTCGACCGCCGGGGCGAGCGCACCGTCATCGCCGAGACCCGGGGGCTGGATCCCTCTCGCGTCGAGCCGCTTACCGACGACAGCGGACGGGTGCAGGGCGTGCGCTGGCAGGGCGGACAGAAGGCGGTGGAGCTTGAATCGCCGAAGTACCTCTGGCTGACCCACGGGGCGGAGTTCGGCGACCCTGCGGGGCGGAGCCACCTCACCCCGGCGTGGCCCTTCTGGCGCGCGCTCACCTACGCCGTCCTCTACGGCAACCGCTGGCTGGAGCGTCATGCCCTGCCACCGGCTGTGGTTCGCTATCCGGCGGAACTGACCGTGGACTCCGCCGGCAATCCGGCTCCGGCAAACGAGGCACGCGCCCTCTCCCTCGCCAAGCGGCTGAACTCCGAGCATCCCGCCATCGCCCTGCCCCAGCCAGCGGAGAAGGACAGTCCGGGCTGGGAGATCGAGCTGCTGAAGAACACCGCCGACGTAGGACCGCTGCTGGACTGGGTTCGGTACCTCTCCCGGATGCTCCTCACCAGCCTCTTCGTGCCGGAGAAGGCACTCTATCAGGACGGCGCTGGCTCCCACGCTCTCGTCGCCGAGCAGGTGAACACCTTCCTGCTGACCCTGGACGGGCTGGCAAGGGAGCTGGCAGAGCAGCTCTCCGCCGGACTCCTCGACCCGCTCTCCACGCTGCTGGGCTATCCCAACGCCCGCCCTCGTCTGGTCATCGCCACCCTGGCAAGCTCCCGTCGCAAGCTCTATAAGGAACTCCTCGTCGAGATGATTCGTAAAGGCGAGGTGAACCTGTCGGCGGAAAAGCTGGCAGAGGAGTTGAGCGTGCCGCTGGGGGAGTAGCAGGAGCTAGATAGTCCTGTTGTCAGTCAGTAGTTCTATGCTATACTGCCATTGTGAGAGCTGTGTGTGGCTCCAACACCTGCTAAGGAGAGAGACATGGTGAGCAAAAAAAAGAAGAAACCACACACCATATTTCTGAGTATTTTGGGATACAAAGAAGATGGCGATTTCGTTGCTCTTTGTCTGGAGATGGATTTGCGGGGTTGGGGTGATTCCTTCGAAGAGGCAGAGGAAGAGCTGATAGGCATGATTAATGCCCAAATCTCCTTCGCCATTCAAGAAAACGACCTGAGCCTGCTCGATCACCCCGCTGAGGAGAAGTACTGGCATCTTTTTAAGGAACATCAGCAGCGTTCTCTGCATCATATTCTCGATGATACAGATGAAAGAGATAGCCTGGTAGATGTTCTATCGTTTTCTGCCGATTCTGTACCCACGAAGCCAACCTTCGTTCGGGTTGCATAGCAATGGGCAAGACGTACAAACATCGAGAGCTTCGTAAAGCATTGCGGAAATACGATAAACGCTTCCGGTTCCTCTATGGCAGAGGCAAGGGAAGCCATTGTATAATTGAGCATCCCGATGTTAATGGATGTCGCAGGGTGTATCCTCTGCCCTACCACGGTGATAACTGCGACATAAAAGCCGGTTACATCAAAGACATCAAGCGGATTTTCAATCTCCCAAACAGAGTCCTGCCTTAAGCGTACTTACCAGCTATTATATACAGTACAAGATGTTTCACCCCAGCCGCCTGTTGGCGGCTTTTTCTATGCCAATTCATCAAATACTCAAACCAAGGAGGAAGATGCACAGAACACCCTTTAGCCCGCTGCGGTGGTCGCCGGGTTCGCCAACCAGCCCGTCGGTGGCGGCTAATCCAACGGCGGCTGCCCCTGCCCGGAAGTTCCGTAAAGAGATCGCCCGGGTGGGGAGCTACGCTCACCCAGACGGCGAGCTTGAATTCACGCCGGAACGTCTGGCAAGCTGGGTTGCCAGCTTCGAGGCGGCTAAAGCCGCTGGCGTAGAGCTGCCCGTCCCCCTGGGGCATGACCCCGATCCCGCCGCCAACGCTGGCTGGGTGGAGTCCCTCGAACTCTCCCCTGAGGGCGACAAGCTCTACGCCGTCCTGGTGATCACCCGCCCCGATGTGGCGGCGTTGGTGGAGAACGGCACGATCCGCCACACCTCGCTGGCTCTGGGGCCACTCGCCGATGACAGCGGAAATTTCTGGGAGGAGGCGATTCTCGAAATCAGCCTGGTCAACGACCCCCACGTGCGGCGGCAGGAGCCTTTCGTCCTCCTCGCCGGAGCGCGGGAGCTGGCAATCGCCCTGGCTGCGGCTCGGAAAGAGTCCACTGTTGAGAAGCCAGCAGAATCGGTAATCCCGGAGACTACCGCTGTCTCCGCTATGGAAGCCAAGCTGGACGGGTTGATCGCCGCCGGTCTGCTCCCCGCCGAGCTGCGGGAGGATGTGCTGTCTCTACTCACGCTGCTGCCCGACGAAGCCACCCGGCTGAAGCTCCTGGAGACCTACCGCCGCCGGGGGGTGAAGCTTGGTGCGTCGACCCGTCCCGTTGCCGCCCGAACCTTCGATCCGGAGGTAGAGCAGGTCGCCCGACGCTTTGGACTGCCACCGGAAGAGCTGGCGCATTACCTTGCAGCGCGGTGCGCTGCACCACAGATTCACGGCTAACCGACAAAGGTTGATTGTAATCACTTCCGCGTTTAGCCGCTCCCGTTGGTCGCTCGCAGTTCCACGGGACGCATTACCTCAAGAGCAGGACAGCGGTGTAGCGCAACACCATTTCCCCCTCCCCCTGAGGGGGGAGGGACGGGGAGGGGGGCTGTCGCCAAACAGCGTTGATTGCAATAGAGCATCGAGTGTTAGTTGCTTAGGCTGCGCAATGTCCTCTTCGCAAGCTCAATATCCATTGAGAATAGCCCCCCTTCCTAACCTTCCCCCCAGTGGGGGGAAGGGATAACCCCACGCACGCTTTACACATCCACAATTCACACAACAAGGAGACCTAATGGCACTCACCGACAATCGTTATGACGAACGCTTCGCCGCTGGCTGGCAGCTTCCGCTCCCCGTCGCCGCCAGCACCCAAATCTTCAAGGGCGGCTTCGTCTGTCTCAACGCCGCCGGCTATCTGGTTCCGGCGAGCGACACCGCCGGGCTGCGCTGTGTTGGCGTGGCAAGGGACGGCTCGGACAACTCCGACGGCTCCGCCGGGGAGAAGCAGGTCGTCGTGGTTACTCAGGGTAGCATCGTCATCGGCAAGAGCGGCGCGGTCAACGCCGACCTCGGCAAGACCGCCTTCTGCGTTGACGACGAGACCGTCGCCCTCAGCAGCACCAACTCCATCACCGCCGGGCTGATCGTCGCCGTGGAGGACGCAAGCCACGTGCGGGTGCGGTTTGATGCGAACTGCGCGTAGCAGCGCGTCAGTCCTTCTCCCTCTCCCCTTTGGGGAGGAACTCGTCCACGGGTCGGGGTGAGGGGTGGAACGTCAATCCCGTTCACGGGCCGACCTAAAGGTCGGCCCCTACGTTAACCCTGAAGGATGTTAACCCGTAGGGGCGGAGCGTCTAACAAAGCCCCCCTCCCTAAATCCCTCCCCCCAATGGGGGGGAGGGTAATGTATTTGTAAATCTCCTCCAAGGGGGGGAGGGATAAAACCTTACGCAAACATTCCCAGACAAGGGGCTTGAGCCCCTTGCGGAATGGGGATACGTCGTAAATGCAGCAAGGGGTTGAAACCCCTTGTCTCAACATCAAAACCCTGCGTATCGTCATAACCTAACCGAAAGGAAAACATGCCTTTTACCACCGCCAGTGACCTCTCGCCGAAGATGCTCGAAGGGGTCGTCCGCACCGAGTTCTTCCGCGCCTATCACCAGCTCCGCCAGACCGACTGGCAGCGATTCACCACCGAGGTCTCCTCCGGCGCCGCCGAGGAGTATTACGACTGGCTCCAGCTCCTCGGTAACGTCCGGGAGTGGGTCGGCGACCGTGTCATCAACCAGGGTGTATCCAACCGCTACGCCATCCGCAACCGCACCTGGGAGTTCTCGTTCTACCTCGACCGCGCCGCCGTGGAGGACGACCAGTCCGGGCAGCTCGGTCTGGCGATCACCTCCGCCGCCCAGCGGGCTGCCGAGCATCAGGCACGGCTGGTCAGCGAGGTTCTGGAAAACGGCTTCATCGAGAAATGCTTCGACGGTGAGGACTTCTTCTCAGCGAACCACCCCCTCGGCGATGGTGGAACCTTCTCTAACTACGGCACCGCCGCCCTTGGCGTGGATGCGGTAAAGACCGGACTCTCTGCCCTGATGAACGCTCGTCGGGGCGACGGCTCCTCCTGGGGCAATCTCGTCTCTGCCGAGCAGACCCTCCTCGTCGTGCCGCCCGCGCTCTATCTCGAGGCTCTGGAGCTGACCCGCCATCCCTTCTACGACGCGGGCAATCCGGTCAATAACCCGCTCACCGGGCTCTTCGAGGTGGTACTGAATCCGTACCTATCCAGCAACTCCGCCTGGTTCCTGCTCCAGAGTACCGATCCGGTGAAGCCCCTGGTCTTCCAGAAGCGCACCGAGCTGGAGCTGGTCGCCCAGACCGATCCCGCCACCGGGGACGTGGTCTTCAACAACGACCTCTACGCCTTCGGCACCCGCCAGCGGTACAACGCCGGGT
>Ga0190344_1000840_pt1 | contig 12771 bp, 12 predicted proteins | sample 48721323_MG_FD_161662 | JGI IMG/M metagenome (GOLD analysis project Ga0190344, IMG submission 161662) | Hydrothermal vent microbial mat bacterial communities from Southern Trench, Guaymas Basin, Mexico - 4872-13-2-3_MG | ecosystem: Environmental > Aquatic > Marine > Hydrothermal vents >... | reverse complement strand
CCACAACCCTTGGGCCAGGATGCCGGCAATGCGCAACTCCCGGCCGGCCAGGGTGGCGATCACGGTTTCCACCAATGTGGTTTTGCCGCTGGGCTTGGGGCCACTGACCAGAATGAAACGAGGGCTGTCGCCCCGTGATTGTCCTGGGCGTTTTTTTCCGGCGGAGGCTGGAAACCATCCAATTCGGGCAGTGAAACACATGAATCTTCCATATTGAAAAAATTCTTACCCAAGATCCCGGGTAATGGCAATGGGGCGGGAATGTCCGCCAATAAGAGGTTTGGGGAAAAAATCCTCAAAAAGTGGCTTGACGCCGCGAGGCATCAGAGTTAGAAGTTTCTATTTTCGATAGAAATCCTTAAAATAAGGAAGCGACCATGGAGCCCACCAAAATCGACAGCAGTCGCCCATTGCCCGGGCCATTGACTTCCGTGATGGAAGACTACCTGGAGGCGATTTTTGACCTGGATCAGGAGAAGAAGGCAGTGCGCGTCAAAGATATCGCCCGACGCATGGGGGTCAAGATGCCCACCGTCACCAGCATGCTCAAGACTCTGGATGACCGGGGGTTGGTCGATTACCGCAAGTACGAATACGTCGAGCTGACCGTCGCTGGCAGGCGGGTAGGCAAGGAAATGCGCCGTCGCCACGGGCTACTGGCCAGTTTTCTCACCGAAATCCTCAGAGTCGACCCGGCCACCGCAGATGAAGAAGCCTGCCGCATGGAGCACAGCTTGAGTGCCGAAACCCTTGACCGGTTGACCGATTTCATGAGCTTTGTGCGCAACTGCCCCCGCACGGGGGCAAACTGGATCGAGCGCTTCGACGAATATCGCCGCCGGGGGCATCCTCCCGAGGATTGCCCAGAGCGATCGGTCCTTTTCTCCGATCAATTGCAGCAGCGCCTGAACCGGTAAGGATAGAGAGGAACCAACGAGATCGACCTGACGGCCGCGTGTTGGTTTTCTTCGTTTTACAGGAAAAATCCGGCCGGCGGCCATGTTAAGCCCCTTTGTATTAGAGAACATTAACTTAAATAGGGCACTGAAAGATGGCGACAGAGCGGCGACAACACACGGAAAATTTATCAGGCACACTTCGCCCCGTCCCTGTTGCAAGGGGAGAGGCCCGCCGCAACGAGCGCGGCGAAGTGCTGGCTGCCATCGCTGACAGCGTTGCCCGCCAGCAACGGGAAATCGAGCTGCAACAAAATCTGGTGGCCCTGGCCCTCCAGAGCTGCCCGCGATCCGGCGGCTTGTCGGCATTGCCCACCAATTGCCCCCTACGGTCAAGGGAAAAGCGACTAAAGGCAGCGATCCAAGAGGCCATCGACGTGTTGGAATCCACCCGCCGGGCGTTCAAATCCAAGCAACTGGAAATGCTACGCAAAAATCTAACAGCGGTGTTGATCGATACGGATTGAAGATGGACAGGATGCAGTCCTCAGCCGATAATTGCTGGCTAAAAAATTGGCTTGACAAAGGCGCAGAATCAGTTATTTTGGCCATGTATTTTTGATAGAGTTTTCTAGCTAAAGTAGATTTACCTTACGGCCTTCGGCCTGCTCGGCGCGAAGGAAGTGAAGGCGCAACCGGCGGTAATTTCCGCCTACGGTTGCGCCTTTTTTGTTAACGGGTCGCCAGACGGCGCCACTGACAAATAGGGAAGAGCCATGACTCTCGACGAACTCAAACCCGGCGGCTGGTGCCAGATCAAACGCATTTCGGTGCGCGACCGCCTCGGCCAGCGCCTGATGGACATGGGACTTTGCCCGGGGCTTCACCTGCGGGTGGTGCGCAACGCCCCCCTGGAGGATCCCATGGAGGTGGAAATCGAGGGCCGTTTCATCAGCCTGCGACATACCGAGGCCCGCTTCGTGGAGGTGGAAGGTCATGACCAATAAGAAGATTCTCGTGGCCTTGGCCGGCCAGCCCAACTGCGGCAAGTCCACCGTATTCAACGCCTTGACCGGTGCCAGCCAGCACGTGGCCAACTACCCCGGCGTCACCGTGGAAAAGATGTCCGGCAGCTACCGATACAACGGCCGCACGGTGGAGGTGGTGGATCTGCCAGGCACCTACAGCCTGACCTCCTATTCGCCCGAGGAGCGGGTCTCTCGCGATTTTATCCTGCACGAAAAGCCGTCCCTGGTGGTTAATGTCACCGATGCCTCCAATCTCAAGCGCAGTCTCTATCTGACGTTTCAACTGCTCGAGATGGAGATCCCCCTCGTGCTCAACCTGAACATGACGGACATGGCCGAGCAGGTGGGGGTTGTCATCGATACCGAGGGGATAGCGGAACACCTGGGGGTAGCGGTGGTCCCGACGAGCATGAAAAACGGACAAGGCAAAAAAGCCCTTTTCAATGCCGTGGCCGCCGCGGCCGAAGGCGGCCGAAAAGCGGCGGTGCGCATCGACTACGGGGTGATGGAACCGTTTTTACGGGATATCGAAAAACGGTTGGCCGATGAAACCACCATGCCGGCCTTCTATCCGGCCCGTTGGGTGGCCATCAAGCTGATGGAGGGCGACGGAGAGACGCGAAACCTGGTACGTGCCGACAGCCCCCGCGCAGAGCACCTGCTGCGTTTTACCGAACGGCTGCGCGGCGATTTCGAGTCGCGTTTCAACGAGGCTCCCGAGCTGTTCATCGCCCACCGGCGTTACCGCGAAGCCGACGACATCGAGCGTCGTTATATCACGCCGGGCCGGCAGGCAGTAGGCACCCTCTCGGATCGCATCGACCGGGTAGTCTGTCACCGGCTGCTGGGCCCCATCATCCTGGTGGGGGTAATCTGGATCCTCTATTACCTGTCCATCGTCCAAGGGTATCACATCACCAACTACACCTGGCCCCTGCTGGCCAAGATCCGCTCCCTGGCGGAGGCCGTCACTCCCCAGCCGGGATTCATCGAAATCCCCATGTTGCGGGCCCTGGTACTCTGGTTCGTCGACAGCGTCAACGCCCTGCTCAACTACATTCCGATCCTCTTCATCCTCTTCGGGCTCATCGCCATCCTCGAGGACAGCGGCTACATGCCGCGCATGGCCTTCATCATGGACCGATTCTTTTCCCGCTACGGCCTACACGGTCAGTCAACCCTGCCCATGGTTTTGGGCGGTATCTATGTCGGTGGCTGCGCTGTGCCGGGCGTCATGGCCTGTAAGGGGATTCCCGACGAACGTTCGCGCTTGGCCACCATCCTGATCATTCCGATGCTCAACTGCTTGGCCAAAGTGCCCCTCTACGTGCTGCTGATCAATATATACTTTGCGGCCCATAAAGCCTGGGCCATGTTCTTCATCTCCACCATAAGTCTGCTGATAGCGCTACCGGTTTCCCGGATCTTGACCCTCACCATCCTAAAGGACAAGGAGACCGCTCCCTTCGTCATGGAAATGCCCCCTTACCACCTGCCCACGATGCGCGGGGTTTTGGGTCGGGCCACGGAAAGGGTCTGGCTCTTCATCCGCAAGATCACCACCATCGTGGCGGCCGTGGCCGTGGTGCTTTTCGTATTGCTTCAGTTCCCGGGAATCAACGACGAGCGCCAAGTTTATTATGACGCCAAAAAAGATAAGGCTATAGCGGATTTCCTGAGCCAGATCGAAGGCACCCCTTTTGCCGACGATCTCCAGGGTGAGAACCTCATGGCGATGATCCTGTACTGGAAGGAGTACAAAAACGCCCGCATGCTCACCAAGGGGCCGGAAGCCATGAGTACCCTCAACGCCACCTACAAAGCACGCAACCCGGTTTTCTTCCGGATCGTTCAGCCGGGCAAAGACAAGGTCGCCAAACAGGCCAACCGGGCTTTCAAAAACCTTTACCGCAAACGCCAGGACCTGCTGCGCGAAATCCGCAAGGAGCGCATCGATAACAGCTTCCTCGGCCGCCTGGGCCGGTGGCCTGAGCCAGTCACCCGCTTTGCCGGTTTCAATTGGCGGGTCAATGTGGCCCTTCTCAGTGCCTTCGCCGCCAAGGAGAGCAGCGTGGCGACTCTGGGGGCCCTCTACGAACCGGAGGAAGAAGGCGAGGCTCTGGAAGCCCGCATGGCCCGAGGCGAGGCAGGCTTCACCTCTCTACACGCCCTGACCCTCATGCTCTTCATGGTGCTTTACCCGCCGTGTTTGGCCACCTCCATCGCCGTCAAGCTCCAGACTGGTTCCGTGAAATGGATGCTCTTTTCCATGGCCTATCCCATGGCCCTGGGGCTGGTCGTGGCGGTGGCGGTATTCTCCGGCGGCAGCGCCCTCGGGCTCACCGGCCTCCAGGCGATGATCGCCTTCTACGGCCTGGCCCTGGCACTGACCGTGGCTACCGGCTTGTTAAAGGAAAAAGAACGGTATTCATAACATTCTCTCACACTCACCCCCAACCCAAAGGAGGAAAAACATCATGAAACCTATCGTCAGCGCCATCCTGTTTATGGCCATTGTCTGCGCCGTTCCGGCGGCCGCTCACACACCCCTTTGCGCCTGCTACAATAACGGCGACGACACCGTTACCTGCGAGGGAGGCTTTTCCGACGGCTCCTCGGCCGCCGGCGTGCAGATGCGCGTGGAAGACGCCTCCGGCAAGATGCTGATTAAGGGCAAAATGGACGCGAACAGCGAGTTTAATTTCAAGAAGCCCGACGGAACGTACAGGGTCATTTTCGACGCCGGTGAAGGGCACGTAATCGAGATCGACGGAAAAGACATTTTAGAATGAGCTAAAGTTATGAGTGGCCAAGGCACCTAAAATTTTAGCCCACTTTAGTTCCCTCGTAACTTGAAAATGTGAGAAGAAAGGAATCCACCGTCATGAAGCGAATCATCATCGCAGCCACTCTCTTGTCCCTTCTCCTGGCCGCGCCGGTCATGGCCCATTTTCAGATGGTCTACACCCCCCAATCGGCTCTGGCCAAGGCGGGGAGCATTGATCTGAAGCTGGTCTTCACCCATCCCTTCGAGGCCGGTCACACTATGGACATGGGCCAGCCCGAACAGTTCTTTGTCGTCCACAAGGGGAAAAAGGCCGACCTGCTGAGTACCCTCAAGCCGGTGGTCTGGACCAGCCTGACCAACAGCGGGGCGGCCTACGAGGCCAGCTTCAAGTTGCGCGGCATGGGCGACAACGTCTTTTGTCTGGTCCCCTCGCCCTATTTCGAAAAAGAAGAGGACAGCTTCATCCAGCAGATCACCAAGGTGGTGGTCAACACCGGCGGGTTTCCCACCGACTGGGATGCCCCGGTGGGCCTCCCGGCGGAAATCCTGCCCCTGGACAAGCCCTACGCCCTGTGGACCGGCAACGTTTTTCGCGGGGTTGTGCTCAGCGAGGGCAAGCCAGTGCCCAACGCCAAGATCGAGGTGGAGTATCTCAATCACGCACCGTTGATGGATAAGAACGCCTTTGCCAAAACCGCAGCGGTGGAAGCGCCTCAGGACGCCTTCGTCACCATGACCATCAAGGCCAACGCCGCCGGCGAGTTCGTCTTCGGCATCCCCAGAACCGGGTGGTGGGGCTTCTGCGCCCTAGGGGTCGGTCCGGCCAAGGCGTTCAAAGGCAAGGCGCTTTCCCAGGACGCGGTGATTTGGATCCAGGCGCGGGATATGAAATAGGGCTCCCGTGTAATACCCTCCGCACGGGTGAAACAATGGATGCAAACCGTTTTAACCACTGTCATCATCGCCGTAGCCGTCGCCTATTTGGGGCATGCCATCATCCGCGGCCTCCTGCGAGAAGCGCCGTCTTGCGGGCGCGGCGGCAGGCAAAACGCCCAAAACGAGAGCGGCCTCTTCAGAGACCGTGGTAAAAAAGCGTAACTGAAATCAATTAGGAGAGTTGGTCTTACGGTTTTCGGCCGCACGGCGGTGCGAAAAAAGTGAAGACGCGTTTAAGGGATGTGTTTGTTTCGCCCTTGCCGCGTCTTTTTTTGTTCCAAGCTCAAACCACGGAGAAAGGAAATCAGATGATGCGAAGACTCGGTAAGACAGCTTTGATCGTATTGGCAATCATTTCTTTCCTGGCGGCGCCGGCCCTGGCAGACGAGGGCAAGGCGTCCCTGGAGAAGCGCCTGGCCAAGGTAGAGACCGCCCTGGCCGAAAAGGGGCAGAAGGGCGCCTGGCCTTCCAATGTATCGCTGAGCGGCGCGGTGGAAATCGAGACCAGTTTGACCCGAACCAATCCGGGAGACCCGACTTCCAGCAATACAGAGGAAAGCGACGTGGATTTGAGCAAGGCGGAACTGCGATTGGAAGCCAAAATCGTGAAATACGTCACCGGTGAGATGGTGTTTCTCTACGAAGAGGAAGATCTGACGGTGGACGAAGGTTTCATCACTTTGGGCGCCGAACAAAACACGCCCTTTTACCTCAAGGCCGGAAAGATGGTCCTTCCCTTCGGCAACTACGAAACCCATTTCATCTCCGACCCGCTGACCCTGGAGCTGGGAGAAACCAACGAGGGGGCCGCCGTGATCGGTTTTGCCAACGATCGGGGCGATATCTCGCTTGGGGTTTTCAACGCCGATATCGACGAAACCGGCGATGACGACACCATCAACGCCTACGTGGCGGCGGCCAGCTTTTCGCTGCCCAACATCACTTTCGGCGCCGCGTACATCTCCACCCTGGCCGAGGGCGACTTGGAGGACGATATCGCCGATAACGTCGGCAACCTGCGAAAGCATGTGTCCGGATACAGCCTTTTTACATCCGTTTCCCTGATGGACAAATTTTTCATCGAAGGTGAATACGTGGCGGCCCTCGATGCCTTTGAGGCCGGAGAGCTATCCTTCGACGGCGGCCGACGCCTCGAGCCCAAGGCCTGGAACATCGAGCTGGCCTGTGCACTCACCGACCGCCTCGAAGCGGCGCTGCGCTATGAAGGCAGCGAAGACGGCGGCAACTGGATCCCCGAGAAACAGTATGGCGCCGTTGTCAGCTACGACATCATCGACCATACCACCCTGGCCGTTGAATACCTCCGCGGCGAGTTTGAAAACAACGACAAACGCGATGCCGCCGTCGCCCAACTGGCCGTGAAATTTTGATCCCTTGGCATCAATAAAAAAAGGTTGGCATGAAACGGCAAAGGCGCTTTTTGGCGCCTTTGCCGTCACCGGAGCACAGTATTCCCTGAGCCTCACTTCAGATTAAAACTCCGACGGGCCTGTAGGCCGCTAAAAGCGGGACCGACTCCCAACTCCCGTTTGGGATTTGTAGGAACGCGAATTAGGCGCAAACGTATACGCAACGGGGCTTTACCGCAATGAACGATATTCAGCGTGTGTCTACGTTTTTCGCCTGATTTTAGGCCTGATTTTCCAGTGAGAGAACCTGCGGTGGAGGTTTTATCTTTAACCCAAGTTCGCCAAAATTTTTTCTACGGGGCCTATTTTCGGCAAAAATTGGCCCTTTCGGTTTTCCAAATATTTGATTTTATTGAATCACGTTTTTCGCCTGGCCAATGTAGTGACCCACGGATGAAAATAATGCTTGCGGTCACACCCTCACCCATGATATGCCTGACGGCATGTATATCAAACGCGTGCAAAAATCCCACCGCGGATCCAACAAGACCTACACCTATCTGCACCTGGTGGAAAACGTGCGCACCTGTGCAGCACACCGGAGCCCGAACACCGGCTGATCTACCAGCGCCTGAACCTCAAGGAAACGCCGCTGCCACGGAAAATTGCAACCGTAAAATGAGTAGTGACCACAGCCACGGCTAAATGCCCGAAACATCAGTGTCTGCGAAAAATTTTGGCGAACTTGGGCTGCCAGATTTTTGGCCAAGTGCAACGGTCGCATTTCTCCGGCCCCCTGATTTTCGGGCAAAGGCGGTTGACACCCCACAGGGGGTAAGCTATAGGATGCAGCCTGTTTTCGCTTTTCCCCGGTTCAGCCCCGTCTTCTCTTCTTCACTTCCGTCGCGACCGGACCTATAATAGATCTCGACCTGCTCTTTGGGCCACCGACCGACACCGGATGCCGAACTCCGCCTCGAGCTGAACCGCAACGGGGCTAAACCGGGGGAAACCATTATGGACAAGCACCCGGAACACAACGACGAGACCTGCCGCATCGACCTGGAAAAAGATACCCGAAGCCGGGAAAAGCTGCCGCCCATCATTGATGCCATCGTCAACACGTGCAGCGATGCGGATGTCTTCTCTCACATCGACCAAGCGCCTCTGGCCAGCGAGGCTTATGTCGAAGACCTGATTGCTGGCCTGCGCGAGCTGGTCTTTCCCGGCTACTTCAGCCGGGAAAAGCTCGACTCGGTCAACTACCGCTATGCCCTGGGCCAGACCGCCTCCCGGGTCTTCGATCGCTTGGTGGAACAGATCACCCACTCGGTGCGCCACGAGTGCCTGCGCCACGACCTGGCGTGCAGCCACTGCAGCGAGCGGGGCCGCAGCGGGGCCCTGGCCCTGATGGAAAGCCTGCCGGCCGTGCGCCGCATCCTGGCCACCGACGTACGCGCCGCCTTCGACGGCGACCCGGCGGCCCGCAGCTACGACGAGGTGATCTTCGCCTACCCGGGGCTTTATGCCATTACCGTCTATCGCCTGGCCCACCAGCTTCACCAACTCGAGGTGCCTCTGCTGCCGCGCCTGATGACCGAATACGCCCACAGCCTCACCGGTATCGACATCCACCCCGGCGCCACCATCGGTGAGCGCTTCGTCATCGACCACGGCACCGGGGTGGTCATCGGCGAAACCACCGAAATCGGCAACAACGTGCGCATTTACCAGGGGGTGACCCTCGGCGCCCTTTCCTTGCCGCGAGACGCCGGGGAGCGGCTGCGGGGCAAGAAGCGCCATCCCACCCTCGAAGACGATGTCATCGTCTACTCCGGCGCCACCATCCTGGGCGGCGACACCGTCATCGGCGCCCGCTCGGTGATCGGCGGCAACGTCTGGCTCACCGAATCGGTACCGCCGGATACCCGGGTAATCCTGGAAACCCCGCGCCTGATCATCGGCAAGATCAGGTCTTCCTGACCCGGCCATCAACTGAATTCTTCAAGGAGACGCCGCATGCCCATCTGCGACCGCATCGACGACGCCATCGGCCGCACCCCCCTGGTGCGCCTGCAGGCCACCGCCGCCGGCGCCCAGGCCGAAGTGCTGGCCAAGCTCGAGTTTTTCAACCCCCTGGGAAGCGTGAAGGACCGCATCGCCCGGGCCATGATCGATGCGGCCGAACGGGAGGGAAAAATCGGGCCGGAAACCCTGATCGTGGAGCCCACCAGCGGCAACACCGGCATCGGCTTGGCCTTTGTCTGCGCCGCCCGCGGCCACCGTTTGTGCCTCACCATGCCCGAGACCATGAGCGTCGAACGGCGCAAGCTGCTGGTGCACCTGGGGGCCGAACTGGTACTCACCCCCGGGACCGAGGGAATGGCCGGCGCCATCGCCCGGGCCCGGCAGGTCGTGGCCGAAAACCGAAACGCCTTCATGCCGGACCAGTTTTCCAACCCGGCCAACCCCCGGGCCCACCGGGAAACCACCGCCGAGGAGATCTGGCGCGATACCGGCGGCAAGGTGGACATCCTGGTGGCCGGCGTGGGCACCGGCGGCACCATCACCGGAATCTCCCAGGCGCTCAAGCAGCGCCGTCCCGATTTCAAGGCGGTGGCGGTGGAGCCGGCCGGCTCGCCGGTACTGTCCGGAGGCGCCAGAGGGCCGCACCAGATCCAGGGGATCGGGGCGGGATTCGTTCCGGCGGTACTCGACCTGCAAATCATCGATGAGGTAATCACCGTCACCGACGCGGCGGCATTCGAAACAGCCCGGGACATGGCCCGCCAGGAGGGCATCTTGTGCGGAATTTCATCGGGAGCGGCCGTGTGGGCCGCGCTCCAGGTGGCCCATCGGCCGGAAAACGCCGGCCGGCGCATCGTCGTCATCCTCCCCAGCACGGGGGAACGCTACCTGAGCACGCCGCTGTTCGCTTAAAACTCGACTTTCGGCCTTCCGCTGAAGCCGATCCCGAAAGTTGGATTAGAACTTGATTTTCTCCGGCGGCCGGCGCTCGGGCACGTAGGCGTGGGGAATCTCGTCCTCGTTCCATTCCTTGGAGACGTAGAGGTTGCAGTAGCAGCTGCCGTACTCGGCCACGTCCGGCTCGCGGTAGACGCAGGGGCAGATGATATCGCGGTCGGCCTCCTTGTCGCCTGCGGCCAGGCGGCAGGGACAGGCCATGTAGCCGTAGCGCCGCTTGTTGACCAGCAGGGCCTCCATCAGGTCCATCACCCGTTGGCGGTCTTTGTTGAAGTAATACCCTTTGGGCTCCTGCGACTTTCTCAAGACTTGGCAGAGTTCCTCGGCATTCATGACACCCCCAGGGCCTCCTTGATCTCCTGCTCCTTGTAGCCGACGATGACCTTGTCGCCGATGATGATGGTCGGAAAAGAGCATCTTGGGTTGAACTTCTTGACATCTTCGATGATGGCCCGGCGCTCTTCGCCTTCCAGCAGGTCCACATCGACAAAACCGTACGCCACGGTGCATTCGTCCAGCAGCCGCTTGGTCGATTTGCAATGACTGCACGTACTCAACGAGTAAAGTTTCACGGTTTTGTCGTCCATTGATCCTCCCTTCGTCCGGTTTCACCCCATCAGCGCCAAACTGCCAACCATCCGACTTCATCCAATCATAGCCGACCTCACTTGACAACGGTTTGCGTGCTTCGCGGCCGCCTTAACCCAAGTTCGCCAAAATTTTTTCTACGGGGCCTATTTTCGGCAAAAATTGGCCCTTTCGGTTTTCCAAATATTTGATTTTATTGAATCACGTTTTTCGCCTGGCCAATGTAGTGGCCCACAGATGAAAATAATGCTTGCGGCCACACCCTCACCCATGATATGCCCGCCGGCATGTATATCAAACGCGTGCAAAAATCCCACCGCGGATCCAACAAGACCTACACCTATCTGCACCTGGTGGAAAACGTGCGCACCGAAAACGGCCCGCGCCAGCGGCTGATCCTCAACCTGGGGGCCGTTAATGTGCCCCCGGAGCAATACAAGGAGCTGGCCAACTGCATCGAGGCCATGCTCACCGGCCAGCAGCAGCTCTTTAGCACGGATCGGGGCATCGAAAAGATCGCCCGCGGCGCCGCCGACAAGATCCGCGCCAAGCAGGCCGCCGAGCAGAGCAGCGAGGCCGCAACCCCTGTCTACCAGAGTGTCGATGTCGCCTCGATCGAAGCCGGCCAGGTGCGCTCGCTGGGGGCCGAGTACGTGTGCCACAGCATCTGGAGAGAGCTTCAGATCAGTGAGCTGCTCATCGGCCAGGGGGTCTCGGAGCATGTGTTGCCGCTGATGGAGGCCCTGGTAATCGGGCGCCTGGTTGATCCGGGCAGCGAGGTACACACCTGGCAGTGGGCCGTGCATCGCTCGGCGCTCTACGAGCTCACCGGCCAGCCGCTGCGCCCGTCTTTGAGCTCGCTCTATCGTGCCGGCGACCGTCTCTTTGAGTGCAAGGAGGCTCTGGAGGCCCATCTGGCGGCCCGCGAGAAGGACCTCTTCGATCTGCCCGAGCGCATTTGTCTCTTTGATTTGACCAACACCTATTTTGAGGGCCAGGCGGCCGCCAACGGCAAGGAGAAGCGCACCGATTGCAAGCTATTGACCCTGGCGCTGGTGGTCGACGAGCTTGGCTTTGCCAAGTACAGCCGTCTTTATCCGGGCAATCAGGTCGAGCGCCGCAGCCTGGCCGAGATCATCGAGTCGCTGGTGGCCCTGAGGCCCAAGCTGGCCAGGGATCGCACGGTGGTCATCGATGCGGGCATTGCCACCGAGCAGAACGTGGCCTGGCTCAAGGCCAACGGCTTTCACTACATCGTGGTGCAGCGGGGCAAGGGGGATTTTACCGTCGATGACACCGACTCGATGCAGGTGATCCGAGACACCGATGGCTGCAAGATTGAAGTCAAGCGCTGCGATCGCGATGGGGAAGCGCTGCTGCTATGCCGCAGCAGCGGCCGGGTGGGAAAAGACCAGGGCATCCGCGGCCGCCAGGAGCGGCTGTTTGTCGAGCGACTGCAATACTATCACAACGGTCTGGGCAAAAAGGGCCGTACCAAGCTTTACCCGAAAGTCGTGGAGATGATCGGCCGCTTGCGCGAAAAGTATCCGCGGGCCTCGAAGCTCTATGATGTGCAAGTGCTCCCCGACGAGGCGCCCGGAGCCAAGGTGCTGGCCAAGGCGATCGTTTGGCGCAAGCGGCAGTGCTACGATAGCCAGCGCCGCTTTGAGGGCTGCTACGTGCTGCGCACCGACCGCACGGAGCTTAACGATGGGCAAATATGGCAGACTTACGTGATGCTCACCCGGGTGGAAAGCGCCTTTCGTTCGCTCAAATCCTCTCTGGGCCTGAGGCCCAACTTCCACCAGAACGAGCAGCGTGCCGACGCGCACCTGTTCATCTCGGTGCTTGCCTATCACATCCTGCATACCATCGAGTACAAGCTGCGGCTGTGCGGCGATCAGCGTTCATGGACCACCATCCGTGATATCCTGTCAACCCACCAGCGGCTGACGGTCGAATACAATGTCAAAGAGCAAGACCGGGTGGTGCGCAGCCACCTGCGCCTGTGCAGCACACCGGAGCCCGAACACCGGCTGATCTACCAGCGCCTGAACCTCAAGGAAACGCCGCTGCCACGGAAAATTGCAACCGTAAAATGAGTAGTGACCACAACCCTGGCTAAACGCCCGAAACATCAGCGTCTGCGAAAAATTTTGGCGAACTTGGGCTAAGTTAAC
>Ga0190344_1000837_pt1 | contig 12801 bp, 8 predicted proteins | sample 48721323_MG_FD_161662 | JGI IMG/M metagenome (GOLD analysis project Ga0190344, IMG submission 161662) | Hydrothermal vent microbial mat bacterial communities from Southern Trench, Guaymas Basin, Mexico - 4872-13-2-3_MG | ecosystem: Environmental > Aquatic > Marine > Hydrothermal vents > Microbial... | reverse complement strand
AGAACTCGGTTTTGTAAACAATTATCTTCGGGAACAGGGCATGGAAAACACTGAAGCACTCAACCTGATTGTGGGAACCGCCGGGCATGTGGACCACGGTAAAAGCTCGCTGGTGCAGGCTCTCACCGGAACCAATCCCGACCGCCTCCCCGAAGAGCAGCGGCGGGAGATCACCATTCGTCTGGGCTTCGCCTTTTTGGAGACCCCCCGGGGCGAGCTGGGCATCGTTGATGTTCCGGGACACGAGAAGCTGGTGCGGGAGATGGTCGCCGGAGCCACCGGTTTCGATGCAGTGCTGCTGGTGATTGCCGCCGACGAGGGGTTGATGCCACAGACCCGTGAACATCTGGACATCCTCGGTTTGCTGGGAATCAACCGGGGGCTGGTCGCCCTGACGAAGGTTGACCTGGTAGAGGAGGAGTGGCTGGCACTGGTCGAAGAGGAGGTACGGGAGACTCTCTCGAAAACCGCTTTTTCCGGTGCGCCGATTCTCCACACCAGCACAAAGACCGGAGCGGGAATCGACGAGCTGCGCGATAGCCTTTTTGAGCTGGCGGCTGGTACCCGGCGGGAGACCCTGGTCGGTCGCCCCTTCCGACTCTGGGCGGATCGCTCCTTCACCGTACGAGGCTTCGGCAGCGTGGCAACGGGAACGGTGCAGGGTGGCGGCATCACTGTGGGAGACAGCGTGGAGCTGTTCCCCGGCGGGGGCAAGGCACGGGTGCGCGGATTGCAAACCAACGGACGCAGTCGCGACTCCGTGGGTATTGGTCAGCGGGTGGCAATCAACCTCGCTGGCTTGCCGAAGCGGGGATTGAAGCATGGCGACCTCATCGCCACCCCGAACTCACTGGTAGAATCCCGCCGCTTTGACGCGCGGCTGCGGCTGCTGCCCTCGTCAAAACCGCTGGCACGAATCACCCACCTCAATCTCCACCTGGGAACCCGTGAAGAACGCTGTCGGGTGATGCTGCTGGGGCGGGAACGCCTGCTGCCCGGCGAGGAGACCTTCGCCCAGATCGAGCCGGAACGTCCGCTCTCCACCTGCTTTAACGATAACTTCCTCCTTCGCTTTCCCAGCCCGGCGATAACGGTTGCCGGCGGGCGGGTGCTTGATCCTTTGGCGCAGCACCACCGCCGCAGCCGCAAGAGCTACCTCGCTGCACTGGACGAACTGAACGCCACCGACGCGGAGGGTTCACTTCCGCTCTGGCTCAAGCACAATCCCCTGCCCGGCAAGGAGCTAACCACCACAGAGCTGGCTCGCCGCTCCGGACTGCTCTCCGAAGTAGTAGTCCCGACCCTGCAAAAAGCGGTAGAGGCGGGGGAGGTCGCTCATCTCGGCGGTGAACGCTGGCTGCACTCCCGCTGGCACAACGCGGAGATAGATAAACTCCGCCGGGGGCTTGCCAAACTTCTGGAGAAAAAGCTGCCCTTCCACCACCTCAATCGGGGTGAGCTGGCGCAGCTCTGCGGTGGAAAAACCGTCGGTGCAGCACTGCTCACCGCCATCGAACAGCTGCTCTCCGAGGGATTGCTCCGTAAAATCGGAGCGGAGTACGCCGTGCTGCCCCAGGGTGAACTCAGCAACAAACAGAGAGGGCAGATAGAGTCCGCCCGCCGCCTGCTGGCAATGGAAGACCCGCTGGGGCTGTACAAGCTTGCCGAAGCCGAACGGCTCCACGCCGATACCACGATGAACATCGCCCGCTATCTCGAAGGTATTGGTGAGGCAGCGTTCCTCGACGATGCCTGGCTCTGGAGTCAGGAACTTTACGAGAGCTTCCGCCAGCTGGCTCTGGAGATAATCCAGCGGGACGGCGAACTCCGCGTCGCCGAGTTCAAAGAAGCCACCAAGCTCTCCCGCAAGTTCGCCACCCAGCTGCTCGACCACTTTTACAACTGCGGCATGACCGACCGTAACAAAGGAACCCACGTTCTGCTGGATACAGACAAAGGCGGCTTGTCATCCAACGACGCTTAGTGCTATTCTCCATCTGTTCGGCAACGCGGAAGCTATCAGGTATCTGGTGAGCCTCGCGGACTTCAAATCCGTTGTAGGGCCCTAATACGGTCCTGGGTGGGTTCGATTCCCACTAGCTTCCCCCAGCAACGCCAAGCGTTGCATCTTAAGGCTGGCACTTCGTGCCAGAAAACCTTGAGAATGTCCAGAATTCGTTGGTAGGGGCGGCAGCGCAGTGCGCTGCACCACAGTACCGACCTGCGGTCGGAAACCTGAAGAATGTTCAAGATACGCTGGTAGGGGCGGAACGATCCTCAGGGATTGGTGTCCGCCCTTTTATGAATCTGCCCCTGCATTACGGCATAGCAGAAATGGGGAAAACCTCGCGTGTAATCAAAAAAGGGCGAAGACAATCCTTTATTGAATTGCTTCGCCCTTACGGGATAATCGCGAGCTGTGATGCTGATAGGGGCGTATCGCAATGCGCCCCTGCGTACCGTGGGGGAATTGGCAATCTTTCCCAGGGTTTTCTGATGCGAAGCATCCGTCTTGTGTCCAGCTTCAAGCTGGCACTGCTACAGATTATTCGGGATGACGAAGATGAAGCGGGAGCCGACCCCCAGCTCGCTCTCCACCCAGATCTTGCCGCCGTGACCGTTGACAATCGCCTGGGTAATCGCCAACCCAAGTCCGGTTCCACCGTAGTGGCGGGTGATGGTCGAATCAACCTGGTAGAGGCGATCGAAGATGCGCTCGAACTCGCCCTCTGGCACGCCGATTCCCTGATCAATCACGGAGAAGCGATACCCACCTGGTTCTTCGGTTAAGGTCATGACTATCTTGCCCTCGCCCAGAGTAAACTTGCTGGCATTGGAGAGCAGGTTCGTGATAACCAGCCGCAACCTGTCTTCGTCTCCGCGAAGTTTAATCGCCTCTTCGGGAACATCCAGCTCTAACTGTAAACGCTCGGCATCAACGAATTTATCCTGGAGGGTAACGAACTCACGGAGGAACGCCTGAACGTCGATCTCTTTCAACTCCAGGTTGAAGTCGTCGGTCTCCAGCTTGAGCAGATTCAGCAGGTCTCCGATCAGGGTGGTCAGCTCATCGGTTTTGTCAACAATCGTCCCGACAACATCCTGTTGTCGCTCGTTTATCTCGCCGATAATCCCATCGTGGAGCAGCTGCGCGTAACCCTTGATAACTGTAACCGGCGTTTTTAGCTCGTGGCTGACCATCGAGACGAAGTCTGACTTCATCCGGTCCAGCTTCACCAGCTCCTCGTTCGCCCACGCCAAAGCCATCGCCTTTTCGCGAAGCTCCTCGTAGAGCTTGATGTTGTGCAGTGCCTGGGCGGTCTGGTCGGCAATTGACTCCAGGGCGGCAATGTCGGCTTGGTCAAAGGCCCTTTCGCTCAGGGATTCCAGATCCAATACGCCGTATATCTCTCCCTCAACCACCAGAGGAATAGTTAGCTCGCTGGCGATGTTAGTCTCGCCGGGATGGGAAACAAAGTTGGGATCTTTGGAGGCTACAGGTACGTAGCGGGTGCTTCCGGTACGGGCGGAATAGCCAATAATCCCCTCGTTAAGATAGACGACAAAGCCGGGGCTGACTTCGTCGGCCAATATTCCGCTGTGCGCCTCAAGTACCAGCTCATTATATTCTTTGTCCAGCAGAAAGAGAGCCACGTAATCATAGCCCAGGGATTCGTTAAGAGCGTCGGTTACCTGGGAGAGCAGGGACTTTTGATCCAGAGAAGAGAGTGCCAGACGACCGAGGCTGTTAATGAGTTTAAGCTGTTCCTGGCGGCGTATGAGCTCTTTTTCAGAAGCCTTGGCGGCGGTAACATCCCGCAACGAACCGAGATAACGCCCCTGAACAGAGAGGAAGGTGGTGGTGGGAACCTTTCCCTTTTGGGATAGGTTGGCTTCGACGATGGTGCCGACCTGCTGGGCGATCTTGGTCTCGATATTCATCGCCACTATCAGCTTTGTTCCACTGGCGGTAATCAGGTTGAACTCCAGCTCCTGACGACCATAGCCGGAGCGAATCCGCTGAAGAGAGCGTTCAACGGCGGTGCGACCACGCTTTGAGGTAAACTCCGTCAGCAGCTTTCCAACGATATCCTCTTCCTGATAGCCGGTGAGGCTGATGAACTTCTTGTTGACCGTTATCAGATGCCACTCGTCATCGAGGACAAAGAGGGCATCGGTTGCCTCGAAGAAGAGATTGCGGTACTCAACCTGAGAGCGTTTGAGCTGTTGACGCAGCCGGGCGGTGGCAATCGCCTGTGCTGCCAGGTTAGTGAATGAAACCAGCGGCTGAAGAGTATCCTCGCCAGGTATTTTCCCGTCGTGGGGGTCATCCACCGAGATTATCCCCAGCAGTTCATTGTCGGAGCCGATCAGCGGCACGAAAAGAATGCTGCTGGGGTTCCAATCCTGAAAATCAGACTTTTGCTTGCTGGAGTGGGTGATCCCGTGAGACCCTAACAGCTCTGAAGCGTTAGCGTGATAGAAGCACTGCCCGATTTGGATGGAGTTGTCGCGAATTTTCTCCAGCTCATCTAGGGTTATCGCAGTCTGATCCAGCAGTCGCAGCACATCCTCGTGAGGAATGTTGGAAAAGGCAAAGCGGCGTAGTTTTTTGCCCTCAACCATCGAGAGGATTGCCCGGGTGAAGGGCGAGTACTCGGCAATCGCCGAGGTTATCTGTTGGCAGATTTTCGTCAGGTCGGTGTGCGAGAGAATCTCTGTTCCAACGGCATTAAACTTTCGTTGCTGGGTGTAAAGGTCGTCCAGATTTTCCAGAGCAACCCTCTGCTCTCGATTACCCTTTGCCGAGCCAACCGCCTGGGTGAGATAGCCAGCCAGGGTTTCATAGACACTCGCGTCTTCTCCGACCCGGTTAGAGATGAACATCACATAACCGTGGAGAGTATCTTTACTTATCAGTGGGCAAAGGACAAGCTCACTGATTTTAAGTCTGGTCCTCTTCCACAATCCGGCGAAGAGCTTTGGCATTCTTGTCGGGCTGGTGTAGCGTTGAACCTCCAGAGAAGCCAGTAGTTCGGCACCGTTGGTCAGGATTTCCTCTGAGAGTTGTTTGCCTTCACTGCCACCATATCTTCTTTCAGCAACCACAGAGTTAGCGTCAACATTCATCCGCTCGCGGAGGCGCGGATCTCTAAAGTAGAACAGTACCCGCAGCTTGCCTCGTAGATGTTTGGTCAGCAGAGCTGTGTTCTCCTCCAGAGTCCTCTTTGCTTTGAGTGAAATATTGTCGAAGGTGATGAGGTGGAGTCCGAGCAGATTCAGTGTCGAACATATCTTCGGACCGATAAGAGCCAGGAGTGAGGTCAGTTCCGATTCTTCGAGAAGATCCCGGGCAATTTCATTGAACTTTTGTTCTCGCTTTTCGGCAGCGTTACCCCCGTTTCGCTTGCGCCGCCAGAGGATTACTCCCAGACCGACCAGAATGATGAATGCCCCCAGAAGGCAATAAAAGATCCAGCTGCCGAGGAACGGTGTCTCGACGGCAGAACCATCAGCTGGCGAGGCGATAGCCGCACCTGCAGTTGTAGCAATAATAGAGAGCAGTTTCTTCATCATAACCAACCCTGGGGAATCCCCTTTTCCAGCAGGAGTTTGCCGTCAATCTCCAGATTGGGATTGCGGAGGATGCCGTCGAGATGACTGGCTACGCTCACCGTGCCACCGAAGGTGGAGTTGTCGCCGATGGCGATGTGGCAGGTTCCCAGCACCTTTTCGTCTTCGAGGATATTTCCGGTGATAATCGCCCGGTCGTTGGTGCCAATTCCCAGCTCGGCGATGTTCCGGGCAGCTCTGCCGTAGGGAGCGATGATCGCCTCCAGCTGCTCGGCTTCCTCGCCACCACTAATCTCTGTTACCAATCCCTTCTTCACGGTGAGCTGAAGCGGCTCGTTTAGCAAACCGATCGCTGCCATCGAGCCGTCCACGATGATCACGCCTTCGGCGGTACCCTCCATCGGAGCGCAATAAAGCTCTCCGGCGGGGAGGTTGGCGAAGTCCCCGGGCTTGGTGTTCAGACCGCCGTCGAGGTGGAATGGTCGTCCGGCGATGGAGAAGGTTAAATCAGTTCCGGCGGCACTGGTCAGCCGAGCCTGCTGTCCGCCAGCGAGCAGCTCAAACAACCGCTGGTTCCGTTCCTCGATAACCTGATAGTCGGCGACCATCGTCCGCGCCATAACCCCGGTTGTAATCATCGGCATACTGGCAACCCTCGCTCCAGCGTCGCTTGCCCTTCGTCGGGCTTCGGTGTGGCTGAGACTCTTCGAGGTCGGCAGGAGGATTACATCGACCTTTAACATCGCTGCGGCAACGGCGGGGGGCGGCTCTTCTCCGTGATTTCCCCGCTGGTTCATCTCGATAAAGATGGTCTCCGCGCCCGCACTACGGCAAGACTCCGCCAGCAGCAGTCCCAGTTCCCGCTGAGGCGGGTCAACCACGACCAGGGCGGTTTCATCAGACTGCAAGCCCATACACTGGAGTACGGCGATGTCGGCGGCTTTTATCAATTCATAGGTTTGTATCATTAAAATTTCCTTATTAATAGGTGTAACTGTTGAATAAACAACAAACTCCACCCAATGAACGCTAAGGGTATCACTTCACGCCCCCTCATGGCAAACGGTTGTTCTCAATATCCGACTGATGTTTGACAATAATAACGAAAGGCGATGCCAACTGGCATCGCCACTTCCAAACAACAGATTATTCGCCGGGAACTACGCGCTGCCTCGACGGCGGAAACCATACCCCATCACCTCGTGGACATCGTTGATCACCATGAACGCCTCTTTGTCGGCTCGCTTGACCAGAGACTTCAGGCGATAGACCTCCCTCCGCCCCACCACGCAGTAGATAACCTTTGTTTTTTCACCACCGTAGGCTCCCTCACCGTTAAGGTAGGTCGCGCTGCGGTTCAGCCCCGCCATAATCTGGTAAAAGACGACATCGGGTTTTTTAGTAACGATGAACGCCGCCCGGGCATAGCCGAAGCCCTCCAGAATCAGGTCGATCACCTTGATCGAGACCCAGAGCGCGCCGAAGCCATAAAGCACCAGATCCATGTCGTTGAAGGCAACCCCGGCGAAGAAGACAATCACCACATCGAAGACGAGAAAACTGATTCCCGTGGAAAGCCCTGTGTAACGGGAGAGAATCCGCGCCGGGATGTCGGTTCCACCGGTGGAACCACCGCCCTTAAAGACCAGCCCCAACCCAACGCCAAGGAGAATCGCTCCGTAGATCGCCGCCATCAGCTTGTCGGTGGTCATTGGTCCCAGCGAAAGGACAAGGTCGAAGAAGTCGGTAAAGACCGAGTACAGCACCATGCCGACCAGAGTACGAATCCCAAAACCACCGCCGAGAAACTTCAGTCCAACCAGGAACAGCGGCACGTTGAAGATGAGCATCATTATGCCGACCGGCATTCCCCAGAGATGGTGAAGAGCTGTGGCAAGTCCGCCGATGCCGCCGGGAGCGATCTTGAAGGGAACCAGAAAATACGCCAGCCCAAAGCTACCAATCAGCGCGCCGATAACGATCAGCGCGTAATCCCGCACCAGCAGCTTCCAGTCCAGCTTCTTCAGATTTGGTACTTTGAACCTAAAGGGTAACTTCATCATAAACTCCGTGGCAGCTAACGAACAATTCGTCTTCGTTGGTACAAAACGAGAAATAACGACTAGAAGCCCTTGAATAAATCTCGACTTAGTTTGCCAGAGACAAGGGGCTTCAGCCCCTTGTAAACTTGTAGCGTATTCCAACTTCAGCAAGGGGTTGAAACCCCTTGTCTTTAAGTCAAAACCTGCCTGATAATCACTGCCCCTGCGTACACGCTCGCTCCACTCGCTTGCAAAAGCTGGATATACACGAAGATGTAGCGAACACCGTGAGCGGACATTCTTCAGGTGTTCTGGCACGAAGTGCCAGCCCTGTGATGCAACGCACTGCGTTGCGGCGGCGCAGTTTAGTAAACTTAAGTGGTGCTGTCAACCACTAAGACCGCCCGAAATCCGGCGGTCTTCGCAGTCTGCTATCTTTGTGTTGTTGACTAGGTTAGAAGTGCTGCTAACTCCTCTGGATCTGTGTCTGTGGGAGCGACCAGACGATAGCCGGGAATCGCCTTTGCAAGACTCTGGCAGTACGCCAGGGCAATCGCTGCGTACCAGTCGTTACCGCCGTAGTTGACGATGGTCTGGAGCAGATGGCGGGTTAGCTCCGCTGGGGAGAGGAGGGTTTTAGAGAGTCGCTTCCCCTTTGCCAGAACGCAGATTCCCCGGAGGGGAGCGACGGGATTCTCGACCCGGGTCAGCCCAAAGTCGCCCCAGAAGGGGGTTCCCATCAGCCGCCAGCCGTTATCACCGAGGACAGCGGCGTTGAGTTCATCGCAGAACAGCTTCCACGAAGGAGAGGAGAAGATGTTGTTGGCAAGGGTGGTCTTCCCCGCTTCGGTTCGTCCCACGAAGAGGTAGCCGCCGCCGTTGGCACGATTCATCGCCGAGGCAGAGTGGAACAGCGCGCCGTTCGGCGGCAGCAGGAACATCGCCACCCAGTGCCGCAGCACCCAGTCAACAAGGTTGGTGTTGTTCCGCTGGCAGATAACTTCGGCTCCATCGGGGCGGGGGTTAATCCAAAAGTTCTCCTGGCGCAATACTCGCTGTCCGTCGATAATCGGATACTCCACGGGAACGATGACCTCTTTGACACTGAGAAAGGGCGGCTCTGCCTTGAAGGTGAGCCGATAGCGTGGCTCCGCCTCGGTGGCGATAATCTGGTAGTACTTCAGGGAGTGTTCTGCCACCATCGGCTCGAACTCCAGTCGGGCAACGGTATCTAATAAGATGATGTCTAGCTTTTCCATCCGCTGTCCTTTAATAACTGGAGGGTCTCCGCCACCGGAAGCCCAATGATGTTGCTTCGCGAGCCGACGACCTGTTCGACCAGATTCCATTCTTCATCCTGAACAGCGTAGGCCCCCGCCTTATCCAGCGGCGAGCCGGTGGCGACGTAGGCAGTAATCTCACTGGCGGTCAGCGGACGAATCCGCACCTGGCTGTCAACGCGCAGGGTCTTAACCTGACCGGCGGGATTGATGATAGCCACTCCGGTGGTTACGACGTGCTGTCGTCCACTGAGGCGGGTTAACATACTAACGGCATCTTTCTCGTCAACCGGCTTGCCGAGGATCTGTCCGTCGAGGAGGACGATGGTATCCGCCGCCAGCAGGAAGAGGGCAGCTGACCGATTGATCTTGTCGGGTGGATGGTGGCGAAGCAGCTCCGCCGTCCATTGCGCCTTTTCTACCGCCAGACGCACGGTGTTCGCCGGGTCATCGTCCTCCCAGACCTCCTCCACCTGGGGAACAATGATCGTGAACTTCAGCCCTGCCTCGGTGAGTAAACGCCGCCGCCGGGGACTTCCACTGGCAAGAATGAGTTGGGGAGTTAGCATAGGTTTCAGGAGTGCCCTCGTGATTGCTAGTCTTTTGGATATTAGTCAGGGGAGCGACTAACGGGAGCGTGTACGCGGAGACGGGCGTTGCCAGGCTGTGTTTATTGTCGCGAAAGTGGGTCAGCTTCAAGCTGCTAGTCTTTTGGAGCCTCGTTGAGAAAGATGAGGTGCTGATTTTTGTCCTGAGCAAGCAGACCACTATCTTTTAAGTCGTTGAGGTGGCGACAAATGGTTTCCCGTCGAGTGGCGGACATATCGGCAAGCTCTTGCTGGGACAGGTGAAAGGGGATTCGGATGCCCCGGCGGTCGGGTACGCCAAAGCGGTTTAACAGACGCTCGAAGAGCGAGTCAATCCGATTATTCTTGGTACCGAAGCTCAGCTCCCGAATCTGCTCGTCGGAGTTGCGCAGCCGCTGGGAGAGGGTGCTGATGATTTTCAGTGCCAGCTCGCTGGAGTCGCTTATCAGGTGGATGAAGTCCCGCTTGTTGAGAACGAGGAGGCTCGTCGGTTCCATCGTAACCACGGTGGCAGAGCGGGGAACGTTGTCGAGCAGTGCCATCTCGCCGAAGACATCGCCCGTTGTCAGCAGGTTGATAATTTTGATTCGTCCGTCGTGATGCTGCCGGGTTACCTTGAGCATCCCTGACTCGATCATGTAAAAGGCATCGCCGGGATGCCCCTCGACGATGATCGCGTAGCCCTTTTCCTGATATTCCTTTCGCTTGAGCAGTGAATAGACGCGCTTCAGCTCTTCGTCGCTTAGTTCGAGGAAGAGGGGAATCCGGCTCAGGTCAAAACTGGCTTTGTTGATTTTCATAGGCAGCCCAGCCGTGGGGATTGTGGGGGATTCGAGTGATGCAAAATGTCCGGGGATTTATGGTGTTATCAGCTGTTCCAGCGTTCGAGCGACCTCGTTGGTCAGCAGTGCCAGCTCGATATTCTGCGGCTCGGCAACGGTTCCATCGAGGAGGAGCTTCAGGTACAGTCCGCCGTGGTGCAGGAGGGCGGTTTTCAGCAGAGCCGAACTCTGAGGGTTGGCTCGTTCGGCATCGTAGAGGCTTACCAGCAGCGTGAAGGGTACGGAGCCGTGAGTCGCCACGGCGTTCCAATCTTCTCGCAGGGCGGAGAGCTGCATCCGCAGGAGACCGTCTTCCAGGGCGGTTCCGTTGCTGTTGGTTAGTATCTGTTCAAGCTCCCCTGCTATCTTCAGTGGTAGCTGCTCGGTGAGGGCGATAACCTCGCCGACCAGCGGTTCCAGCGGGGTGAAGGTGAGCAGCCGCCGGGCTGTCTCCGCCGGGATGCTCCGTGCCAGAACCACCGGGGATTCCCAGCGCAGGATGACCGAGAGGGCAGCCTCGCCAAGCTCCGAGTCGTCAATCCAGCCCCAGAGCGGCTCCAACGGCTGAACTCCATAATGGAAGAAGGTCGCCACCAGCAGACCCCGAAGTTCCTGATTCTCTGTTGTATCAAAGAGCGACCGCAGCGGCTCCCAGGTCGGCTCACCGACGCGCCCCAGAATCGCCGCCAGCTCCGGCGCGTGGGCGGGATAGACCGTCAGTTCCTCAAGCAGTGCAGGGACGGCATCGCTGCCAAGCTCAATCAACAGCTCGCTCGCCTCCGTGGCAAGGAGGTAGTCGTCCTCACTAACCAATGGGAGCAGTGCCTCTGCCGCTGGCTCACCGAGGCGGGCGAGCAGTTTACCAACCAGCAGGCGGTTCTCCTGTTGCTGGAAGGCGACCACCAGCGGCGGAACCGCCTCCGCGCCCAGTCCCAGCAGGTCTCGCTCCGCCTGACCGGCACTGTCTGGATCGCCGGAGAGGTAATCCTCCACCAGCGCGTCGGGGTCGGCTCCACAGCCGAACAGCACCGTCGCAATCACCAGCGGAACCAGCAAGGCAGTTCGCGCCTTGACGATACCGACCGAACGTAGTAGCCTTGCGGGAAACTGGAAAGCAATCTTCATAAGGATTCTTTGTGCGGATAAAATCTCTTTTGAACTCAAAGAAGGTCATTGCCGGGGACGGTGTTCACCTGCGCGAGCTTGTTAACGCCCACAACGACCCCGGCTTCACCGGGCGTTATTCCCTCGCCGAGGCGATTCTGCCCGTCGGGTTAAGCTCCACGCCCCATCTCCTTAGTACCAGCGAGCTGTACTTCGTCATCAGCGGGCGGGCGATGATGCACATTGACGACGAAGCCGAGGAACTCAAAGCTGGCGATGCTGTGGAGATTCCCCCGAACGCCGTTCAGTGGGTGGACAACCGGGAGGGCAGCGAACCCTTTGTCTTCCTCTGCATCGTTGATCCCGCCTGGCGGGCAGAGGACGAGGAGATTCTCTAGAAACTCCGAGCCAGCTAGTTAAGCTCAAACTCTTTGATTTTACGGTGCAGGGTGCGGAGACCGATGCCGAGGAGGTCGGCGGTTTTGGTGCGATTGCCGTTCAGCTTCTGCAGGGTCTTGCGGATAACCTCACGCTCAATCTGCTCCATCTTCCAGCCAACAGGAACGCGAATCTCCCCGGCGGAACCGATGGCGTTATCCGACTCCCGCAGCTCCGGGGGCAGGTCGGCGATGGTCAGCTCTTTGCCCCGTGCCAGGGCGACCATCCCCTCGATTGTGTTCTTCAATTCCCGGACGTTGCCGGGCCAGGAGTACCGCAGAAGCTGGTCGAGAGCCGTCCGTTCGACTCCGCTGACCGGGCGTTTGTGTCGTCGGGCTGATTCCTCTACGAAGCGGGCGATGAGCGGAACCATGTCCTCCGGACGCTCTGCCAGCGGCGGAACCGTCAGCCGGACGACCTTGAGCCGATAGTAGAGATCATCGCGAAACTCACCGACCTCGACCGCTTTGGCGAGGTCTTTGTTCGTTGCCGCAATCAGGCGCACATCTGCCTGAATGGTCTTCTCGCCACCGACCCGCTCGAAGCGTTGATCCTGCAGAACCCGCAGCAGCTTGACCTGGGTGGCGAGGGGAATCTCCCCAATCTCATCGAGAAAGAGGGTTCCGCCATCGGCACGCTCAAAGGCACCTAGATGCTGCCGGATTGCTCCGGTGAACGCCCCCTTTTCATGACCAAAGAGTTCGCTCTCCAGCAGCCCCTCCGCCAGGGCGGCGCAGTGGAGCTTGACGAAGGGCTTGTCCCGGCGGTCGCCGCGTCGTTGGATGATGTCGGCGATGACCTCTTTGCCGACCCCGGAGGATCCGCCTATAAGCACGGTAACGCTGGTTCTGGCAAGCTGCTTCACGGTCTCCATGATCTTGCGCATTGCAGGGGAGGCGGAGACGACCTTCTCGTCCTGTTCGTTAAGGCGGGCGCGGAGTTCGTCCACATCCCG
>Ga0190344_1000835_pt1 | contig 12819 bp, 6 predicted proteins | sample 48721323_MG_FD_161662 | JGI IMG/M metagenome (GOLD analysis project Ga0190344, IMG submission 161662) | Hydrothermal vent microbial mat bacterial communities from Southern Trench, Guaymas Basin, Mexico - 4872-13-2-3_MG | ecosystem: Environmental > Aquatic > Marine > Hydrothermal vents > Microbial... | reverse complement strand
CCCGATAATCAAAATGATAACTAAAATAATTCCCAGCACTTGCCTCTCCAATTAAGCCCAAACCATAGACGTAATAGGTGACTTCACCATTGCCTTTAGTCCGAACTAAGACTTGACTCAGCACCGGTTGGGAGTTGATGACATATTGGGTTTGATTGACACCAATGCGCTGATTTTCGGCATCATAATGATAGGCTGTTGAACCCGCACTCACCAAGCGATTGCGCGAATCAAAGACAAAATTCGCCATGTTGCCGGACAATGGCCCTGAAACCATATTACCATCAGCATCAAATTGCACCAGTTCCTGATTATAAGTGGCTAAACGGTTTGACAAACCATAAGTCATGTTGGTTGGGAGGGTGAATTGAGGCGCTTGTGGCTGCGGTATGACCAATTCTTGGGTGATATTGCCCGCTTTGTCGTAGCTGAAATCAAATTGACTAATGACTTCACCGGTTGCAATGACGACATCCTTTTGCTGTTTTAGTAGGCCGGCATCATCATAGACACGGGTCATTTTGGTGCCATTGGGCCGCAACGTGTTGATTAAGCGACCATTTTTGTCGTAAGCGTAGCGTGTTTCTCGGAAAGCCCAATCCGTGACTTTGACTAATTGATCTGCTGCATCGTATTCATAATGAACTGCCTTGCCATCGGGATAAGTCAACGTGATTAAATTTCCGACTTCATCATATTCGTACTGCAAGGTGTGGTTTTGCGTGTCGGTGTACTTGGTGACACGGTTGAGTTTATCGTATTCACGGGTAATGGTGCCAGAAGCATCGGTGATTGTCAGGACATTGCCATTGGCATCATAGCTGTAAGATACCGTACCATCTGGGTCAGTCCAACTTTTGAGCCGTCCGATTTCATCATACGCAAATTGGCGTTTTTGATTGCGGCCGTTGGTGACTGATTCTAATAAGTCGCGGGCTGAGTAGGTATAACTTACCTTATCACTCGTGGCTAAAGTTTCTTGAATTAAGCGGCCATTCTTATCAAAGTGGAATTGGGTTTTGTTGTTATCGGCATCGCTCAAGTTTTTCCGATTACCATCGGCATCAAAGCCTTGGCTTGAAATGCCGGAAATGGCATCTTCGCTTTCAACTAAACGGTTTAAGTCATCATAATCAAACTGAGTGAGGCGATTTTTAGGGTCGGTGGCTTGGATTAAGCGATTTAATTCATCATAGTCAAAAGTGCTGCTATTAGAAAGCGCGTCAGTCACACCAATGGGATTGTCCAATTCATTATAGGAAAGGGACAAAACCCGTTTGCCAAAAGCATCAAAGCGTTTGAGCAGGTTATCGGCCGCGTCGTATTCTAGGGTTTGGGTAAACCCTAATGGATTGGTAAGGCTTTCCAACCGGCCTTTGCTATCATAACCCAATTGAGTCACACGGTTTTTAGCGTCAATCACGCGAATCAAACGATCTTCGCCATCATATTCGTAGCGCGTTTCCTGATTGAGGGCGTTGACTCGTCGAATCAGATTGCCATTCTCATCATAATAACGGGTGCTGGTGTTTCGTTTTCCATCGGTTATCGTTTTTAGGTTATTACGGCTATCATAAGTCACACTCACCATCTGGCCTAATGGATTAACGATATAAACCAAGCGGTTTATGCCATCATAACCCAATGTGGTTCGGTGATTTTCTCCATCGGTTATGTTAACTAAACGGCCGACTTGATCATAACCCAATTGGTATCGAGTACCTTCAGGGGTGATTATCAAAACGGGTAATGCTGAAGTACACGTTATTCCTTCAGAAACGGGTTCTGTGATAGGTATGCCTCGACGGCAATTCACATCAGTGGGATCAGCACTATGCAGCGTGTAATAATGGGTTATCCCGCCTTTGGGAGTCGTCACTGTCTGCACTTGACTCTGTTCATTGTAAGTTAAGTGCCTGACATGATTGAAAGGATCCGTAATGCGAATCAGGTTGTTGTTTTCATAACTGAAACTGACTGATTTCCCCAAGGCATTGGTGACTTCAGTGAGGTTATTGTCCTCATAAATCAGAGCGGTTTCATTGCCCAACGCATCGGTGATGCTTTTAAGTTGACCATGTTGAGTATAGGTGAAATAACGGCCGTGATTGTTGGCATCCGTGACACTCGTGCGCCGATTTTGGGCGTTGTAGGTATAGCGTGTTTTATGGCCCAGTCCATCCTGAAAACTCAGCAGATTATAGGCCTCATCATGCACATAGATGCGCTTTTGATTGAGACGGTTTGTGACGGTGGTGGTGATAATCCCTGAATCACTGACTTGATAGTTAAAGCGTAAGGCTTGGTTATTCGGGTTGGTATCTTCCTGAGAAATCGCACGGCCTTTAGCATCATAAACGGTGCGAGAAACAACAATACCTTCAGCATTAGTTCTGGTGAGCAGTTGGCCGCGTTCATTATAAGTATAGCGCGTGGTTTGCCCCGCAGCATCGGTCATACTGACCAAATTATCATGAGCGTCATAACTCAAAATGGCTTGACGATCAATGGCATCTATTACGCTTGTCAACAATCCTTTTTCATTATAATCATAACGCAAGAAAACACCTGAAACCGCTTCCGTTACTTGACTCAATTGCCCTGCATCATTGTAAGTCAAGGTGACAAATTGACCTTTTCGATTACCGATGCGAACTAATTGCCCTTGGGCATTAAACTGATAAACCAGTTGATTCTGACGTGTCAGAGTAAATGTGCCATCAGGGTTTTTAACGAGTTCGTCAAAAACACAATCCGATTGTTGCGATTTATACTCGCCCTCAGCATTTTTGAAGAAATCATTATAACGGTTGCTTGTCCAATGAATTTTGACCTCACCATTCGCAGATTCAGATAGAGAAGCCCGCCATTGACTATCAGTCCAACCATGGCCCAAAGGCCCTTTTCCAAGCAACAACGAGTTATATTCCAAAGTCAAGTCAAGCGGCAAAATGCCTTGCACACTTAAATTTCACATTTCACGCGTGAAATACAGTTTTTGTTTGCCTTAACTTTTGCGTGAAATAATGTTTATCTCTCAACTTTAGCCCCGGTGACTGGGTGAATCGGATTACCTTCCGTCTGTGCATCACAAAAACTCAGGGTTGCAACGATATCGTAGATATCGATAGCCGATTGGATTTGCTCAGGGGCAGGGCGAAGGCGGGTTTGACAATTCTTTATAAGTTACTAATTTATAGACTAATTTAGATCAATATGACAAATAGAAAGATGAGGTGTTCAAACGCTGGCAAACTCCAATAGTTGAGATGTTGGACTTACCGTCGTAAAACCGACGAGTTGAGAGCGATTGGAGGGGATGATTGAATAACGTTCTAAGACATCATTTCACCCGCTTTGCTTAACGTTTAACGGGTGAAGAATTGAGATTTGGGAGGGAGGAGTTATCTCGTTATGTCATTGGCTTCATTGGAAGCGTCAGCATTGCTTTGGCTCTCAGTTTGAATCACACTCAGCAAATTGCCAGTCGCATCGTAAGTGTAATGAATGATTTCACCTGTGGGATAAATCACTTGAATCAAGCGATTGAGATCATCATAAACATAATCAATGGCGTAACTGGCACTTGAGATAAGTAATCCGGTTATGAAAATAAGGGGTTTTAGGATAGAAATGAATTTAGTCATATTGGTTCTCCTTTTAGTTAATTGGTAGGTTTTTTTCTCGCTCTATTCCACCCTATACTCGCTAATTTGCTTCAGTTTCAATTATTGATCTGATGCATGGCACGTACCAATTCATCTGCAATATCCCATGCTTGATCATGCAAATTACTAGGAATTCCATATGCGATAAGTCTCTGTAAATCCGCTGCAAGCATTTTTGCCTGAAAAATAGAAAAATGCCTATAAGTCTCTGTAAATCCGCTGCAAGCATTTTTGCTTGAAAAATTGAAAAATGCTATAAATCATTCAAATGAAACTTTTAAGTGAGCGTTTTTCAGCCCTCGTTAATTTTATTCCCTTAATTCTTTCTTTAACTCTTTTTTCTCGTTCTAGCTTACGTTTTGATAACAACCTTAAAGCGCGTAAAATTCCCCATCTCACATCAAGATCAGTTTCTTCACTTACACGATTTAAAAGAAAATGAAATATTTCATCTGATTTATCATTACTTAATCCTAAATAGGCACTTTGACGTACTTGACTATTAGGTTCATTTGTCCACTGTAATAGCAATGGAATCGTTTCTTCAAGTTCAAAACGAGCCAAAATATCAACATAAACTAACTTAATTTCATCATTAGTTTCCTGCTTGGCCAATTCCACAATCAATTTTTGTAATTCGGTATTTACAATAAATCCAGAGTATACTTTTCGACAGAGAGAAAATGCCTCGTTATATCTTCGTCGAGTGTCACTGTGTAAAAGCTCTGTCACGTCTTTTTTTTCTAGAACCCAAAAAGAAGGAGAAACAACTTTGATCACTTGGCACAATGGGTAATAAACAATATCAACAATATCATCAGTCTTTGTATCTCGGTTATAAGTGTCTATAGGAGGGCCTTCCACAATAAATGGAGTGTCTTTGAAGTAGGGTTTTTTACCAGGCACAATATTGGTCCACTCTTCGCCTTCCCAAATAACTTCTATAACCGTACAATAATTAATGACACCAAAAACTGAAAGTCGTATCCCCTCTCGAAACCAACCCTTTTTATTTAATAAATAGCTAATGGTTTTATCTAATGAAATAATTGTTTCTTGAGGGAGTCGAATATTTTTTGAATCTCTATCCCAATCAATTTGGCGGTTGATTGATGACAAATAAAATTCTGTTTTTTGAGGCAATGGTTTACTTAGACACTCGAAAGCAAAATTTAAGCTTCGATTGGTAGCTTGACTAAAAAGCTCTGTAAATTCATGCTGCTCAAATATCTGTTTTTTCATAAAATTTTAACTGGCCTATGAATTTTACAAGAAAATACCGCTTTAAATCATACTTGAAGAAATACTTTTCCCTAAAGTAATCTCGTATTGAAATAATAAAACAAAGTATTCTCTCTTAAATTGAAAATCGCTAAGTAGGTACACAAAAATATTTTAACATTTTGAGTAACACAGATTAACTGTTTTTTATCTTAATCTTAGCCACTAAAATGTTAAAAAAAACTTGTGTACTTACTATTGTCTTTGAACATAATCAAAATGTTCAAATCATCATTTATAATGATTATGGCTTAAAAAAATCTGAGGGTAAAGGAAAAATATCACCCTTTTTATAGAGCCAGTCTTCTGCTCCTGGAAGAAAAATCACTTCCAAATGGTCAGGCATATCATCCACTCTTTTAGTTCTAACTAAGTTCAATCGTTCAAGTCTTTTTATTTCTTCTCTTGAAAGAATTAAAACAACACCACCTAATTCTCCACCTTCTCGTTCCACAGAACGTTTAGCAAATATAGCTGCTGTATCAGGTGAATAAGTGGTAAAAAATTTTTTGCCTGATACCAATTCAAAATCATCAACATTTTTGCTTGAAGTTCCATGCAAAAAGAATTCATGTGTAGATTTGTCAACACCTTCTGAAGCCAAAAAGTCATTCAATCGGTTTCTTAAAACTCCTTCATCAGCACACCTCAAAATACCACCAAAATTCGGTGACGTTCCAAGCGTCAAAAGACTTAAGGCAAGACTACTCCCCGCGCCGAATTTTTCCCATCCACTTGAAGGAGAACTCATACCAAATAAGGCATCAATGTCCAAAAGCTCTCCCCCACCTGGAGTAAAAGCGATAATCAAAATGCCAACCATTTCTGGTATTGGGGCAAGAGGAGGCGTGTTGTCATAATTCTTAAGTAAGTCCTCAGAGTAAGAGCCGGTAACATCCTCTAATCCAAAAGGATCAATAGACGAAATAGCTCTTCCTTTCACATAAGCATACCGATTGAGCGTTTGTCCTTCAGCAACATTCCCAAGCAACACATCCTGATTCACAAACCTTCTAATTTCAGGGTTGTAAAACCGCGCCCGCATATAATACAAACCGTTGCTATCGCTCATCACCCCATACATACCATTAAACAAAAACGGCGTTATCGAAGCATCACCATACATCAACAACCCATAAGGCGAATATTGAAACCTTTCAACAACTTGTCCAGATTCATCTGTCAAGGCAACGGTACTACCCCGCAAATCAAAGTGATAACTTAGGTATTCACCGTTTTGCTCTTGCCCAATCAATCCTAGGCCATACACATAATAAGTCTGTGTGCCATCAGCTTCGGTTTTGACTAAGACTTGACTTAAAACAGGTTGAGAGTTGATGACATAGCGGGTTTGATTGACACCAATGCGCTGATTTTCGGCATTATAATGATAGGCCGTTTCAGCAGCACTCATCAAGCGATTCCGCGAATCAAAAACAAAATTCGCCATCTCACCAGACAATGGCCCTGAAGTCATATTCCCATCGGCATCAAATTGCACCTGTTCCTGATTATAAGTGGCTAAACGGTTTGATAAACCATAACTCATCTGGCTTGGAACCGTGAATTGAGGCGGTTGTGGCTGTGGTATGACCAATTCTTGGGTGATGTTGCCTGCTTTGTCGTAGCTGAAATCAAATTGGCTAATGATTTCGCCCGTTGCAATGAGGACATCCTTTTGCTGTTTGAGTTGTCCGGCATCATCATAGGCACGGGTCATTTGAGTGCCATTGGGCCGCAAGATATTGATTAAGCGAGCATTTTTGTCGTAAGCGTAGCGTGTGTCACGATTTGCCCAATCCGTGACTTTGACTAATTGATCAGCGGCATCGTATCCATAATGAACTTGCTTGCCATCGGGATAAGTCAACGTGACTAAATTGCCGACTTCATCATATTCATACTGCAAGCTGTTGTTTTGCGTGTCGGTGTATTTGGTGACACGGTTGAGCTTATCGTATTCACGGGTAATGCTGCCATTCGCATCGGTGACCGTTAAGACATTGCCATTGGCATCATAAGTATAAGACACCGTGCCATCTGGGTCAGTCCAACTCTTGAGTCGGCCTACTGCATCATACGCAAATTGGCGTTTTTGATTGCGGCCGTTGGTGACTGATTCTAATAAGTCACGGGCCGAGTAGGTATAACTTACCTTATCACTTGTGGCTGAGGTTTCTTGAACTAAACGACCATTGTTATCAAACTGGAATTGGGTTTTGTTGTTATCGGCATCGCTCAAGTTTTTCCGATTACCATCGGCATCAAAGCCTTGGCTTGAAATGCCGGAAATGGCATCTTCGCTTTCAACTAAACGGTTTAAGTCATCATAATCAAACCGAGTAACCCGATTTTTAGGATCGCTGGCTTGGATTAAGCGACTTAAAGAGTCGTAGTCAAAAGTGCTGGTATTAGAAAGCGCGTCAGTAACCCCAATGGGATTGTCCAATTCATTATAGTTAAGGGACAAAACCAGTTTGCCAAAGGCATCAAAGCGTTTGAGCAGGTTATCGGCCGCGTCATATTCTAGCGTTTGGGTAAACCCTAATGGATTGGTTATGCTTTCCAAACGGCCTTTGGTATCATAACCCAATTGAGTCACGCGGTTTTTTGCATCAATCACGCGAATCAAACGATCTTCCCCATCATATTCATATCGTGTTTCTTGATTGAGGGCATTGACTTGCCGAATCAGATTGCCAGAATCATCATAATAACGAGTGCTGGTGGAGCGGAAAGCATCGGTTATGGTTTTTATGTTATTACGGCTATCATAAGTCACATTGACCATCTGGCCTAATGGACTAACGATATACACCAAGCGGTTTATGCCATCATAACCCAAGGTGGTGCGGTGATTTTCGCCATCGGTTATGTTGACTAAACTGCCGACTTGATCATAACCTAATTGGTAGCGAGTACCTTCTGGGGTAATTATCAAGACAGGTAATCCTGAACGACAGGTTATTCCGTCAGAAACCGGTTCTGTGATCGGTACGCCTCGACGGCAATTCACATCAGTGGGTTCGGCACTATTCAGCGTGTAGTAATAATGGGTTATCCCGCCTTTGGGACTCGTTACGGTTTGCACTTGGCCCTGTTCATTGTAGGTTAAGTGCGTTTGGTTTGATATCGGATCGGTTATGCGAATCAGGTTGTTGTTTTCATAACTGAAACTGACTGATTTCCCCAACGCATTGCTGACTTGAGTGAGGTTATTGTCCTCATAAATCAGAGCGGTTTGATTTCCCAACGCATCGGTTATGCTTTTGAGTTGACCGTGTTGGGTATAAGTGAAATAACGGCTGTGATTATTGGCATCGGTGACACTCGTGCGCCTATTTTGGGCGTTGTAGGTATAGCGTGTTTTATGGCCCAGTTCATCCTGAAAACTCAGCAGATTATAGGCCTCATCATGAACATAAATGCGCTTTTGATTGAGACGGTTTGTGACGGTGGTCGTGATAATCCCCGAATCACTGACTTGATAGTTAAAACGTAAGGCTTGGTTATTCGGGTTGGTATCTTCCTGAGAAATAGCACGGCCTTTACCATCATAAACGGTGCGAGAAACAACAGTGCCTTCAGCATTAGTTCTGGTGAGCAGTTGGCCGCGTTCATTATAGGTATAGTGCGTGGTTTGTCCCGCAGCATCCGTCATACTGACCAAATTATCATTAGCGTCATAACTCAAAAGGGCTTGACGATCAATGGCATCTGTTACGCTTGTCAACAATCCCTTTTCATTATAATAATAACGCAAGAAAACACCTGAAACCGGTTCCGTCACTTGACTCAATTGCCCTGCATCATTGTAAGTCAAGGTGACAAATTGATCTTGTCGATTACCGATGCGAACTAATTGCCCTTGGGCATTAAACTGATAAACCTGTTGATTCTGACGTGTCAGAGTAAATGTGCCATCAGGGTTTTTAACGAGTTCGTCAAAAACACAATCCGATTGTTGCGATTGATACTCGCCCTCAGCATTTTTGAAGAAATCATTATAACGGTTGCTTGTCCAATGAATTTTGACATCGCCATTCGCGGATTCAGATAGAGAAGCCCTCCATTGACTATCAGTCCAACCACGGCCAGTTGGCCCTTTTCCAAGCAACAACGAGTTATATTCTAAAGTCAAGTCAAGCGGCAAAAGGCCTTGCACACTTAACAATGTTTTTCTCTCAACTTTAGCCCCGGTGACTGGGTGAATCGGATTACCTTCTGTCTGTGCCCCACAAAAACTCATGATTGCAACGATATCGTAAATATAGATATCCGATTGGACTTTTTCAGGTGCATCGCTTCTGCGGGTTTTGCAAGTCGCTGTTAAAGTGACTGGATAGCGCCCCAGTTCGGTGTAAAGATGTGTCACATTTCGGGCCGTACTGGTTTCGCCATCACCAAAGTCCCAGATTGGACTATGACAATTGTCTGGCAGATCACTGGTAAAATTAACAGCAGTGCCGTCTTCATATTCCCAAGTGTCTTCATCTCTTTCAAACCGAATAAAATGCGTTTGTGCGCCAATATCATTGACGTTAACTCGTAGACAGCCCGCCGGAGTAGCAACCGCTTGGGCAACAATACTCGTTATTGTCGATTCCAGTAAACGGAAGGTTGCTGTCATTTTCTCCTTGGCATCTTCTGAAGACATCCCTTCAAAATCGGAATTAATGAGTTCGGCAACCAATGAACTGTAAGAAGACAAAAAAGTCGTAAAGGCTTGTGCAATTTGTTGTTGTCCCGCCGCCGTTAAGGCAATGGGTCTGCTCATTGGTTTGACCGACTCGAAACAGACTTCATGTCCACCCCCATTCAGGCCGCCTTCAACCAAATAAACCCCTTCACCGGTTATCAAGTCTTGAATGATATAGCCACTGCCTTTCCAATTGCCATGTACAATTTCCCGTTGGGGTATGATGGCTTGTTTACCTGTATTCGTGCCATGTTGAATATCTGAGATTACCTCACTGCTCACGTTTAAAATGGGTAGGATGGCATCAACATTTTCTTTTGTGATGGTATAAATGGGGATGCCTTGTTCAGCGGCTTCCATTAATAATTGAGATGAGGAAATGCCCGGTTGTCGTTGTGTCCCAAAAAGTTGGTCAAGCACTGAGCCTTCTACATAAGAGCCGCTCATCCCACTTTGCGTCATATAATTAAAAATGGCTTTTTGGGTGTCAGCAATGGCTACTTGGGTGTTGTGTTTGACATCAACTTGACGGCTTCGGTAGTTGCCTTCGCGGGCGATGCCGAAGAAATATCTCACTGACAAGGGAAGAGAAAAAGTACCCACTGAGGGCATCCGTTGGATGCGAACTTGATAAGTTTGCGCGGCGATTTTGTCAAACCAGTCATGTTCCATCCAAAAATGGAGGCCAACTTGGTGCATGTTTTCGACGGCGCTGTTTTCTGAGACTTTGTCAAGGCGTTTTTGAATGAGTTCAGGGGTGATGCCGTTGCCGTTGATGCCAAATACGATAACATCACCTGCTGTGGCGGTGCCTTTATGCGGATAGCTGATATGGTGATGGTGCATAATCATGCTGTAATATTGCGGTTGCCCCATACCAATCGCACTGCCGGTAGCAATGACAGTGTCGTCTAGTTTGATCACCGGTTTGACTTGAAATAAGTAAACGGGTAGGGCATCGCCACCTGCGGCTTCGTGTTTTGCTAAGGCTTGGGCATCGGCCTCTGTGGCCGGTTCGTAAGTGACGCTGAGGCGTTGGCTGCCAAGGTTTGGTAAAGTGATGTTGAGACTGACAGCGGGCTCGTCTAAATTTTGCGCTTGGGCGCTGTGATAGAATTTGAGCGTGAAAGCGTTTTGATAACGCGCACTGAGTTGGGCAAAGGTGTCTAACTTGGTGATCAGGCGGTAGGGTAAACCGGCCGCTAACTGTTTGCGATTTTCTTTTTGAATCGAATAACGATCTAAAACGGCTTCGGGTTCAAGCTGATTGGCTTCAATATAGCTTTGTAATTCAGCTTGATAATCTGACAACAGCGTTTTGAGATAGCTTTGATCAATACCCATCACCCCACCAGATTCATTGGTGTAGGTAGTCTCAATTAAATAGTCACGCAATCCGTCAATGTCAAATGGCACGGCCTCTAATAAATTAAGGCCTTTTTCAAAAGTATGTTGTTTAAAACTGGCATCGAGGGGTACCCAACTATCGCCTTTTCTATGTCTGGCACCGCGGCTGGGATAAAAATCTATCCACGCATCAACCCAGATGTGTTCCAGTCGAATCTCTTTGATCGCCCCACCACTGACTAAGGGTGTGTTGGGAATCGCGCTTCGCGATAGTAGGGTGGTGGCAGCTTGGGCATCGTTGACTTGTAGCCAATTACTGATTCGAGGTGCTGAAATTTGGATACTGCCATAGACATAACGGGCGTGAATGCCGGAGCTTCGCAGTAAGGCGATGAGCAAACTGGCAATATCGAAGGCGTTACCCCGTTTCATGTCAAGCGTTTGTTGCACACTTTGGGTGGCACCATAAGTGGGCATGAATTTGATGTTGTGGCGAACCCAATTATAGATATCGACAGGGCGATGTTCTAGCGTTTGGGCAAGGGCCACAATGTCATCAGTAAATTGGACTTCGTCAGTTTCAGCTAAATAGATATCTGAGGGTGGGGCCCGGCGTCGCCTTGATCGGGTGCTTGTTGGGGCGCTTTTTGATTCAATTTGAAAATGCTGTTGAAACTCGGCTTGATTTAAAAATGGGGCCCGAACTGTGGCTTTGGATAGGCTAAAGGGTAATTGATCGGGATTAAAGCTCGGTTGTCTAGGCCGACTTTGTGATTGGATCAGGTTGAGGCTTTGTCAATTTGTGTGCCAAGTGTTTGAGAAGAATCTGCGGTGGCTATGCCCTCTAAATGATCTAACAGCGTTTGGAATTGTGTACGATAATGCTCGACAGTGGCTTCATGACGTTTGTGATGGCGTTCGGGCAATTGGAGATCGTACAACGATTGTTCTATGCTCGCAAAATCTGCCTCGATTTTGTCATTATCAGTAATGAATTGTTCTTGAAGTTGAGACAGTTGAGTTTGGGCAAACGTTGGGACATTTTGGCGTTGTCGCGGGGCCCGCGATGTGTCATCTTGTGTCAGACTTTTTTTGAGTCGTGTCAAGGTTTGAGTTATTGTTTTCACAGTATTTTCAAACTGTGCCGCGCTATCGTTTTCGAGGGCCTTGATTGGGGCCGTTGGTAGACACCCCAAAAAGGCCCCAAAAAACAAGGCTTTAATTAATTTGATTAATAAAGTATTTTGAGAAAACATAATTGGTTCTCATTGAGTGCTTGTAATAAAGAGGGCGCATTCTATCAGTTATGATGACGTTATGGAAGAAGCGAAAGTGATCTGTGTTGTACTGTAGTTTCTCAAAAGACACCAGTTAGTTACGGTTAAAGCCCATAAGGAAGGCGCGTGCCGTAATAGGCTTTGGAACGATCAGTCGATGAACCAATAAACGCGCTTTGACGCTAAAGACGCTAAAGACGCAAGATTCCTTGAAAGAGTTTTTCTAATGCTTGGGCATTGGATACCATCGTTTATGAAAGGCTCAATCTCAAAGGGCTCCCTGCGTGTTTTTGCTGCCCACCATTAATTGTTTTGAGCTTATTTATAATAAACATGTCCCTTAATAAGCTAAGTTATTGATTTTGTGTACCGTATTTCAACCCGTTACCTTATTTAGGGACAAGTATAATATAGAAAAAATGGTGGGCAACAAAAAGACGTTACCTACATTGATTTAAATTTAAATGGTGGGCAACAAAAAGACGTTACCCACCCTACATTGATACTATTGGTGGGCAACAAAAAGACGTTACCCACCCTACATTGA
>Ga0190344_1000834_pt1 | contig 12840 bp, 16 predicted proteins | sample 48721323_MG_FD_161662 | JGI IMG/M metagenome (GOLD analysis project Ga0190344, IMG submission 161662) | Hydrothermal vent microbial mat bacterial communities from Southern Trench, Guaymas Basin, Mexico - 4872-13-2-3_MG | ecosystem: Environmental > Aquatic > Marine > Hydrothermal vents >... | reverse complement strand
AGTAACACTGTAATAAGGTGGAAGAGTATCTATTGTATCACTAATAGTTTTATTATCTGTATATCCATTACTTACAGAAGAACCACCAATATCTATGTAATGGTCACCTGTTCCTCCTCCATCATCAAATTCACTGACTACCCCGAAACCTTGCCCAGGTGCTCCACCTGATTGAAAAGTATTAACAAAAGCTCCATTAGGATATATCCAATGATGAAAATGAGTTTCAGAGAAATTATATGTTTCACTACCACCAGTTCCACCAGTAATTGAATTACCTCTTAAAAATCTATTCTCCCCATTTAAGTTAGGTAATGTTGTTCCTGATAATGGACTATCACTATCACTAATAGTTTGACCATTACATTCAGCCCAGTGCGAATTTAGAGAAGTTCCACTAACACCTTCTAAATGTTTAGCCCATGGTATAATAGCACCTATTGGGAAAAAGTTATAAGCTCCATTAAACCAACCATCTTTAAATCCATCTCCATCATTAACTGTTTCGAATGCATCGTGATAAATAACCATTTTACGTATAACCTCCAGATGCTTGAATAACTGCTGCACTTCTTTGGTCTCCTATAATTGGATTTCCAGTAAAACTTCCTATTATACTATTATGAGTGTGACCAATAATAAATCCATCATTAATAGCTCTTGTTGTAACTTTCCAACCAGATACAGCTAATTCTTGTTGATTAATAGAGAATTCATATCTTGTAATAATTGAAGTTTCACTAATACTATCGCCTTGAAGTTTTTTAACATCAAGCATTAAATTTTTTAATTCATCTGTCAATGTTTTCAATCTTTTGTTTAATTTTATGGTTATAATATTTTCTGTTTGTAAAGCTATCGGATTAAGGTTGTAGGATATTTCAATCATAGAATATTCTTTGTTGTTTATACCATCATTTGGTAAGTTTATTATACAAGTTTGAGAAGCAGTCAAATAATATACTCCTTGGACATCAATAGTCCCTTCTAATTTATCTGAAGTTCCTAAAGTTAATTCTGTTGCTAATGTATCTTCAGCTTCATCTATACTTTTTATCCCTTTATCTATTATAACTTTTTCTTTTACACCATATCTCAATACTGAATCATTATCTCTACCAAATCTCACAATAGGAAGTTCCCTATCATACTGTATAGTAATTGTAGCTCCAGAAGCAGGTATATTGTTTCCTGCTTGTGTTCCAGATGTAAAAACTATTTTTTTACCAAAGAAATCAATCAGATGTTGTGTCCCAGAAGCTGGAACAATATTTTGCCCAAAAATACCACCTTTTGATAATGAACCATTAACTTTTACAAAAGTCGAATGAGGACTGTATTCAAGTCCAAAAACACTACCTACTCCATTTCCAATAAAAGTTTCCTCATAACCGTCAAGATATCTATCTCCATATACCCAAACTTGATTGTAAATTTCTCTATCAGTTTTCTTCCATTTAGCTTTTATTATGTTACTATTATCAAAAACTTCTCCACTACTTACTGTTTTTTCGAAAGCAAAATGACATACTTTATCAGCATCAATCCAAAATATACATCCTGTTAAATCAGCTAATCTTTTTAAAGAATCAAATATAGAACTATGTTTGAAAACTATTCTAGTAATTGATATACCAATAGGAACTTTATTATAAGTAACTCCATCAACATATTTAATGAATATATCTTCAATAATATCTTCAACCAATTCATTATTATAGACTTCTGGTTTAACAGTAACATCTTGCAAATAAGCTGTATAATCTCTTCCTTGTAATGTTATCATTTGATTATTCTCACTACCACTTAATTGTCTTCTTTCAATTATCCCAGTAAGAATTTTATTAGCTGTAGCAGGATTTGTTATTGGATTATTATCTATATATATTACCACTTCTTTATTAAGAGTAAATAAATCATTATACCTCCCGTTATGATTTTCAAAAGTTAAATTAAAATTAGAAGATGTATTATTTTCACCGACAGAACTAATTACTTCCCCGCTTACTAATTCAGGATAATGTATTCCATCGATTGTTATATATGTGTAATATGCCATTTATACTGAAATCATATTTCTTAATTTAATACTAATAGCTTCTGCTATTTCATCTGGGTCTGTTCCGTAGATATTATTACCAGTAACACTAACAGAAACCCCGCCCATACCTCCAGGATTTTTTGTTCCGAATATTGTATCTTTAGGGTCTGTTCTTATTAACTTACCTTTACTTAAAATAAAATCATCCACATCAAAAACATTCTTTACAAAACTACCTGTCCAATCAAATGTTTTTTCAATTCCTCTGCCAATAGTTTTGCCAATATCACTTTCAGTGAATGCATCTATAACTTTTTTAATATATTCATAAACATCTTTTATTACTCCTAAAACATCATCAATTACTTTGAATATAGAAGCAAATAATATTATTATTAAATCCAATGCTCCCGAATCAATTAGCAAATTAACTATTTTAGCAAAAATATCAAATACTGCAATAACAATATCCATAATCTTAGATAATAAGTTTCCTAATTTTTTGAACATATTTATAATAGTTTCTTTATTAGGGAGTATAACCTCATTCCATAATTTTTTAAAAATTTCAAAAACTTTAGTTAATACATTTTTCGCTAAATTTTTCAAACTATCAATTACAGGTCCTATTACTTCTTTGAACTCTTCCCAAAAAGCTAATAAATCACTTTTATTATTATTAAACCAATCAGATATAAATTTGAAAGCTTTTTTACCAAGTTCAAATACAGTTTCCAAAATTGGAGCTAATATTTCATTCATTTTATTAAAAAAATTCAATATTTCATCTTTATTTTCTTCAATAAAATCTAAAAGAAATTTTAATCTTTCTCGAAATCTATCAAATAAACTACCTTCAACTATTTCTCCTTCTGAAGTTATACCAACAAATTCTCTTAATATTCTTGATACTACATCTTTGAGATTGCTAATTGTCCCGGCTGCTGTTTGTGATTGTTTTTCCATTAAATTGAAAAATTTACCACCTTCACTGGTCATATTTTTAAGAGCTGTTTGAACTTGTTCAAAAGATATACCTAAATCTTTAGTTTTATCTGTTATTTCTTTTTCGCTGTAACCTGTTACTTCTGCTAATTCTTTTATTAATGGTACTCCAGTTTCTGTAAATTGTCTTAATTCTTCTCCTGAAAGAACAGTTTTAGCTTTCACTTGACCTAAGGCAGTAATAAGATTTCCTAATTTATCTGTTCCAACCCCAGCTGAAATATCTCCAACAGTTTTTAAAGTTGGTATAAGTTCTTCAGCACTTACACCATAAGCAAGAAGTCTTTTAGAAGCTTGTTCCACTTGTGGTAATTCAAAAGGAGTTTTTTCAGCAAATTTAGATAATTCGCTAAGAGTTTTACCGGCTTTTTCAGCACTACCAAGCATAGTTTCAAAAGCTATTCTTGTTTGTTCAAAATCAGAAGCACTTTTAAGTCCTGCTGAACCTACAGCTGTAATAGCAGCACCAGCAGTTGCAAAACCTCCAACAGCGAATCCTCCTATTTTTCCTAAAAGACCAAGTTTTCTAGAAGCCTTATCAAAAACACTACTGAATTTATCAATAGCAGATATAACTATTTGAACTGTTGCTCCTCCCGCAAATGCTCCGCCAAAATTTCCTAAACCCATTATTTTCTCCTTCTTTTTCTCATACTTTTTTGTTTTTCTTTCTGTTCAAGATTATATCCTTCAATTAGCCAATTAATTTCAACAGGAGATAATTTAGGTATTGAAAAAGCATCATAACCCATTTTATGTAGGAAATGATACAATTTTTTGCTTCTAACTTCACTATAAATTGTTGTTTCCCATTTTTTTAATTTTTTTTTTCATTTGTTTCATTAATAGCTCTATTAAGTAGATTTTCAACATCTTTTCTTTCCATTCCTGTAGTCATTAAAGTCAAAATCACTAATTCTTTCTTACTAACTGTGGGTAATTGTTTTATTTCATCTTTGGTTAATTGAGGTTCAATTAGAAACTTTTCAATTAATTCATCATTACTCATATTAGCAGATTTTTCTCTTATTTCATTAATATCTCCATCAGTTATTCTTTTGAGTTTTACTTCTCCGCCAAAAAGTTCTGAATGTTGAGTAGCAGGTAAGAGCCTACCTTCGCTATCTCTTAACATTATTGCATTTTTGTTAACTGCCATAAAAAATCCCTCCTGATTACCAAGCTAAATATTTTTCAATTTGGTCTCTTATTTCAGCACTACATTCTTTTGGTATCAAAGTTAGTGACCATTCATCAGTTCCTTCCGTAGGATTTGGTGCATCAAAAGCATCAACATCACAACCACTCATAGTAATGAAATTGACACCACTTGCAGTTCCGTAAGGACTATTAATTTGAATAGCTGCATTGCTTTCTATCTGTCCACCAGATTTCCATTTACCATATAATTCAGCTGCCTTTGTGCTATTACCATCCATTGTTATAGTAAATGAATAATCTCTATTTTCAGCTTTAGGAGCAACAATTACTCTACTACCATTACAAACATGTGCTGAATCTCTATTGAAATTATTTTCAATGTTAAATTCCCAAGATTTTACATCAAGGTCAGTTGTTCCACTTGGGAAATGAACTATACTATCACTCCAAACAAAAGGTCTATGTGACGGTTCTGATAGCGAATAACTACCTAATCCAGAAAAGAAAGTTTGATCTTGAGCAATTATATCGCAACTAATTGTAATAGCATCTCCTGCAGATGCAGACATAGTAAAACTATTAATCACACACCCTTTATAGAACCTACCTAAATTTTCTCCATCGGTATAATGTTGCAAACTTTCAAGACAAAAACTACTGAATGGATTTCTTGCTCCTGATGTAAATGGATTACTATCATCATTATTGAGTTCTGTTAATATATGAGTATAGTAATCAGGACTACCAATTGTAGTATCGCTTCCATTACCCAAAGCAAACATAAGCAATCTAAAATCATCAGGATAAACTTCTAAACTTCCACCATAATCTTCATTGCCTGGATATGATTTATCAATATTTCTTGTATTTGTTCCATGATACCTAATTCTTTGTATATTTTGATTATCATCTGGACTAAAATCTTGAACCCTTCCAGCCCAAAAAGATGAACCCATAGGATAACCATAAGTTCCACTTTCATATGCTAATGATGTTTTATTGTTATCTGCTCCAAAAATTCCCATTTTCACACCTCTTAATCAACTTGTCCAAAACTTATAACGATATTGACAAACTTTACTTTTTAATCCTTCTTCACCTTCTTCATCAACATCTACAGCACTATCAAGACCAAAATCATGCAAATCTGCACTAATTGATGAATTTGTTCCATATTGATTATTTTTCATTCGATTAATTACATCATCACAAAGATTATTTTTTTCTTTTTCATTTCTTCCCCATATCCTTACTTCTACTTTAATATTAATCTCTAAATTGCTTGATTGTTGTCCTAAAGTTCTACTACCAGTTATCCAACCTCTTACTGTAATAATAGGGTAAGTAGTTTTTCTACGAGGATAAGAAGTCATAACAAATTTTTCTCCAGAAGGTCTTGTAGAACTAATAGGGTCTGTTATATTGGCTCTCAAGTCATCTCTTACAAAAAGTATAGTTTCACTCAACAACCTATTTGTATTAACCATCTTTCACCTCGTTTGGCAGCTAATTGATGTCGTTTCATCAATGCTAATTTAAATAAATTTGGTTAATTTAAATAATTTATGTGGTAAATTATATAATTTCATTTCAATGCTTTTCTAATCATATTTTCAATTTCATTAGATATTCTTGCTGAACTATTCTGGAAATGTCTTCTTGGAGCAATTCTTGAAGTTCCATATTCTAAATATTTAGCATAAGGAACGTCCGTTTTTACAATACTTACAAATTCCTTTTCATTATCAGTATTAACTGAATTTAAAAATCTTCCTGTATCAACTGAAGCTGGTTCAGATTTTCTACCTGCAATACTTTGTTTAACTTCTCCTTCAAACTTTAATCCAGCATTATGTATTGCTCTATTCGCTGCTTGTTGTTTCGTTCGTTTCTGGTTCTGTAGATAATTCTCCACTGATTTCATCCCTTTTATTTTTAACGAAACTCCGCTTCTTTTTCCTTGTCCTGCTAATTGATTTATTTTCAACATATTCATAATCACCTGTCTTAATTAGCAATTCAGCTTTATCTTTTTCAACTTCAGTTATATCTTGCGGTTGATATTTACCAATATATTTCACTTTTACTTTCGTCATATTACTCACCTGATAAACTTCCTAATGGTAATTCTCTAATATATATTTTCTTGTAAACTATTGTCCCTGTTGGCGGCTGAGCCTTTATTCCATTAGGGATAACTGAATGCCATATATAATCAGGACTACCAATCCCTATTCTCATTGTATCAGTAGTTACTACATCGCCTTTGATGTATAATTTTTTATCAGTTTCAGTTAATTTACCTTTTTCACTAATAATTGGATTATAACTACTGCTAATATCTTTATCATTTAAAGCAAATACAATTCCGCTTGTATAAATATCATTACCTGATTGAACTAATACTTGAGCATCATCAAAATCTGTATCACTTACAGAGCCTGCAAAATATCTTAACTTTACTACTTCACCATGTTTAAGTATTTGACTAATTTTTTTTTGTAAATCATTGTAAACATTCATTTAGCAACCCCATACTTGTTCGAAATTATATTTACCTTTAAGGTTTATTAATTGATTTTCTGCGGTTTCTAAAATTTCTTTAGCACTCACTATAGCAGGCGAATTTGAATTTTTGCTAATTGAAAGTTCATCAAGCTTTATTGAAGACACATCAATACCTTCAATATTTTTGATTAGTAAAGTATCAGCAACTGCAAAATTAGTTAAAACTCCATGGTAGTCATCACTAATTGAATTTGAACCTATACTTATACCGAGTTCATCTTCGATATACTTCAATCTTTGGTTAATAGCATTAAGCATCTCAGTGCCAGAATAGTAAGAAGGAACATCTTCTATCCTATTATGAACACTAAGTGCTATGCTACCTAAATTCCAATTAACCATAGTTATCTGGTAATTTGTCTTCCACAATTATTACATTTGTAATCTGTTCCTGAATTACCTGCACCAGTGATTTCCATCATGTAACCACATCTTGGACATTCTAATTCAGGTTTAATTTTTGGAGTATATAGTTCTTCTATATCTTTTTCTGGAACTTCTTCTTTAGTTTCAGGTTTCTCTTCTTCTTTGTCCACTTCAATGAATTGAGTCATATCTGTATTCTCTTGAAGTTCTAAAAGCTTCTTAACTCTTCTTTTTTCAGTTCTAAGTTTTTTGATTTCTTTTTTATCCAATCCGAAATCTTCACTTAAAATTAATTCTTGTTGAGATTTATTAAAATCAAAAAAATCAGTTTCAGAAAAGCGTCCATCTTTTCCTCTTTTAGATTCAATTACTTCTCTGTCATTCATAAATATCACCTAATAGAGATAAACTGAAACTGTTGCTTTTGAACCGCCACCCATTAAACAAATACCTCTAACGTCTCCTGCATCAAATTGTGCAGCTCCTGAACCTACAGATGTGACACAATTTTTAGCTGCTCCAGCTCCTGGAACTATAGCATCACCTGCATTAATTGTTGCTTCAGCTACTAAACCATGATAAACTCCTCTTGTTAGAATATCAGGTTTAGAACCACTTGCAGTAGTTGCCAAACATATACCTAATGGTGTTCCATCTCCAAATTTACCACCTTTAGCTACATAATTTGGTGTCGTTCCACTTGCAGCTGAACCAATTACCCACATACCACCACTAATAACTTCTGCTGCAGTAATATCATTAATAATTGTTCCAGAACCTGAATTTGATGATGTCTTTATTTGACTATTTATTGTTACTGAATTACCTAAAAAATTAACTGATGTTCCAGAAATTTGATTATCTACATTTAAATCATAAACCCAAAAATTCCTTCTTCTTAATCCATCTTTGACCATATTCTTTCACCTACTCGCATTATTTATTTTCAAAAATGCACAGAGAAACTCAATCTGCCATTCAGTGATAATAAAAAATAAAAAAATTTAACAACAATTAACTTGTAGTTATTTTTGCTACTGCATTATCTCTAATTAAAGATACTGCAATCCTTTGTGTGATAGCTGCTCCACTCATATCAAATAGTGGCAATGTGAAGTTCTCTACAGTTATTGGTCGTTTTTCAGCAATTATGTAAGCTTCATCATTATCAAATACAAAAGCATATTTGCTATATATAGATGATGGTGCTGCATTTGTTGAAAATTTTATGACTTTTAAGCCATAAATAATTCCGACCATACCTTTCGTCTGCATTTCATTATCTCCACGTTTGTCAGCTTCTACAAAAGTATCAATGTTTCGCAAATCATTCAACACTTCATTTCCTACAAGGAATGTTGTAGATGTGTAATCATTATCATCAAGATACTGCATTGCTCTTGTTATGTTTGCTATTGTAATTGCTGAACCACCATTTACACTATTGCTGCAACCATTAAGAGCAGTTAGGATAAGATTTGTTTCATGCTCTGCAAATCTCTTACCAGCCTTCTTGATGTTCCTTTGTAAAAGATTCCATTTACTATCTTCTTGCATTTCTTTGGTAATTCTAATTGCTACACCATACTTTTTAGGTCTAATGTTAGTGCTTGAATATTCGTCTTGGTCAAGAGTAATTTCAGCACCTTCAGCAATTAGCCTTACCTCCATCGCATTTTCATCTTCAAGGTCAAGGTCATAACTTGAACCTGGAATTTGCGCAGGACCAACATAAATAGCTGCTTCTGTTCGTGGTATTAGAGCTTTTTGAGTTTCAGCAATTAAAGTATCATGAATTTTCCTTGGTATTAGTAGCTGACCTTCAGTGCCAATATCAGTGCTCAAAAGTTCCTTAACATATTTTTGTTCTGACATTATTATCACCTCAATTCGACAAGCACAAATCCGCCTGATGTTGCGTTACTCCATGCTTTTCCTATTCCTTGACCTGCTGTTGTCGTTTCAATTACATCGTCACTTCCATTAGGAGCTACTGTCGCGCCATTAGTTACTGTTCCACCTGCTCTTAAAACAACCATTCCTCTTGTTTGTAGAGCTACATAATTTCCTGATGTTGCGGTATTCACTGCAATTCCATTAAAATCACCACCACTTGCACCAGTTACAACCAAAATATCATCTGCTGATAATGAATTCAATCCACTTGAAATTGCATTTGCTGCTCCTGAAACAACGCATAGTTGTCCGCCTGAAATAGTTTCAATTGCTTTACAAGTCACTGTTCTTGGAACAGCTCCATCGTAAGGACAAACAAAACCTACTGGATTAACTGCCATTATAAATCACCTCTATTAATATGAACCATCTGCTTTAGGCATCTTCCACAAAGCATAACCTTCTCCAAATTCAGCATTTTCCATCTGATATTCAGGAACGTCTTCTTCTATGTTATTTTCATCTTTTTCCATTTTCACTTTACCTTTAGTTTTAGGTCTCATTTCTTCTTTAAGTTCTGCTTTGATTTCTTCTTTCAATTTAGCTTTAACTTTTTCTTCCGTCTCTTCTTCATCATTCATCTCTTCTTCCTCTTCTTCTTCAGCTTCTCCTTCTTCCTCTTCTTCACTTTTCAATTCTTCCATAATTTCTTTTCTAATCTCTTCTTTAATTTCCTCTTTGAGTTCTGCTTTAAGAGCTTCTTTTTCTCTTTTTTCAGCCTCAATCTCAGCGCGAACTTCTTCTTTTATTTTGTTTTTATCTATTTGATTATCCACCATATTATTCACCTCATTAATCTGCTCTTTTTTTACTGATTCATGCTCACTTACATCTTCTTCATCATTATTCATACTAAAACTCTCTACAATCGGCATAATTTTAATTTTTTCTCCAGCTTTTCTTTTTTTCATATCACCTAAAACTTGATTCAAACTTGTTCCTTTTACACCTGGTGTTGGAGTAATGGAAAGTTCCATAGCTTCAAGTTGTTCTGCAATCATCTCTTCCTTTTTTTCATCATAAAGAAGTTTTCCTACCATAGCACCAATACTTACTTCTTTAGCTCTCCCATCTTTAATTCTTTCAATTAATCCATTATTATCATCTTTTACCCATCCTTCGTAAGTTACTATACCATCATTAAAACCAGATTTTGTAATTAAACCAACAGTATTATCAACTATAGTATTATGGTCTTTTAATATAGGTTTATTTTTCAAAGTAGGAGCAAACTTTTCAAGTTCTTTTTTACTATATCTAATACCATTTCTACTTAATCCTGGTCTAATAGCAATACCGTAAACTTCAAGTTTTTCTTTCTCCATCTTTATATTTCCTCCTTATCTTCATTTTCCTCTATACTACTTTTGATAATTATTGGAACATTTTCAGCTATAATTATTCTACCCTTTTCATCTCTTTTTTCTTCAGACATATTATCAACCTCTTGTTTATGATTACGCCATTGAGAATAACAAACCCCTATTCTTTGTTCTCTATCAGGAAATTCTTTCTTCATAATACTATCTCCCACACATCTATTAATAAAATCTTGCTCTTTTTCTCCTTTTTTTGGTTTAGGTAAAGGCATCTTAATTTTAAAATATATTTTTATCTTTTATAAATTTTTTGTAGTTAATTATATAATTTACTTCATTTTGGAATTTATTAATACTAATCTACTTCCACTTGTAATTATTGTTGTATTTTTTGTTAATTTTGAATTTTTTAATACTACTTCAGCACCATTACTCACTTTAAACACATCGCACACAAAATCTTCTCCATCTAATGTTGTATCTGTAGTATAACTACAAGCTACTTCTCCAGTCACAGATAGCAGTTCTAAATTAATATCTTGTGGGTTACTGACTAATGAGTTACCATCAACTAAATCCAAACCAATATTCTGAGGGTTGTCTGCTATTTGTCCTGCCTGAACAGGAATCAAGGTTAATAGCATTAATCCAATTATTATCCATTTTTTCATCTTGCTGTTGCTGGTTTTGATACAGTTGTTAATTTAATTGGATATGTTACATTACCAGCCCAATATGCAGTAAAACTATAATTTTGATTACATGCTGGTGTATCTGTTTCCCATATCCCACTAGCATTCGTAGTATAATCTCCAAAATGGGTATTATTAACAATATTATCAACTATTACAGTAGCTCCAACTATTAATGAACCATTATAAGTAACATCTCCTTTAAATTTACTAGTACTAATAGTAATTTCATCTGTAAGAGTATTTGATGTTGAACCATTGGTATCATTAGCATATATACTACAATTTATTACTTCTCCACAACCACTAAAATTTCCTGAATTTAATATAAAATATCCTGTCGCACTATCAGTTTGTAATGCTGAAGTTTCTGTATAATAAACTGTTCCCGCACCATCCGTCCAATTCACATTTACCCTATAATCACCATAATCTCCTTTAGTTACATCCCAAGAACAGTTAATATTCATATTATAATATGCTGGGTCTGTTTCTATTGTTACTGAATTGAGATTGAGAGGAATATCTTGGGTTTGTTCTGCTCCGTAATAAGGAGCAGGATTAGTATGTCTTGTTGCTTCATATATAGCCTGAATTTCAGAAGCAGATAAACTCTTATCATAAAATCTTATATCATCAATCATGCAATCTGTAAATCTTTCACCCCCTCCTTCTGACCTTGCACCGACCCAAAAATCATCAGTATCCAAAACATAATCTTTAGATTTAGTAAAATTATCATACCCAACAAATGCACCATTAAGATATACATTTACTTTTTCAGTAGATGAGTTCCAATCAACGGCAATAAAATACCATGTATCACTTGTAATGTTAGTTTTTACAACTAGAGTTTCAGTTCCATCGCCAGCTCTAGCGTCAACCCTTAAAACTCCTTCACTATATGGCCTAATATCAAAAAATGGATTATTCCCGCTTCTAACACCAAAAAAATATCTTTCAATTGTTAATGTTGCATCATCAATATTAAACCACAAAGTAAAAGTCACATCTGTTGTTAAATCTATACCTTTTGTTCCAATAAGTTCAACATAATCATTTGACCCATCAAAATCATAAGCATTATATACCTCGCCAGAAATATTTTGTGTAGCACCGCTAATAAAACCATTTACACCAAATACATCTCTTACAATATTATCTGTATCATCAAAAGTATAATAATGTATCAATTCATTTACATTAGAAGAACATTCTTTTTTAAAACTGGGATATGTCTGAAATCCACATACTTTATCAGTATCATTTGCAAAAACAAAATCAGTGGCATTATTGTAATAAATACTACCATTCTGAGCATACAACCAACTCTCAGTCCCGTCTCCATCAAAATCTATACTTTGATAAGGCAAGATAAGATTAGATTCAGTCCTGTTCTTACTGTCTCTTTTATAAGCATAGCTTACATTCCACCAATCGTATTGAGTGTAACAATATTGTTTATTACTGCTATTAATACAAGCCCAGTTATCTATTAGTGCGTGACCATCTTCCATCTCAAAAATTCCATTAATTCTGAAATCAAAAGTTTCACCTGCTGGGACATATAACCCATCAAAATTTTCTATTTCAACCCAAATCAAATCAGTGTAATAACTTACATTATACCCAGTAACATTGCATATCTTATTAGTATAATTTTTAGTATCATTAGCTACCACAATTTCTTCATGGCACGAATACAGTGTTTCATTATTCATAAACGTTGCAT
>Ga0190344_1000832_pt1 | contig 12844 bp, 10 predicted proteins | sample 48721323_MG_FD_161662 | JGI IMG/M metagenome (GOLD analysis project Ga0190344, IMG submission 161662) | Hydrothermal vent microbial mat bacterial communities from Southern Trench, Guaymas Basin, Mexico - 4872-13-2-3_MG | ecosystem: Environmental > Aquatic > Marine > Hydrothermal vents >... | reverse complement strand
TAATTTGAGTAGCTCGTTGGGCTCATATCCGGCGGCTGCCGGACGGAGGTTCGAATCCTCTCCCCGCTACAATGTAAAACCTCGCATTTATTGTGAGGTTTTTTAAATGGGGGGGGTAATAAGTTGTATTATGTTTATGTTTTGTATTCCCAAAGATATGATAAAATTTATATAGGTTATACATCTAACCTGGAAGCAAGACTTGCATCTCACAATGAGTTGTCAAAAAAAGGCTGGACAGTTAGATATCGCCCATGGGAATTGTTGTATAAAGAAGAGCATGTAAACAAAAAAGATGCAATGAGACGGGAGAAAGAACTGAAAAGTCATCAAGGGAGAAATTTTATTCGTTCCTTAATTTGAGTAGCTCGTTGGGCTCATATCCGGCGGCTGCCGGACGGAGGTTCGAATCCTCTCCTTGTCTAAGTATGTTGTGCTCTTTAAAGATTTTACTTGCTTTAAAAATAATATCTCCATATATTTAGGTGTATTCCCACACTAAAAAGGTAAAATATTAACTAACCAGAAAAGTATATAAATTCCTGCTTAAGGAACGATAAAAAGTAATAGTTGTTTAATTTTAGGTGGAATTATATGCAGACTTAATTGATTTTGAAAATTTTATTGTTTGATTTCTTAGGGCAATAAATAGCAGGTAAAATTTGGTTGCAAAAAATTAAGAATTGTTCAGTCTTTCATTTTTAAAATTTTCTTAATTATCAAAATTTCTGAAGGTAAAAAAATGGATAAGAAATTAAAGATTCTTGTTGTTGAGGATGAAAGAGTTGTTGCTGAAGATATTCAGAGAGTTCTGGAACAATTTGGTTACGAAGTACCTGCACTTGCTGCATGCGGTGAAGACGCAATAAAATATGCAGACCAGTTTCTTCCTGATCTTATCCTGATGGATATTGTTATAAGGGGGCAGATGACAGGTATAGAAGCGGCTGGAAAGATTTCAGCAAAACATAATATCCCGATTATTTATCTTACTGCATATGCTGATACAAAAACTATAGAGAATGCAAAGGTTACTGCGCCATTTGGCTATATTTTAAAACCTTTTAATAATAATGAGATTCAGACAACTATTGAAATGGCTATTTATAAACACCGTATGGACATGCGTCTTCGTGAAAGTGAAGCATGGTTATCCACAACATTACAGAGTATAGGAGACGGTGTTATTGCAACGGATGAGAAAGGAAATATTAAGTTTGTAAATAAAGTCGCTCTTGATTTATTGGAGTATAATAAGGATGAAATCCTTTCGAAAAGGATAAACGATGTGTTCAAAATGGTTACAAAGGATGAGGAACTGTCTGCCACCAATTTGACATATTTAACAATTCAAGAGGGAAAAACATCATTTTTAAAAGAGGGCTCATTTCTTATTACAAAAAATAATCGACGAATTCCAATTGATGGGAATTCAGCTCCAATATTTGATTCAATGGGACACGTTATCGGAGCTGTGAAAGTATTCCGTGATATATCAGAAAGACTTGAAGCAGAAAAAGCGGTAAGGGAATCTGAAGAGAAATACAGAACTTTGTTTGATACAATTGCACAGGGCGTGCTGTATTTTAATGAAGCAGGGAAAATTACCTCTGCAAATCCTGCAGCAGCAGAGATCCTTAATTTTAATCAAAAGTTGTTTTATGGTAAGGATCTGTTCGGTCTGAATTATAAAATATTTACAGAGGAAGGAAATATACTCTCATCAGACCAGGATCCCGTTAGGGAATGTCTGACGAAACAAGTACCTGTGTTAAATCAGGTTCTTGGATTTGCAAGGCATGAGCAGGTTTTCAGGTGGATTCTTGTGGATGTTACTCCTCAATTTGATTTTACAAATAATAATTTAACTGCAGTAGTAATGAGCTTTACGGACATAACAAAGAGAAAACAGGCAGAACTTGCGTTAAATTATAGAAACTTACAACTCCATTCTCTTGTACATCTTGCAAATGAAATTTCCACGACTTTAGATGTTGAATCGATTTTAAATAATGCTCTTAATGCATTGATAGAAAATACACGTTTTACAGCAGGATCTATTCTTTTGCTGAATAACGAGAGAAATGAAATTGAAAAGGAACTGCACAATTCGACACCTGTTAAGGTGAGAAATATTTTAAAAGAATTAATTCTTGATAAACATTCACATTACAGAAGATCACTGTTAAATAAACATATTAAAATATATCCTTTAAAACAGTTTGTTCAGAAGATATTTACCGATGAGAACGCAAAGGATATTCATAAAAGTATTAATTACTGCATTGCAATTCCCGTTGAAGTTGACTCTGTAGTTTTCGGTTCAGTTAATCTTCTTGGCAGGATGAAAGAATTGCATAACGTATCTGATGATTTTCTTTCGAGTATTGGTTTGCAGCTTGGGCTTTCACTAAAAAATGCAAAGCTGTATTCTGAAATAAGAGAAACTTTAAAAAAGTTGAAAGAAACTCAGGAAAAGCTTATCCAATCAGAAAAATTAGCAGGTCTTGGTATGCTTGCGAATAATATTGTACATGAAATCGGGAATCCACTTGCTGCCATAGGCAATTCTATCCAGGTTTTACAGAAAAAAATAAAACTTGAAGGGAAACTGGAAGAATTGATGAATATTATGTCCTGGGAGACAGACAGGATGATAAGAATTATCAATGATTTAAGAGAATTCAGTAAACCCAGAAAACTTAATCTTGTAAAAAGCGATATAAGAGATGTTGTAAAAAAGGCTGTTTCTGTGATTAACCAGAATGTAGAACTTATCTTTGGTAAAGATATTAAATTTAATGCACCTGCAGAATTTCCTGCTGTTTATATTGATCCGGATTCAATTGAACAGGTTTTAATAAATCTGATTAAAAATGCTGTACAGGCATCGAAAGAAGGCAGCGTTGTTAATGTTAAGTTGTATAAAAACGGGAACCAACACAATCAGTGTGTGATTATTAAAGTACAGGATGATGGTGAGGGGATTTCCGAGGAAAATCTGAATAAAATATTTGAGCCCTATTTTTCTACAAAAGCAAGAGGAATGGGGCTGGGAATGCATATTGTCAAAATAAATGTTGAACAGCATGGGGGATCAATTAAAATTGATAGTACTTTAGGTAAAGGTACAGTTGTGACAGTAAAATTACCTTTAAAAAGAGGTGATGATGGCGAAAATATTTGTAGTTGATGATGAAAAAAATATCAGGGTCACACTGCGGATTGCTTTGGAAGATTGGGGACATGAAGTGTATGACAGTGGAGTACCCGAAGAGGCAATGGATAAAATCAAAGAAGAAGATTTTGACGTTTTGATTTCCGATTTGATTATGGATAATATGGATGGAATTAAACTGTTACATAATGTAAAACAGATTAGCCCTGAAACAGAAGTAATAATGATGAGCGCGCATGGTACAATATCAAAAGCTGTTGAGGCTATAAGAGCCGGAGCAATAGATTTTATTGAAAAACCATTTGCAATTGATATGCTTGAAATGGTTTTGGAAAGAGCCCTTAAGCAGATTGAGCTAAAAAAAACAGTAAAACATCTTCAAAGTGTACTTTCGGAACACTACCCTTTTGAAGATATTGTTGCCAAGAGTTCACACATGAAAGATGTTATGCATCAGGTGGCAATGGTTTCAAAATGGGATGTTCCGGTTTTAATCAGAGGAGAAAGCGGAGTAGGAAAGGAACTTGTTGCTCTTGCTGTTCATAATTTAAGTGACAGAGCTGAAAAACATTTTGTCCCTGTAAACTGCGGAGCATTTCCAGATACTCTGTTAGACAGTGAGCTGTTTGGACATGCAAAAGGTGCATTTACAGGTGCTACTGTTAACAAAAGAGGGCTGATAGAAGAAGCAGACCAGGGTACTCTTTTTCTTGATGAGATAGGAGAAGCTCCTCCTGCATTTCAGGTCAGACTGCTGCGTTTCCTGGATAACGGGTACTTCCGAAGAGTCGGAGAAGTTAAAGAGAGGCAGAGCAACGCAAGGGTTATTGCTGCAACGAACAGGAATCTTGAAGAACTGATTAAGGAAAAGCTTTTCAGAGAGGATCTTTTTTTCAGACTTTCTGTCGCAGTAATTGAGATACCCCCCTTAAGAGACAGACCGGAGGATATTCCTGTATTATGCCAGAAATTCCTTGAAAATCTTGGGAAAAAAATGAACAAAGAAGGTGTTAATATCCACCCCTCTGTTTATTCAATTTTTAATGAATATAATTGGCCTGGAAATGTCCGCGAACTTGAAAATACTATTGAACATGCTCTTATAGTAACAAAACAGGGGAAAATAACTATTGAAGATCTTCCTTCCAAATTTAGAAAATATGCCAAATCTGCCGGAAGCATGGATTTTAAAGGAGATCTCGAGCTAAAAGAAGTTGAAAAAAGATACATTCTATCTGTAATGGAAAAGACCGGCGGTAATAAAAAGAAAGCAGCCAAAATATTGAACATATCCAGGACAACTTTGATTTCCAGATTAAAGAACTATGGCATAGGTTAAAAAGATTTATTAGCCTTATTATCTTTACGACTCATAATCCAATTAAAAAAAACAAAATATAGATTTTCTCGCCTCTTAAAACATACCGAAGAAATAAATAATAAAAGAGTGAAAAACGAAGAATTAGACACTATTTTGAATTGCCTGTCGTATTTTGGACACTGTTATCAATATATAGTATTATATAATAAAATATAACATAAATAAAATCAATATGTTAGCTGTAATAGTGCCTTTATTAAATAAATGGCATAATAATTGATTGTATTAATCCACTAACACTTGCCAAAAGAGGAGATATTTTTTATGAATCACATTCTGCTTGTGGATGATGATATTAATTTCCGCCGCACTCTTGCGATTCAACTCGAATTTGAAGGATTTGATGTTACAGGATGTAATACTGTTAAAGAAGCTTTATCTGTTCTGCAGCGTAGTTCGGTAAACCTTAATTTTCCTTATGTTGTAATTACTGATTTAAGAATGCCTGAAATAACCGGTGATGAATTTGTTATTCTTCTGAAAGAGCAGTATCCTTCGATTCCTGTAATTGTAATGTCTGCATTTGAACCGCCAAACTCAGTAAGCAGCTACCCCTATCTAAAAAAGCCTTTTAAGCTTACACAGATGATTGAGACTATTTATCAGGTTGGTGAAAGAGAAGCGTATTAAGGGAACCTCTAAAATAAGGAGAGAGAATTTGAAGACATTGTTATTAGTAGATGACAATGATTTTTTCCGCAGGTCGCTTTCAATTGGGCTGGAAGATGAGGGCTATACTGTTTATGAAGCAGGCAGCGGAATGGAAGCACTTGAGTTTCTGCAAAGTAAACACAAGAAAAAACTTATTGTTGATACTGTAATTGTTGATGCAAGAATGCCCGGTTTAGACGGATTTTTACTTTATGATCAGATCCATTCAATGGATCCTTCCGTAAAAGTGATAATACTGTCTGCACACTCTTACCCGGAACAGACAGATAAATACACTATGCTGACAAAACCTGTGTCAATACCCGAATTAGTTGATTCAATTGAAAATTATCTTTTTTTACAGCAGGGATAGATAAGTATTGTACAGTTAGTTTATTTTAATTAAAAGCAATGTACCGGTTTTACAGGATTTGACAAATGGGAGGATTTTTGAATCAGTCTGATGATACAATTGTAAAAGAGGTAAAGAAAAATCAAAAAGATCCGCTTATTGTTTTTGCGCAAAGATATCATGCCTTCTTTAATTCAACAACAGATGGTATTGCGGTAATTACTTTAAACGGAGAGATTCTTGATGCAAATCAGAAACTACTTCAATTAACCGGTATGGATTATGACAAACTTGTCTCACTTTCAACAAAAAATATATTAACTTCGGATAGTAATAAAATCCTTCTTAAAGCTGTAAAAAGCATTGCTAATGGCTATAGCCTTGAAGAGCCTATTGAGCTTATATTAAATGGAAGCCGTAGTAAAAAATATATTGTTGAAGCAAATTTGAATGTACTAAGGGATCAATACGGTTTTTCAAAAACAGTAATTATTCTTCTAAGGGATATCACAAGAAGAAAAGAAGCGGAAAATAAACTTATTGAGCGTGCTGAGGAGCTCCAGGGTGTATTTGATGCAGTACCTTCCATACTTGTTTTATTTGATGAAAATAAGAAAATACGTAGAATAAATACAACAGGAAAAGAGATTATAGGGCTGAATGAAAAGCAGATTGTAGGTAGAAAAATTGGAGAAGTTCTGCAGTGTACAAAGCACCACCAGTCTAAAAGAGGATGTGGAGTAGGAAGTATATGCAGAAGGTGTGTTATTAATGAAAGCATTAACAGAGCCTTAAAAGCCGGTGAGAAAGTGTTGGGAGCGGAAGAGTCTATTACAAGGGACATATCACCTTCAAATCCGTCTTATTTCAGAATCAATGCAGTGCCTTTTAATCTGGATAACAAAAAGTGGGCGGTTGTATCACTTGAAGATATTACTGATCGTAAGAATGCAGAACTGGAAGCAATAAGGTTGAATGACAGTATTGCCAGGGCAAATATTGAACTTAAGGAGTCATTGGAAAAACTTGCAAGAAGTCAATCACAATTAATTGAATCACAAAAGCTGGAACAAATCGGACTTCTGGCTTCAGGACTTGCACACAATTTAAAAACTCCTCTTGGCGGAATAAAAGGTTATGCTCAGCTTCTATCGCTTGATCATAAGGATTCGCACGAACTAAAAATGATTCTTGAAGAAGTTGATGTCATGGAAGGCATAATTGATAACCTGATGATAAAGAGCAGGAAAGATCATGCTACAAAGGAAGAAAGCATTAATATCAATGATTTGATTCAAATTGAGCTTAAATTCCTGAATTCCAATATGTTTTATAAACATAAAGTTAAAAAGAATATTGAACTTGATGAAGATCTCCCTCAAATATTTGGAAAATATACTCATTTCAGCCAAGTGTTAATGAATATAATCGGCAATGCGCTGGATGCTATGTATGACAGTGATGAAAGAATACTGACCATAAAAACAAGGCATGATGAGAAAAATATCTATATTGAAGTATCGGATACCGGATGCGGTATTCCAGAGGACATTAAAGAAGACATGTTTAAGCCGTTTTTTACAACAAAACCGTCTCCAAAAGAAGTACATGAAGACGAACCTTTTGGTACAGGGCTGGGTTTGAGCAGCGCAAATTATTTTATTCATCAGTACGGTGGAAGTATTTCTATAGACAGTAAGATTGCTAAGGGAACAACAGTAACTATTAAATTCCCTTATAATAAAGATCTTCATTCCGGAAAAGTACGGAAAATATTAATTGTGGATGATCTGAGTTCAATGGTGGATATTCTTATTCAGGTATGCCAGGATATGGGACTTGAAGCATACGGGGCAACTACAGGAGAAGAGGCAATAAAATTGTATAAAAAAATACAGCCTGATGTTGTTGTTTCTGACCTGTGTATTCCCGGTATTTCCGGCCCTCAGCTGATAAAAGAGATCAGAACTATGAACCAGTCGCAGCCTGTAATTTATGTTACAGGATATTATGACAATCCTGACTATCAGAGCTGGCTTTCAACGGAGATGCGAAGGCCGTCAATAAATGCAGTTTTGAAAAAACCCTTCCCGTTAGAGTATTTTAAAAACGTTGTTCAGAGAATGTTTACATGTGAGTAATTGATTGGTTATTATAAGTTAATCAAATCATAGAGAATGGTGTGTTTTTATATAAATAGTTAAAAAGTATCTATAGGTGGGTTATTTTTAACCGGTAAAAAATTTTAAACAGGGTAATTTAAAAGGATTTTAAAATAAGAATAACAATTCATTGTATATACAATTAATTTACTGTAGCATAAAATCAATAAAAACAAGTTGTTATAAAAGTGCCCGAAACAGATGGTTATACAGATAAACTAATCTTTGAAAAATAAAAATAATGGTTTTATTTTTGCTTTTTAATGACCAGCACAGTGTAAATTTTATTGAAAAAAAATAAAGGTGGCACAGTGAGGCAGTATCCGGTTAATAAATTAAAACCAGGGATGGTACTTGGTCAGCAGCTATATACGTACTTTGGCGGGAGAAGAGCCCTTCTTCTTGGTGCAGGTATTGAAATTACAGAACAAATTATTAAGAAACTAAAGCAGCTTGGATATGTAACTGTTTATATTACAGAAAAAGGCACGGAAAAAATTATACCGGATAATATTATTGCCGATGAAACACGGGATTTGGCGATGTCGGCTATTTCTAAATTTTATGACCAGATGCGGAATTCTGTGGCAAAGCTTACAAATAATAATCAAATACCGGTTCATAAAATGAAGGATGAACAGATCAGAATAATGCCACCCTCTCCGGGACAGTTAAAAAGAAGTATCCATGATGTGATACATGATCTGTTTCTTTTTGGGAAAGATGCCGGTTATGAAACAATGGTTGGAATACCACAGAGCAATGCTTTGCATAATCATGTATTAAATGTAGCATTAATTTCAATACTGATTGGAGGCCAGTATAGTTTTTTTGAAAATGAACTATTAGAGCTTGGAATGGGTGCAGTCCTTCATGACATAGGAAAAGCTGCTCTGCCGCAGATTTACGGAAAGATGTACTGGCAGCTTGGGGTAGAAGAGATTGAACTTTACAAGCTTCATCCGGTATTGGGAGAAAAACTTCTTGACAGAGGAAGAGCATTTACTGAGCTTGAGAAGCAGATGATTATGCAGCACCATGAAAGACAGGACGGCCAGGGATTTCCAATGAGACTTAAAGGTAACAATAAACCACCTTTAAAGGAAAAGTTCATACTCCCCAATCAGATATTCAGATTTGCTGAAATCATTGCTGTAGCAGATATGTATGACAATCTGATTTCAGGGAATTATTACAATAAATATTTTTCCCCTGTAGAAGCTCTTAAAGAGATAAAGCGGGAATCCGGTACAGGGTTAAATTCTTCAATTGTTGATGTTCTGTTCCGAGTGGTAACAAAATACCCGGCAGGAACAAATGTGAGGATACTTAAACATACAAACAGAGAAATTGTGGGATGTTTTGGAGTTGTTGCAGTATCGGACAGCAGCAAGTCTTCATCAGTTGAAGTTGTTCTTGTTTCCGATTCAAGAGGTAATCCTATACCTCCGGTTTCTGTATCTGTTAATATTGCAAACAGTGCTTTGTATGAACTGCAGGTAGTCAATAATTGATTTCAGGGAAAACAGTTATGGGGAATTTCAGAGAAAAAGAATTTTATAAATCGGTAAAAGTAATACCGTATTCGGTAATTCTGGACAGCATTAAATCAATGTTAGAGACAATAGCTGTTGAATATGAAGATGATTATCTGGTACCGGATAATATTATTGTTTATTTTTCTCCGGATGACAGAAAAGTAAGAGAAAAAATAGAGGACGTTTTAATTGATGAATTAACCAGAGATGTTATAAGATATTTAAAATTGGATTTTCCGGAGAAACCAATCTCAAAATTGAGAGTGCAGATAAGAAGCAACAACAAACTTATGCCTCTTTCGTTCAGAATACAGGGGTTTTTCGGAGAAAAGCTGTTATATTCAAAAATACATCATGAATCAGAACCCGAAGAGAAGAAAAAAGAAAAGAAAGAGTGGGATGCAGTTGATATTTATGAAGAAGAGAGCAGTTCGGAACGTAGTATTCTGGTTGTTGATGATGAGCCTGTATTATGTGCAATTCTGGATAAAATGCTCACGCGTCTTGGCTATCAGGTTGTAAGCGCTCATAACGGTGTGGAAGCAATGAAGATACTTTCAAGGATGAATATAGATCTTGTAATATCTGATTTAAGGATGCCTCAGATGGACGGCTGGACATTAATGAAATATTCAAAAGACAGATATCCAAATCTGCCTTTCATCTTAATAACAGGATACCATTCAATTCATACTCAATCCAGAGCTTCAAAGAGTTCTGCTGACGGGTATCTTTCCAAACCTTTTTCAGTACAGCAGATTAAATCTCTTCTTGAAAACGTTTTAAGTAAAAAAGATGATGCAAACAGTGCAGTAACATATCTATCAAATGAGGAATAAAATGGGTGAAATATTAAGAAACACTCACCAGGCAGAAGGTGATGAACCTTTTCAGAAAGTAAAAAAATGGGATGTCATTTCAAAAGATGATTATTCCTTAAACTCTCTGGGTAGCAGAAAGAGGAAAATAATCAAGGCAAAAGAAGCAGTCTTTTCATCTCTTAATGCGCATGTACCGGGAATTTACAGTAATAAGGATGCTCCGGTAGTTACATTACTGGAAGAAAATGATATTGTAAAAGGGTTGGAAATAATTTGTACATGCGGTGAAAAAATTATTGTTCATTTTAATTTAGATGATACTGCAGATGGCGGATAAAAATAACAGAAAAATGTCAATACTGGTTGTTGATGATGATCCGTTCCTTCGTGACGTTCTTCAAAGGTTTTTAGCGAGGAATAATTATGTTGTGGCAGTTGCGGAGAACGCTGACGAGGCAATGGGATATGCAAGAGAAATACCTTTTGAGATTGCAATTGTTGATATATTCATACACGGTATGGACGGAATTAAACTGGCTGATGAGCTCAAAAAAAATAATCCGTCAATAATAATTATAATAATGACAGGGCATCCGAGTCTTGATACAGCATTAACAGCCCTAAAACAGGGGGTTCATGATTATTTAATAAAGCCCTTTGCCCTTGATCAATTGGAAGAAAGCATTAACAGATGTTTACGGGAGCAGGAAATTGTTAAAGAAAATTCTTACTTAAAAGACAGAATTGACGAACTTGAGCAGAAAGTAAAGGAATATGAACAAATCTTAAGCCAGACTCATGTTATTCACAAACATTCTGTAACAGAATTAAAAAAACAAAGAGCTAAAGGTGATGCTGTTTACAGAGATCAGAGTAGTAAAAGTTTACAGGAGCGGATGCAGCGGCTTTATGAATTACGGGAACAAGGGGTTATATCTGAAGATGAGTACTCTTTAAGAGTAAAGAAATTAACCAATAAGTGAAATAAAATATGAGTAAAAGAAATATAAAAAAATCTTTAACAAGTGTATTTGATTCTTTTAATACAAAGGTTTCCGATCTTGGTGATTCGTACAGAGAGCTTAAAAATCAGATTGAAAAACTCAACTTGGAGATTCGCGAGAAAAACCAGCAATTGGAAGATAACTTTTTTGAAGTAAACAGACTCAGACTGTTTTTTAATTCAATTCTCAACAGCATGACAGACGGCGTTATTGTAATTGATACATCTGGAGCAATTGTACTTTTTAACAATGGTGCCGAAAAACTTACGGGTATTCCTGCATCTCAGGTTATTGGAAGGCATTACAATGATTTGTTTACCCAAAAAGTAAGCAATCGTTTTTCTCCACTTTATACATTAACCAGCGGGAAATCTCTGTTTCACGAAGAGAAGGAACTGCATATAAAAAACGGTAAGATAATTCCTGTGCGATACAGCACTTCTCTTGTTCAGGATAACAGTGGGAATACTCTTGGTGCTGTGGAAGTCCTGAGTGATCTTACAAAGATAAAGGACCTTGAAGAAGAGATGCAGCAAATCAGAACGCAGACAGCTTTAAATCAGATGGCAATACTTGTATCTCATGAAATCAGGAATCCTCTTGGAGGAATAAGAGGTTATGTTGATCTTATTTCAGAATCCCTGGATGAAGATGATCCCAGAAAGGAAATGATATCACATATAACCGAATCAATATCAAAACTTGATGAAATTGTTTCCAAGTTCCAGATTTATACAAGGCCTGTAAAACCCCATTTTGAACCTGTTGATCTGATTAAATTTATTAATGATGTAGCTGAATTTTATATCAAAAGGAATAAGTTAAATCAGAAAAACATAAGAGTTAAATATAAATTGCCGGAGAATGAGAAGTTAATAATTAATATTGATCCTGTATTATTTGAACAGGTTATTCTTGCAGTTTTTGATAACAGTGTCAAGGCAATTAAAAACAGCGGGACAATAAGAATAGAAATAAAAGAACAGATATCAAAAATAAAAAATCATAACAGCGTGCACCTTGCAATTATTGATTCCGGAACAGGCATGGATTCTGAAGTCTGTAAAAAAGCATTTGTTCCGTTTTTTACAACAAGAGAAAAAGGCCTTGGTCTTGGTCTTGCTCTTGCTAAGAATTTTGTAAATCTTCACCATGGGCAAATAACAATTGAGAGTGAAAAGAATTTAGGAACAACGTGTAATATTATACTTCCTTTGAGCTAAGGAGAGCTTATTATGCTTGATAAAAAAATATTGGTAGTTGAGGATGATCCTATTTTACGCAGGTTTGTATCAGATGTTCTGACCCGCAAGGGATTTGATGTTTCTTCCGCAGAAAACGGAAAAGCAGCAATGGAAAAAATTAACAAGGCAAATTTTAATCTTGTAATCAGCGATCTGAAAATGGAAGAGATGGATGGCTTGAAATTGTTGGAGAATATTAAAAAGGCAGCTCCGAAAACAGAAGTGGTTATTATAACTGCATATGGGTCTGTTGCAACTGCTGTTGATGCAATGAAAAAAGGAGCGTTTGATTATATTACAAAGCCTGTAGAACTTGAAGAGCTGGATATAGTGATTGACAGAGTTTTTCAGCACCAGACACTGTTAAAAGAGAATGAATTTCTAAAAGAACAGCTCGAGAAAAAAGAAGTCTCGGATACAATTATCGGCAAGAGTCCGGTAATTCAGAAAGTAAAAAGCATGATTGAAATGGTGGGTCCTCTTGATTCCACTGTACTGATTCAGGGAGAAACA
>Ga0190344_1000831_pt1 | contig 12848 bp, 10 predicted proteins | sample 48721323_MG_FD_161662 | JGI IMG/M metagenome (GOLD analysis project Ga0190344, IMG submission 161662) | Hydrothermal vent microbial mat bacterial communities from Southern Trench, Guaymas Basin, Mexico - 4872-13-2-3_MG | ecosystem: Environmental > Aquatic > Marine > Hydrothermal vents >... | reverse complement strand
CCCCAAATTGAGAGTTGATAATTGGTAGACTTGTACTCTTAATAAATCTGACATCGGGGCACACAGGGCCCGTGCCCTCGCCAATGCCTTATCATTTTATAAGGCAAAAAACAGCTAGAAATGAGCCAAAAACCAAAACCAAAATATCCTTAATAATTAATAACTTAATTAACTTCTCTCACCGGCTGGATACCCCCCTAATTTTGCCCTGTGAGACACGATAATTGTTAATAAATACCGTTTGATCCAATTTTTATCCACTAGCCTTCAAAATGATAAGATAAGTTTGTCAAAATTCCCCCTTTTTTGACTATTTGCAAAAATTTTTCGTTGAAATAATAAAATGATAAAAAACAATCACTTAGTTAACTCTCTCCACGGGGGAGTATCAAAGATATTTTGGCCTGATTTTGGCCTATTTCAGTCCAAAGCAAAAATATCGAAAAAGGCTTCAAAATACATACTTTGATTAATTGACAAGTTTAGTGAATTAAGGGCAATCCTTAGTGCCCTTGAAATTGAAGATTAAGATGGTGGGCAAGTTCGTTTCGACGCTGGGCGTCGAAACGAACTTACCCACCCTACATTTAATAATTGATTTCCACGCTCAAGTTTTTGCGCGCAAAAACTTGAGCGTGGAATTGATAATTGATAATTAATAACTGAAATGAAAGACTTTGACTTCTCAATGCGACTGAGTGCTTGGTATATACACACATTATTATTGGCTATCGCCATCGCATTGGTTTATGGGCACACATTAGACGTGCCATTTTATTTAGACGATTTTTCTTCTATTCAAGAAAATCCCTTGATTTACAATTGGCAAAGCAGTTGGGCGGATTTCTGGCAATTATGGGATGCTTATCAATTGCGAATAGTGGGCTATTTAAGTTTTGCGCTCAATTATGAAATCCATCAATTCCAAGTAGCCGGCTACCATGTCGTCAATATCCTCATTCACTTTTTGACAGGCTGCGCCGTTTTAGGATTCTTACGCGGTTTAGTTCGCACACCCACACTCAATCCCCTGTTATCAGAGAATACTAAACGCTGGTTGCCACTTGTTGTCGCCTTGATATTTGTACTACATCCCTTGCAGATTCAAGCTGTCACTTATATTGTGCAAAGACTCGCCTCCTTAGCAGCCCTATTTTATCTCGCCGCAATGGCTTGTTTTATTCAAGCGCGTTTAACAAAAAAAGCCCTATTTCGTATAGGCTGGATAATCGCGACTCTCTCATTAGCCATACTCGCTTTTTTCACTAAACAAAACACCATTACCTTATTCATAGCGATATTATTATTAGAACTCATCTTTTTTCATCGCGAAACAATACGCATCAAAGGCACCCTTGCCATATTGGGTTTTGGCTTTTTGATCAGCATTTTCGTATTGGTATTAGAACAAAACCCCGTTTTTCAAACACAGTTATTTGAACAACTGCCCGTTTTAGAAAAATTAGATACTTTCACACGCGAAACAACGGAGATTTCGCGTACCGCTTATCTTGCCACCCAAATGAATGTACTGTGGGAATATATTGGACTGTTTTTCTCCCCAGCCAGTTCGCATATTGATTACGATAATAACCGCTTTATCACAAAGGGTTTTTTGTATGCCCATGACAATTATCATCTCATCGCCAGAATTTTACACAGTGAAACGATATGGGCATTAATCGGGCATTTGTTATTATTGGGGTTAGCCGTATTAAGCTTACGTCGTTGGCCGCTAGTCGCTTATGGTATATTATTTTACTACCTAGCCCACGCAGTCGAATCCAGCTTAATTCCCATTCGAGACGTGATATTTGAACACCGCACCTATTTACCTAATTTAGGGCTCGCCATACTCTGCGCTTGGTTACTTGTCGCACAACTGCCACGCTGGTTAAATAAATTAACACACGCCACCCTTATTGTCTTATCAATTACCATCGTATTGGTATTAGTACTAGGTAGCGCGACATGGCTACGCAATCAAATGTGGCGTGATCCCATCACATTGTGGCAACACAATGTCGCACAATCTCCAGAAAAAACAAGGGGTTGGATTATTCTAGGCAAGCATTGGATTCAAAACGGTCAACCTGCTGAAGGCATCAAAGCTTTAAATCATGCTATTGTGAAGAAAACCAATGCAGATGGCTCTCAATCGTTAACCGTAACGACTGAAACCGCACTGAATATGGCCGTTGCTTATAAAATACTCAAGCAATATGACAAAGCATTAGAATGGATCAATAGCTCCCTCGCCTTGAAACATAACTTGCGCCCCTTTGATCAAGCCAAATTCTTAGTGAACCAAGGTAATATCTTTTTTGAACTAGCCCGTTTAAACAAGAAACAAAAGCATTATTCTGAAGCCTATGCACAGTTTCGTCAATCAGAAGCCTCTTATCGCCAAGCCATACAGATTTATCCAGCCAATTTGAAGGCCCGTATCAATCTCGCCAGCGTTTTAGCGACAATGGGCAAATTTGATGAAGCCATAGCCATCTATCAACAAGTACTCGCAATTGAACCAAGCAATGTCTATGTCAAAGGCAATTTGCAAAAATTGCAAGAAATACGTCAAAATAAATAATTGCTCCTGAAAACCTGACAGGTTTTCAAAACCTGTCAGGTTTAGCCTGTCGGTTCGCCCTATTCTGGCCGGAAATGAAAACCTGACAGGTTTTGATAAACCTGTCAGGTTTAGCCTGTCGGTTCGCCCTATTCTGGCCGGAAATGATTTTTCTTAAAATCTATATCAACCATACATTAAAACAGGGAGAACAATATATGATCCAATTCCAATGGTTTCCGTTTTTGCTTTGTCTGGCTATGGGATTACCCAGTACAGTATGGGCCAGCGTTAAAGTCAGTGGTACACTTACCGCAGAACAGTCATGCCAGGCTTATGTTTCAAAAAAGAAAAAAACCAACCCAGACAATCAGTTATTAAAAACGGGCCAAATCTATTCCGTGATTGAAGCCAACCGTCTGAATCAACCTAAATGGTTTCGCATCCGCATCGAAGGTATTCGTCAGGCTAAGCGGTGGGTTCATAAAAATTGCGGCACCCTAAAATACCCTCATGCCTTAAAAGGCCTCAAAGGTGCATCCCAACATGTCAGCCAACAGCAACTTTGTCATACGCCAGGCCATCAAACCACTCAGGTTTTAGCCATGAGTTGGCAACCCGCTTTTTGCGAAACTCATCGCCGCCAGCGTGAATGCCAGATCACCGATACGAAGGCCTATCAGGCAACCCATTTTACCCTGCATGGTTTATGGCCAAATTGGCAGAATTGTAAACCCCATTATCAATTCTGCGATGCCCAAGTGACTAGTCGGCCACAAAGGCGGTGTCAATATCCCAGCGTACCCCTCTCTAAGACTGTGCGTCATCAACTGAGAATTGTGATGCCTGGCGCGATTAGGGGTTCCTGCTTGCAACGTCATCAATGGTGGAAACATGGCACATGTTCTGGATGGGAAGCCGATACCTATTTCACAGTATCGACTCGTTTAACGAAGGAATTTAATCAGGCAGGAATGGCCGCCTTTATGAAGGCCAATTTGGGGAAAAGGGTACGGAAAAAGACATTTCTCTCTCAAATTGACAGAAGCTTTGGTGCTAACACCAAGCAATTAGTCAAACTGTCTTGCAATAGGAGAAAGGGTAATTTGACTGAAATCCAGCTTCTTTTGCCAAGCAAAATCGCTGAAAGCGATTCCTTGGCTACTCTGATTCAAAAACAGCTTCACCAAAAGAAATCCATGAATCACTCAGGAAACTGTCCAGCCTATTTCAGGATAGTTCCAATTGACGATTAGAAATCAAATCGTTTTCTAACTACTGGCAACCGCGTTTCTACGATTCCACATTAAAACCAGAGACGCGATAAAACCAGAGACGCTTCGCTACGCAAATCTACGATCCCATTAAAACGATCCTATTAAAACCAGAGACGCGATGCTGAGCAAATCTACGATCCCATTAAAACGCTCCCATTAAAACCAGATACGCGATAAAACCAGAGACGCTTCGCAATAGCGTCTCTACAATCTCATTGATACAAGCTCATCCCATCCGCTTCTGGATTAGCAATCCAACCGCTGATATTTTTTTCAGGCACATTAACTTTAACCCACCAATCCGTTTTACGCTCTGTCACCAACGAACCCCAACGGGCCGCTTCATTCAACCTGTCAGCCTGCCAACCATTGTTCAAGTAATAAAGATCACCGTTATACCACACCAGATGCATACCCAAACCCACCGATTCCAAATCGAACAGCTTATCACCCTCAGATAAACTCAGTTTTTGGTTATCATCTGTCAAATCCACCTGTGATTTAATCACCTCAATTTCACCAAATTCTGAAGTCTGTATTTCGCCATTCAGAGCTTGCACCACTTGCGAAGCATTCAGCGTTTCTAAAGCATCAGCCTTAAACGAAGGTTGTGCATAAAGTATAGTCGATTGTTTCAACGTCCAATTGCCATAAGTACAATGATCAACTGGGCAAGCTTGTTGAATGTACGGCAAATTCGGCATGATTTTGACATAATCGCTATGAGCATAACCCACCAATCCCTCATCAAGCTGAACCTTGTACCATTGCCCCAAGACATCCAAGATATCAACCTTCACACCTTTTTTGACTTTAGCAATCGGTTTAGTGTGTTTACCAATGCCTTCACGAATATTTAACATCTTACCCTGTGTCACAACCACACCAATGACTTTAGGTGCCTCCTCAACACTGGGAATTGAAGCTTCAGTAAACCAAGTTTGTTTAGGCTTCATGCCTAAATTATCAAGTTCGTCAGTCCAATTCGACACATATTGACCTTCAGCCCAACGGGCCATAACAGTCGTTACCGGATATTTGAACAAAATATGCAATGCCGGTTGAGGGCTAATTTTGCCCTTTTTAACGGTAAAGGCCAGTAAACTACCCGTTTCAGTTAACACCACCAACAAATCCTTCGCCGGTGAACTGAAAGCATCAACCACATCAGGAACATGCTTTCTGATCGTATTCCAGTCAGGATAGAGTTCATTATGGAACACTAAATCTTCAGACACCGCTACTGCTGGCACATCAAAATGCGTGTATCCCCCCTCATTCCTTGGAAAATGGCCTTTAACAACCCATTGCCCTTCGTGACGCACAATCCCGCCGCTCACATCACCCCAATCTCCACTATCACCATGTCTTTTTTGAACGTTTTTTGCAGCACGTTTGAAAGCCCGCTTCTGATCCAACAGAGTCGCTATATCAACAGCCTCCAGTGCTTCTAGTGAAAACATTTGCAATGCACTATCCGTCGAACCACCCATAAAACCACTACAGATGTCGCTACGAACGTAACCCACTGATAGGTATTGATTGCCTACGAATAAAATATCGCGAGAAGCCTGCCCCTCACAATATTCACCAAGCGTCGGCGTAATGCTTTGTTCTTTAACGAGCAATGACACATCAAAAGCATGAATCCCTTCTTGTTCAGCCAGGAAAGGATTAGAAATCGCATCAGGATCGGGTGCAGGATTGATCCAGACAAAATCCTCAGTAAAATCATTGTAAACACTGTGCTTCACATCAAGCCGCCAAAATCCGTCATCCTGCGGCACTAATAAATTAGTCCTTTCGGCCGCCAACTCAACTTCTCCATTTTCAGCACGTATCCAAAACGTGCGATAAGATGAAGGTTGTCGTATTCCCTCAAGCGCATTGTCATCTAAAAGCGTAGCCGAAACATCATAATTGGCCCCATAACGCAAGCCTAGCAATAACCCAGACTCGCCCGCACTCACGCTACTCACGATGAAAATGATTGAAAGAGATAAGACTTTTATAATTCTCCTCATCAAAAGCCTCCTTTTTGTGTGGTATAAAATACACCCAATTTGGTTTGAGAATGATTTTCAGGCAAAAGCCAATCAAAAATTTTAACTGTTATAACACAATTCAGCAAGCGTATTAGAAATTTATCCTTACCACCTATCAGTTTGTCAAAAAATCTTCAACACAGAGAACACAGAGTACCACAGAGTGCCACAGAGAATAAGTAATTCACACAAAAGTTGCGTGAAAGCGTGAATTTGATTTTTAATTATATTGTGATACAAAATACTTTGTAAATGTATGTGTTTTTTACGGGTGTGATTAAAAGTACATGGCTTTTTTATTTTGAAATAATAAAAACTTAAAACGCACAACCCCTTGGGGGTTGAATGTGAATAGCCCCAGGTGGAACCTGGGGTTCTAAGGGAATTTATAAAAAGTATCGTGATCAATCAGATTGAGCTGATAAATATATCAGAATAAAAATTCAATCAACGAAACAGAAGGTTAGCAAAGCCAAATCAGCGTTGTATTGATTTTATAAAATTATCAGCATCTTGAGGAGGATCATTAGCATATCGTATAGCCACACGCAATTTACGGAATGTCTCCACATCCAAGGCATCAGGAAAAATAATCAGCGCCTGACTTTTACGTTCTATACCCAAAAAAGTCATCAATAACACTTTAACAAAACACCCATAAAAACGGACTTTGCGAAGCTTTTGAAAAGGGGCACATTGGGTGGCAATCTTTTGTTTAAAACGTGACGACTTGTTATCTCTTTCAAGCGGCTTAACAACAGGATTAGTGTTATCTTTTGACTTCAATCTGACATGATCAAGATAAGTCAGTCTTAACACCACTAATTGTGGATGACTATAACTACCCGATGCGATTTTACCGATTTCGCCCGATTTAAGTTCTATCCAATGCCATTTTGGTTCACAGTGCAAAACACAAGCATCTAGTGGATGATTAATTAATAATAGATATCGATGCGTAGTGTACCAAGCACTGGCTAATACCAAAAGCCCTAAAGCCAATTTAACGGCAAGAGCGAGCGCCATACTCAAGGGCAAAGTCAAAGGCAACAACAATAACAAGGCCCCACAATGCATGATCATCAACATCAAAGCAAAACGTTTAGAAAAGCGCGGATTTATTATCACATCAGTTCTCAATGAACAATTATCAGTTCCACTTAACAAGTTTTTGCGCGCAAAAACGACGCATCGGAAATCAATTATCAGGGGTCATAAGATAGAACACTGATTCGGCTTCTTCTCATGATTTTGCTTTGCTAAGCTTCTGTTCCACGCTGATTTTTTTTAATCAATGTTATACTTTTAACCTACATTCATCACACCTTAAGATCGATGAAAGGTACACAAGATAAAAAAACATCGAAGCCTCTGTCATTATATATACCGATTTAATTATAAGTGCTTGATTTTATGATCTATTATAAAAATGATAATATTATGCAAATCAATGAGTTACGTTAAATCGGTATATACTGCACGCGGGCACACCAACTTTTAGCTATAGCCTTTTCCGATTGCATTACGTACAAAGGCAAATCTCAAATAAAAATCGATAAACTTAAAACGCGCAACCCCGTAGGGGTTGAATGTGAATAGCCCCAGGTGCAACCTGGGGTTGCCAAAATAATTATAAAAGCTAAGTTTATTCCCGCGCCGAGTATAAACTCTATTATTTATAATCTTATTTTTAAATTCAATAACTTAAGTAAGTTTTTGCGCGCAAAAACTAAGTGAAATTATTAGATACAATCCTTGTATACTGTCCACCGTTATAATTTGCGCTTTTGCATTTTGCAAAAAAACGAAGTGGTTAGTCACCTTTAGGTGACTTGAGCTGTAAGACAACTGCTTTAGCTGTTGGCTTAAAGAATCAATAATAGCGACCTTATGACGATGCTAAGTATAGTTATCTTTTAAGTTAAAGAACATCATAACCAATCCCCAATTCGACAACGCAACCCTGCCGGGATAGCATAATCCTTGTTTTGTAAATGAAGCCGAATACCAAAAGTACCACTTGCCGCATCCACAATTGGGTCAACAATAACCACCTTCGCCACATATTCACCACCAATCGGTTCTTCAACTACCACCGATGCAGACATGCCCGGCTTTATCATCCCAAATAGTGAAACAGGTACAATGACTTCCACATAAAGCAGATCGACTTTAGCCAATTTTAATATCGGCTGCTCATCTACCACATGGACATACTCCCCAGATGACTTAATCACCTCAACAACAACACCATCAATAGGACTCAAAATTGAACGCAACTTTAAAACTTCCTCAGTTCGCTTTAATTCTAATTGCGCTAACTGATAGTTGACTTTAGCGTTTTCCAGTTCATATTTAGCCACCAAGGTTCTGGTTTGAACCTCATCACGATCCTTCTCGGCTATAGCGTTCTTTTTGAACAATTCCTCAATACGTGCCTGAGTGCGTTCACTTAATTGATAACGTGCTTTTTTTTCCAAAATATTGGCTTTAGAAGTCGCCCGTATTTTAGCCAGTTTAACATTCACCTTCTCTACTTCACTGTACAACTGTGCTAACAACTGTCCTTTTTTAACGTGCTCACCGCGTTCAATTAATATAGATTCTAAAAGCCCCGCAGTTGCACTGGTGATTTCCACCACGCTCTGTGGTTCAATGACACAATCCAATTCTGTCAAAGCAAGCGTATTATTATTCAAACCTATCATGCCTATCATGCATACAAACCAACAGAGTTTATTTAACATCATCTCATTTCCTAAAATGACTGCCACCTATCCATTTTGTTCAAATTTATGCCCCAGTTTTTGGGTGAATGACTTATTCTCTGTGGCCCTCTGTGGCCCTCTGTGCTCTCTGTGTTGAAAAAAAAAGTAGCCTCATCTGATTTCCTACTAAAAGAATACATTCTTTCCCGTTGCCACAACCAACGACTCGTTTCACCGTGCAGTCTCCTGCGCCTCGCTTCCACCTGAGTGAGTAATCTCCTTAATAACCAACGACTTAGCCTACCACAGAGCGTTTCGCGCCAGACCAACACTTGCCTGATCCAATCATAAACCGACAGCGATTCATACTGCTGCAACCCTTTATCTTCCAGAGAAAAGAACAGCTTTACTGAAAGGCCAGGTGAATGGGCCATAATCCGTTCCAAATGCTGCAATACGCGAAGCGAATCGCAAAAATCCGCGATGAGCAACTGGCAACCGCTATTATTTAACCACGCTTCTAATCCCAACCATGGGAAAGGCTCACCCAACACAATCAGGCTACCCCTCTCAAATTCATCAGCCACTTCACCTTGCATAGCCTTCACCATAACGACAGGAAGCCCCAAATCCAGAGTCATAAGAGACAACTGCTCCAATGATTCAGAAGAAGTGACAATCAAACACGTTTTCTCACCCGATTGACTCGCCGATACCAACCTTTCAGCGATAGCACGCCACTTCTGCTCCAAGGTTTGGAAAAAATCAACCCGACTCCGCTTACCAACCGTATTCTTACGCGACAAAACAACAGGAGCCACTTGGTAGTTCTCCCATAAAACCGTATTCAAACTAGCAGAACCCAACAAACTCCCCGCACAACGCTGATAACGGCAAAACAACTCGTACAACGTGATCTGTTGCTTTCCCTTCTCCACATCAACAATTGAAAACGCCTTCTCCATTAACCAGAAATCCAGATTTTCAATCAACGCAAAACATAATCCCGGCATTTGTAACTGAGAAAAAGGCGAAGCCTTTCCACCCAATTTCTGAAGCAATAAACCTAAACGGCCTCGCTTATCGCCTAATACCCACTTATCCTGTAAGTAAATTTGAGCCAAACGTTCAACAGTCACAATCAGTATCCCGTTTCCACCAAACTCATATTCCTCTACCTCTTTCTCACCAAAGGTAACAGGTGACGCGATGCCCAGTGCTTGAAAAAAAGGCCCCTGTTTTTTCGCCAACGCCATAACTCGACGTTCATCTGACACAAGCCAATGCACCGGCACACCAATCAAAGCCAAAGTGCAAACACATAACAGCATAGCCCCATCTACATCTTCAGCCGATTCCACAGCACAGCCCCTCAGCATCAAAAACGCAGCCCAAGCCACCGGATCAGACAAGTTTTGCCCCCAAATACGCACCTGCAATACAAACACTCGTCCCACTAAATCAGGCCGAAAGCCATATCGCATCAACTGATGGCGCGTCTCCAGCAAAGTGCTATTCCACCTTGCCTTATCCAGAGAATCTATTACCTGACACTGCCGTGCAAGCGCATTTAAAAATCGACGGCGTGAAGCACTCAGAATAAGTGGATTGAAACGGAAGCTTGCTTTCAAGCGATTAGAAAGGCCTTCTAAAGCACTCAACCTCGTTTGTATCGCATCAGGATAAGCGCCATTCAAAACATCAACGCCTAATTGATCAATTTTGCTCACAGATAGAACCTTTACTTTAGTACAACAGATCAGGGGAATGAACGGATGGTTCAATGCTGCCAATAAACTAATCCGTTTATTCCGTAAATCCGTTGTACTATATTGGATAAGCACCATTCAAAACATCAACGCCTAATGTTTGCCTGAAAGTTTATTCCCGCGCCGAGTATATCTTGATTGTTTCCAAATCGACGATACTTTATAAAGTCATGTCTTCAAGTCTTACTCCTCGCCCAGACTTGATATTTTGTCTTGCCGATTGAATACGTTGTAAAAAGCGAGGATCATTTTCCAATTGAAACGCTTGCCAATCTTCTTCTGATTCAAAACCAATGAGTAAGCCTACATGCTTACCCTCACGCATAATCACAACAGGTTGTTCTTCAGCCATTTGTAAATAGTGTGGTAAAGCCATTTCAACATCATTAAATGCTACTTCCATTATCCTATTTTCCTACGTTTTTAAGCCAAAGTTTGTTATAGGCTCCCTATTGCTTGTTTCGCACTGGCCATACATAGCGGGCATAGCTTTTAGGGCGGTAGTTGACGCGGCCATCTAGCAGATACACGACCCAGACATGGGTAGTACTGTTTGCACGTCTGGTAGATGACCAATGGGAGTTTGTATGTACACCATAAAACACGTTGCCTTCTTTCCATTTACCCGTTCCAGCCGCATTGGAAAGTGCTGGCTTTCTATATCTCCTGTCCCGCATGGCTTTCCATTCCTTTATAGTAGGTAAACGCCACATACCCCGTTTTGAACCGTCACGTAAACCACATCGTCCATGAGCTAACTTGGCTGCGCTTCGCATAGCTTTCTTCCAAATTTGCTGACCGAAACAATTTGCATTTTTCAACCAGATCAGCCCCGTTCTGTTATCAGTAACAGTACCATTGCCATTATCAATATAACGATATGAGCGAAGCTTGGAAAGCCACTTTTGAAGTTTGGCTAAATCAGGAAAGAAAATCAAACCGCAAAATGCAAAATAAATTTGGAACGAAAATCGGGCCGCAAAATAAATTTGGAACGAAAATCGGGCCGCATATAATGGCTATCATAAGTCATTGAGGCGATTGTTGGCCTTCGCAAAATAACAGGCATTCCAATCAATCGGGCCGCAAAATAAATTTGGAACTCCAAGAGAACCTTCAAAATTTATATTGATACCCTTTAGAAATGCGCCCGTAACAGGTGATGTACCCGCTCGGCTATTTTTGTGGATATAAATTTTGCCAAATCTCAATTATCTGACTCAAATCATTATTTGATAGCAATCCCAGTGAATGAACAATTGCACTTTTTTCTAAACAAGACACTTTTGCAAGCCTAACCCAAGATTTTTTTAAAAGTCCACTTTCTGACGACCAATCCTTTAATTCATAGTCACCTGCAGCTATGCGCTTTGTTGTTGTTATTGGAGCCAGCACAATATCAGCATCGCCTATATCTAAAACAACAAGGGCAGGACGTTTTTTTATTGTGCCATTGTGTTGTGGAAATCCCACCAAAACAACTTCTCCAAAATTATAATTTGTCATAAATGGCATCCCCTTCATCATAAGCAGCCAAAAAATGATTTTCGCTCGCCTTCCTCCATAAATTGTCTTCATCTTCCACATTTTTTTCGACTACATCGGGGATGATCTGTGAGATAATATTTCCTTGACGACAAAAAATAGGTTGGCTCAGTTCCAAGTGAGTAGAATCTAAAATTTTTGCGGTGATTTTTGTCATTGAATTTTTCCAGATGGGAAAGTTGTCTTAGTATTTGTTTTTAAATTTCACAAGCCTTTGTCGTGGCATTAATCCTTACCAGCTATCCGTTTTTTCCATTATCGTTGTACTAAAACGTTTTGGGGGAACACAGAATACACCCTATTGATTTTAAAGGCTTTTATCCACCATTCTAATGGATATCAGTCATTGAGGTGACTAAACAGTTTAAATAATGATTAATGAACAGATTGCATTGAAACATAATCAATAATAGCAAACAAGTTTTTTTGATTCACGATGAAAAAAAGGGCACGATGTCTTCGTGCCCTCGTGCCCTCAAAAAACAAACATTATATCTCAAATCGCCGCAAAAACAATTGCCGTATTGAACGATACCACTGTGATGCTAAGGGTTCTTTGTCATGATAAAAACGCAAATAAGCACGTCCACCAATACCCGTCACGGGTACTTCATTCAATAAATGAATTTCAAATTGGAAAACCGCTTCATAAGCTTGCAAACCGTCTTTATCGCTTGGATCAAGAGGAATCGAACCCCCTCCGCTTGTGCCTAAAGCGCGACTCGGTAAATACTTTGACGCTTCCGGCACCGCTTGTTTGATCACCGCCGGATAAACCCGCTCCAAATGCTCTGCTAATCGCACTTCCACTAACACCTTTTTCTGTTGCACTAAATCGCGTCGCACTAACGCAATATCCTCTTGTTGAACCACCGCTTGAATGATATTCACGGGCGGTTCTACCACATAAGCCACTAATTCACCTTGCTGTAAAA
>Ga0190344_1000825_pt1 | contig 12964 bp, 13 predicted proteins | sample 48721323_MG_FD_161662 | JGI IMG/M metagenome (GOLD analysis project Ga0190344, IMG submission 161662) | Hydrothermal vent microbial mat bacterial communities from Southern Trench, Guaymas Basin, Mexico - 4872-13-2-3_MG | ecosystem: Environmental > Aquatic > Marine > Hydrothermal vents >... | reverse complement strand
ATGGAAATAGGTGATATTTTTGTTGTAAATAAAAGCGATAAACACGGAGCAGACAAGGTCAGAGCGGAAATTGAATACATGCTTTCTTTAAAGCAGGACAATGAAACCGGAGAAAAAAAACCTGTAATTATGACTTCCGCATTAAAGGATGAAGGCATTGACGAGCTTGTAGAGAGCATGGATTTTTTCATAAAAAAAATATCCGATACAGGAGATCTTGAAAGAAGAAGGAAAAAGAGAATAGAGCTTGAAATACGAAAAATCCTTTCCCGAAAAGTAGAAGAGGCTGTTCACTATAATCTTAATCTTGAGAATAAGATGAAGAAATGGGTAAGCAGTGTTTTTGGAAAAGAAAACTCCGTTTATCATATAGTTAATTCTCAGTTCGGAAAAATTATAAAGGAGCAGAAAGCAAAATGATTAATAAAATTAACCATATAGGAATCGCTGTAAAATCTCTTGAAAAATCAATTGTTTTTTACAGGGATGTATTAAAGTTTCAGTATCTTGGTTCCGAAGAAGTTAAAGACCAGAAAGTAACGGTTGCAATGTTTCGGGTGGGAGAAGTGAAAATTGAATTATTGGAGCCTCTTTCCGATGAAAGTCCTGTAGCAAAATTTATTGAAAAGAACGGAGAAGGTATTCATCACATTGCCTATCAGACTGATGATATATCAAAAGAGATAAATCATCTTGTTTCCAGTGAAATAAAAATGATAGATGAAACACCGAGAAAAGGTGCACACGGAACAGAGATTGCATTTTTACATCCCAAGTCAACAGGAAGAGTATTGACGGAATTATGTCAGATAAAAGGAGAAACCCATGAGTAGGGAGAGAAAGATACTTGATTTAAAAGCGCGTCAGGATATTGCCAAACTGGGAGGCGGTATTCAGGCAATTGAAAAACAGCATAAAAAAGGGAAGCTGACTGCGAGAGAGAGAATAGAGCTGCTGCTTGATAAAGATAGTTTTGAAGAAATTGATATGTTCAGAATCAATAAGGGAGATGCTTTTGGGGTATCTGACAAGCAGATTTACGGAGACGGAATTATTACAGGATACGGGAGCATACACGGCAGACTGGTTTTTGTTTTCTCCTATGATTTTACTGTTTACGGAGGTTCGTTATCTCAGGTAGTTGCTGAAAAGGTTGTTAAAGTTCAGGAAATGGCTGCAAAAGTAGGCGCTCCTATTATCGGAATTAATGATTCGGGCGGTGCAAGAATTCAGGAAGGAGTTGATTCTCTTGCAGGATACACAAGTATTTTTCTGCGCAATGTTCTTCAGTCGGGAGTTATTCCACAGATCAGCGCAATGGTAGGACCCGCTGCAGGAGGAGCTGTTTATTCTCCCGCTCTTATGGATTTTATTTTTATGGTAAGAAAAACATCCTTTATGTTTTTAACAGGACCAAAGATTGTCAAGACAGTTAATCATGAAGATGTTACTTCGGATCAGCTTGGCGGTGCGGATGTTCATGCTTCCAAAAGCGGTATTACGCATTTTACTTATGATGATGAAAAGTCTCTTTTTGACGGGATAAGGGAGCTTTTAACTTTTCTTCCCCAAAACAACATGGAAGAGCCTCCCTACAAAGAGACTGATGATCCCTGGGACAGAGAAGATGAAAATCTTAATTACATAGTTCCTGAAAATCCGCATAAACCTTATGACATGAAAGAGGTAGTTCATTCGATTCTTGATGAGAATTATTTTCTTGAAGTAATGGAGCTGTATGCACAGAATGTTATTGTAGGGTTCGGACGTCTTAACGGAAAAGTTGTAGGTATTGTTGCAAATCAACCTAAGGTTCTGGCAGGTGTTCTTGACAGCAAAGCATCTGTAAAAGCTGCGCGTTTTATCAGATTCTGCGACTGCTTTAACATACCTGTTATTACTTTTGAAGATGTTCCCGGATTTATGCCCGGAACAGTGGAAGAGTACAATGGTATTATTCGCCACGGTGCAAAAATGCTTTATGCATATGCAGAAGCAACTGTTCCTAAAATTACGGTTATTACAAGAAAAGCATACGGCGGAGCTTTTTGTGTGATGAATTCAAAACATCTGCGGGGGGATGTTGTTTATGCATGGCCAATGGCGGAAATAGCAGTAATGGGCCCGCAGGGTGCCAGTGAAATTATTTTTAAAAAAGAGATAACAGCTGCAGAGGATCCTGAAAAGAAGCTGGCTGAAAAGGTGGATGAGTACAGGGAAAAATTTGCAAATCCGTATGTGGCTGCAGGTAAAGGAATTGTGGATGAGGTTATTGAACCGAAAATAACAAGATACAAGTTAATTAAGGCCATGGAAATGCTTCATAATAAAAGAGATCAGAATCCGCCGAAAAAACACGGAAACATTCCATTATAAACAGGGAGATACAATGTTTGAGAATGTTGCACAAAATAACGGAGTTGTCATTGCAATTGTAGGTCTTTTGTTTGTTTTTATCGGCCTTGTGTTTATTGCAATAATTATTTCGCTGTTTAATAAGATGTTTGAAAAAGCGTCAAAGAAAGAAAAAGAGAGCTCTGCAGGAAGCGGAGGTTTTAGTATCCGCGCTCCAAAAATAGCATTTGGTTCCAAAAAAGTTCCGGAAGATGAACTTGTTGCTTTAACAATTGCTTTGGAAATATACAGAAAACTGCATTTTGAACAGTATTCAAATAAAGTAACTTTTACTCAGGGGACAAGTTCTTCAGTATGGAAAACAGGGTTCAGATACGGCCAGCGTGTCAGTTAAATAGAGGTATAAGATGAATGAAAAAGAGATAATCCTTGAAATACAGGGAAAAGAGTATAAGGTTCTGATTGAAGAGTTTACTGCTGAAAAAGCAAGCGTGAGAGTAAACGGAAACAAATATTCTGTTGCAATCAAAGATCTTGGTATTGAAAGAGCGGCAGAAATCAAACCTGAAAAAGGTAAACCTGTTGTAAAACCTGCAAAAGTTGAAGCAGGGCAGAAACAGAAAACCCTTTCTCAAAAGCCCAAAGCTATTCCTCTTGATAATGCAGTGCTTTCTCCTCTGCCGGGACAGCTTCTGCAGATATTTGTAAAAGAAGGAGACCATGTTGAGGTCGGTCAGAAAATCTGTCTGCTTGAAGCAATGAAAATGGAAAATGAGATTAATTCTACGGTACAAGGTGTTGTCATAGATATTAAATTCAATGAAGGCGATACAGTGAATCAGGGAGATGTATTAATTCTAGTTAAACCTCCGGAGAGTTGATAATGGATGTTCTTACAAACGTAATTCAGACTACGGGCTTTGCAAATATTACTATAGGCAATTTGGTAATGATTGCCGTAGGTTGTGTTGCAATATATCTTGCAATAGTTAAGGGATACGAACCTTTACTGCTTCTTCCCATTGGTTTTGGTATAATTGCAGGAAACATACCTGCCATAGCATCTTTGCCTATCGGCGTATATGATACTGTAAAAAACGGGTATACTCAGAACAGTGTTTTCAGTCTTTTGTATTTCGGTGTAACTTCGGGAATATTCCCTCCCCTTATTTTTCTCGGAATCGGAGCAATTACCGATTTTTCAACTCTGATTTCAAATCCCAAAGCGGTTCTGCTCGGTGCTGCAGCTCAACTGGGAATATTTGCAACATATCTTGGAGCGCTTGTTCTTGGTTTTTCCAATCTGGAAGCTGCATCAATTGGAATAATCGGGGGTGCTGACGGACCTACTTCAATATTTATTGCTTCACAACTGGCTCCTCATCTTTTAGGCCCCATAGCAATTGCAGCTTATTCGTATATGGCTCTTGTCCCTATAATCCAACCTCCTATAATGAGACTGCTTACCACGAGAAAAGAAAGAGTAATAAAGATGAGACCGCCCAGGCAGGTGTCCAAAAAAGAGAAAATAGTTTTTCCTATAGTTGTGACAATTATGGCAGCTTTAATTGCCCCGGGCTCTTTGTCCCTTGTCGGGATGTTAATGCTTGGTAATCTTTTAAAAGAGAGCGGAGTTACAGACAGGCTTGCCAAAACCGCAGGTAATGCACTTCTCGATATTTGTACAATTCTGCTCTCTTTTGCTGTAGGCGCATCAACCCAGGCCACCAGAATAGTGGATGGAGTAAACGTCGGCTTTTTAACTCCAAAATCCATTGGCATTTTTGTTCTGGGATTATTATCTTTTATGGTTGCAACTTTTGGCGGAGTTCTGTTTGCCAAGATTATGAATCTGTTTTTAAAAGAAAAGATAAATCCTTTGATAGGTGCATCTGGTGTGTCTGCAGTGCCTGATTCAGCCCGGGTTGTTCATCATTTTGCGCTGAAATACGACAAAAACAACCACCTCTTAATGCACGCCATGGCTTCAAATGTTGCCGGTGTTATCGGCTCTGCTATTGCAGCAGGTGTTTTTATCGGGATTTTTCGCTGATTTATCATAATTAATGTTTTTATAAAAAGTGATTGCAGAGACGTCCGATTCGGGCGTCTCTACCACCGATTTTCCGGGATTGCGTGTCAATTAAGTATGTAAGACAATGAACTGAAATAAATTTACCAGTTGAGGCTTAATTTGCAGGAAACAGGAATAAATCATCCTTTAGTCAGTACAAAAGATGTAGTAAGGCCCACTCTTGTTGAGGTGGATCTCGGAGCTGTACGTGAAAATTTCCGGAATATCAAAAAAAAGGTGGAAAACTGCTCTGTAATGGCAATTTTAAAGGCTAATGCATACGGCCATGGTCTTGTAAGAATCGCAGAGTATATGGAACAAATCGGAGCGGATTATCTCGGAGTGGCGGTTCTTGAGGAAGGCCTGCTTTTAAGGGAGCAGGGAATTAACATGCCTGTTCTGGTTCTGGGCGGAATCCTTGGTAATCAGATTCCATATTTTATAAAAAACGACCTGACTATAACAGCGTCCTCAATAGATAAACTTAAAATAATTGATAAAGCTGCAAAACAATTAAACACAAAAGCAAAAGTCCATCTTAAAATTGATACAGGAATGGAACGCATAGGGGTTCATTACTACAATGCCGAAAAATTTGTACAGACAGCATTTTCGTGTACAAATATTGAAGTGGAAGGTATATTTTCACATTTTGCAAATGCCGATTCTTCTGACCTTAGTCATGCAAACAAGCAGTTAAAGCGGTTTAAAGATGTTTTGAAATTATTTAATAAAAATGATCTGCCTGTTCCAAAATATGTCCACATGGCAAATTCAGGAGCAATTCTGCAGATTCCGGATTCTTATTTTACAATGGTAAGGCCGGGGATTCTTCTGTACGGTGTATATCCTTCTAAGCAAGTAAAAAAGACTGTTGATGTTAAACCTGTACTTTCATGGAAATCAAGAGTAGTATATTTTAAAGTAATTCTTCCGGGGCACCCGGTCGGGTACGGCTCAACATGGCAGAGTAAAAAACAGATAAGAGCTGTAACTGTTCCTGTTGGTTACGGAGACGGATATTTCAGAAATATGTCAGGGAAAGCAATGGTTTTAATCCGCGGGAAATCCTACCCTGTTATAGGAACAATATCAATGGATCAGATAGTTGTGAATATTAACAACGACAGTGCTTATAATGATGATGAAGTTGTTTTAATAGGAAGACACGGAAACTCTGAAATCCGGTGTGAAGATCTTGCAGAATGGGCGGGTACTGTTCCCTATGAAATTTTAACCAATATAAATACAAGAGTGCCGAGAATTTATATTTGACTCTTTTCACATTGATTTCGATTAACTTTATAATTTTTCTTAAGTTTTCCGCTCCTATCCTTGAGCCTTCAGAATATAACTAATGTTTTTGTCATTAACTTCTTTACAGGTTTTAAACAATAAAAATTTTATTATAATAAGATTCCGATATTATAGAATGATTGTCAATGAAAAATTTAACTGCTTCGGGAATGCAGTTCATTATATCAGCAGCTGTCATTCCGTGCTGTCCCTGTTTTTCTGCAGCCAGATCTCCTGCAAGACCGTGTATAAAAACACCAGCTCCAATACTGTCAAACACATCCATCCCCTGACCATACATTGCAGCAATCGTACCTGTTAACACATCTCCTGAACCTGCAGTTGCCATTCCGTTGTTGCCTGTAAGATTTACACGGATATCACCTTCAGGAGAACAGATTAGGGAGTGTGCTCCCTTAAGAACCACATAGGAGCCGGTGAGCTCAGAAAGGGCTTTAACGGCGGAAACAGGGTCCTGTGTGATCTCATCTGATGAAAGTTTTGTAAGCCGTGCAAGTTCGCCTGCGTGAGGGGTAAGCAGAGTTGGAGCAGTACGATTTTTTAAAATGTCAATGTCGTTTTTAAAAGCTGTAAGCCCGTCTCCGTCTATAATCATAAACTTATCAATTCTTGAAGCAAGCTCTCTTGCAAGAATCTGGGTTTCCTGGCACAGAGAAAGGCCGGGACCTACAACAAGACAGTCTGATTTTGCGGCAAATTCTTCAATTAAGGATCTGTTCTGTTCTTTTATTGCGCCTTCGTTATTTGGCTCCATGGGAACAAAGACAATTTCAGGAGCAGATGTTGAAATATTCGGAACCATGAAATCCGGTACAGCGAGGCGAACATAACCGGCTCCTGCCTTGTACGCTGAAAGGGATGAAAAAAGAGGTGCCCCGTAATAGGTTTTTGCTCCCGAAACAACGAGAATATCACCAAAACTACCCTTGTGTCCCATTGGATCTCTTTCAGGCAGTATATCAGGAATTGTGACTTCACTTTGAATTGAGGGATCATTGTAAAGTTCAGGTGGAAATGAGATGTATGATACGTACAATTTACCGCAGAATTCAAATCCCGGATATAGGATATTACCGAATTTGGGAAGGCCGAAAGTAACTGTAAAATCAGCAAGAACAGCATAGCCCATAATCTGCCCGGTGTTGCCGTTTATGCCTGAAGGTATGTCAACAGAAAAAACAGTAAGTCCGCTGTTATTAATCTTCTCAATTACCTGTTTGTAAAGTCCGTTTACATCTCTTGCAAGACCGGTTCCGAATATAGCATCAATTATTACATCGCTGCGTGCAATTATATTGTCAAGTTTTTTTATGTCCGAAATAGAAATTGTTTTTATTCCTATTTTTTCCGTTCTTTTCAAATTGTCTTTTGAAGGGCCGGCAAACTTTGACTTGTCTCCCATGAGTACAATTGTAACATCTGCACCATAAGAAAAAAGCTTTCTTGCAATGCCAAGACCGTCTCCTCCGTTGTTTCCGGTTCCGCAGAAAACAGTAAAAGATCTCTCCTTAATTCCTATTTCTTTATCAATAACATTGCAGACGGAAATTGCGGCATTTTCCATTAGAACAGAATCACTGATCCCGTATTTGTCAATCGCTGTTTTATCCATTAGCCTCATTTTTTCCACACTGCAAACTTTCATTGTCAGCCTCTTTGAGTTATTTTAAATTTATAATTATATAATAATAGAATTTCCTCTGAATGCTTCGTGTCCGGCTCTTCTATTATATATTGAAGTTATACATGTAAAATATGTTTCCTTATGAAAAAAGCAAGTTTTATGTTAATGTTTATTAAAAAACAGAAGGGTTTTAATCCTTTAATACACATAATAATTGATAAACATGCCGGATTTACAGATAAATTAATAAATTTAAAGTAGACACTTCAACCGTAAGATCTAAAAATACAGCTACTTATTGCGAGATAGCCGTGTTGCGTGGGTTTAAAGAACAGTAACATTAAAAAAATTTTGATTTATTTGAAGTATTTATTATCTTACAGTCCGCATTTTATGTATAGTATTTTAAAGTAAGGAGGCCATATGTTTTCCAAATATGCTCTTGCAAATCCCTTAACAAAGATACTTGATAAGCCGAGAACAGATTTCACAAGAGATGATCTTCTTAAAGTTATAGAAGAAAAACAGATAGAAAGATTAACATTTCATTATACGGCTCTTGACGGGAAGCTGAAAGAATTGAAACTTCCCATTGCAAACAGATATCAGGCTGAAATTATTCTGACAAACGGTGAAAGAGTTGACGGATCTTCTCTTTTTAAGGGAATGGTTGATGTATCTCTTTCGGATCTTTTTGTTGTACCAGTTTATAGTACTGCGTTCTTAAATCCTTTTGATCCTGCAAGTCTGGATTTTATATGCAGGTTTATAACAAAAGACGGAGAGAGAGCACCTTTTACCTTAGACAATATTTTACAAAAAGCTTATAATTTGTTCAAAGAGAGAACCGGCCTTGATTTGCATGTTCTCGGAGAGCTGGAATTTTTTCTTCTTCGTGATCCTGACACCAAAATATATCCTGCTCCTGTTCAGAGAGGATATCATTCATCAACCCCCTTTGTTAAAAGCGGGCAGATACTGAATGAAATGGTCCGATATATTTCCCAGATAACAGAATCAATAAAGTATGCTCACAGTGAAGTGGGATATGTTGAAAAAGTAAGAAGCGATCTGGATGAGATCCGGGGAAAACAGGGAGAGCAGTTGGAAATAGAATTTTTACCACGTCCTGTTATGGAGGCTGCTGACTGGCTTGTTTTATCACGCTGGCTGATCAGAAATGTTTCTTACAGATGCGGATGTGTTGCTACTTTTGCTCCCAAACTTGAAGAAGGTATTGCAGGTAACGGATTTCATGTGCATGCAGCTTTATTAAAGAACGGTAAAAATATTATGCGGGAGAGTTCCGGTGAACTCTCTGCGGAAGCAAAGAAACTGATCGGAGGATTGTGCAAATATGCCGGCTCTTTAACTGCTTTCGGGAATACTGTTTCGTCTGCGTATCTTCGCCTTGTCCCCAATCAGGAAGCGCCAACCAGAATCTGCTGGAGTGATTTAAACAGAAGCGCAATGATACGCGTACCTCTCGGATGGTCAAATCTTACAAATCTTGCAGGTATTGTTAATCCGGGAAAAGCAAGTGAGCTTGATCAGATTGCGTCACGCCAGACTGTTGAACTGCGCAGCCCTGACGGAAGCGCGCTTATTCATCTTTTACTTGCAGGAATTACTATGGCTGCAGAGTGGGGACTTACCAATGAAGAGAGCAAGGATCTGGCGGAAAAGTTATATGTTACAGGTAATATTTTTAAGAATAAAAAATTATTGAGAAGTCTTCCTGCTCTTCCCAAGAGCTGTGTTGAATCTTCGCGCTGTTTACAGAAAAAAAGAGACCTTTACGAAAGAGATGGTGTGTTTACTCCGTCAAGTATTGATTATATTCTTAATATGTTAAAGTCCGAAGATGATGAACACATGAATGAAAGGCTCATAGATCTTCCTGCTGATGACAGACTGCATGAGACCAGAAAAATAATGCATAAAGATCTGCACCGCCATTAGGAGAAAGAATAAAAAGTGAAGGCAAAAACATCCGTTCTCGCGGTTTTTGCGTGTTTTTTATGGTCAACAGCCTTTGCAGGCGTAAAAATAGGACTGGAATTTTTTAATCCTCTTGCTTTGGCAGGTATCAGGTTTATTATATCGGGTCTTATTCTTCTGCCTTTTTGCGGCGGCTTAGTAAATATTAAAAAGATATTTTCAGAAAATAAAAAGGTTATTCTTCTGATTAGTTTTTTTCAGATAGTTATGGTTTATACTCTTTTTTACAGAGGAATGACCATGGTTACAGGGTCGTCAGCAGCAGTGATTATAGGCGCTTCACCGTTAATTTCTGCTGTTATGGCTCACTTTACGATTAAAGATGACCCTTTAACATTAAAGAAATTTTTATTTATTTTAACAGGTCTTGCAGGTGTTGTTATTATTACTTTCGGAACAAAGGGCGCGTACGGGTTTTCCGGCCGTTACCTCGGAGTGGCTCTTTTACTTCTATCCTCAATCTCCGGTGCAGCGGGAAATATTGTTGTTGCAAAAAGCAAAAAAAGGATAAACCCTTTTGTTATGAACGCTGTTCAGATTTTTATCGGAGGCTGCACACTGCTTGCAGTATCCTTTTTATTTGAAGGTGTCCCCTTGTTTAAAGGACTGCCTGCGAAGTTCTGGATTTCTCTGTTCTGGCTGAGCACAGTGTCAGCTGCAGGGTTTTCCATATGGTTTAACCTTTTACAAAGGCAGGGAGTAAAGGTTTCGGAGCTTAATTTATGGAAATTTGTTATTCCGGTTTTCGGAGCAGTGTTAAGCTGGATAATTCTGCCTGATGAGAATCCGAATCTGATTACAATAATCGGGATGTTTGCAGTGTCCGCATCAATAATAGCATATAGTATTTGCAATAAGAAAAAGGGATATGCTTTTTACCCGAGAACATAAAACGGAGATATTTTTATGATAAAGGCTGTACTGTTTGATATAGATAACACATTAATCCTTTTTAATGAGCATAAATTTATGGAAGGATATTTACCCTCAGTGTTTAAGGAATTTTCCGATATACTTGAACAGGAAGAATTTTTTATGAGAATAATGAATGCAACGAAACAGGTTGCTATGAATAACGGGGAAATTCCTAATGATGAATATTTTCTGCGGATTTTTTCTCAGGGGAAAGACTGGTCTTATTCGGAAATATGGGGAAGGTTTGAGAATTATTATGACACAAAGTTCGAATCTTTTAAATCAGTTGTTGAGCCTGCACCCGGAGCAGGAGAGCTTTTTTCCGAGATAAAAAGAAAAAACCTTAAAATCGTGCTTGCTTCAAATCCTCTCTGGCCGGAAAAGGTTCAGCTTATGCGTGCAGAATGGGCAGGGTTTAAGGATTGCAATTTTGCATTTGTATCACATATCTCAAACATGAGATACTGTAAGCCGGATGTTAAGTTTTTTGAACATATCTGTGATGAAATAGATACTGCTCCTGAACACTGTCTTATGGTTGGAAATGATGAAATTCAGGATATGTCTGCAAAAACTGCAGGGATGAAGACTTTTTTAACTTTTGACGGTAAGAAATACAACAATGAATTTTTTCTCCAGAATTATCATTCTCACTTAAAAGGTAATGTCCCGAAACCGGATTATTCCGGGAGTCTGCTTGATGTGGTTAATGTTATAAATTCCATAGCAGATTAAGGCTCCTGTATAGAATAAAAACAAGGAGGAGTTTTGTGGGAAACTCAGCTTTTATTACAGGCGGAGCAAAGCGAATAGGCAGAAGTACCGCGCTTTTTCTTGCACAAAAAGGATGGAATATAGCACTTCACTATAACAGGTCTGAAAGAGATGCAGAGAAAACTTTACAAGAGATAGAAACCTTTGGTGTGGAATGCTCGCTTTTTAAAGCGGATCTCAGTGACGTAAGACAGGTCAATAATCTTGCGGAAAAAGTTATTTTAAAATATCCGGATTGCTCTCTTTTGATAAATAATGCATCAATTTTTAAAAGAGCGCATTTTTTAGATACTGACGATGATATGTTTTTAAAAATGTTCAATATTAATTATTATACTCCTTTTATACTTATGCAGAAATTTTCACAAAATGCAAAAAAAAGTAACCGGCAGTTTCATATAATCAATATCCTTGACACGAAAATATCAAGGAACCACACTCCGTATTTTATGTACTCTTTAACCAAAAAGAGTCTTGCAGACTTAACATTAATGGCAGCCAGAGATTTAGGGCCGCAAGTCAGAGTAAACGGGATTTGTCCGGGATTAATTTTACCGTCTGCTGATTCGGATGCAGAAGGATTTGAACGTATGAAAGAGAATATCCCCTTAAAAATGACAGGCAATACTGACTATATTACAAAAGCAGTAGAGTTTTTAATAGAAAACAGTTTTGTAACGGGAGAGATTATTTATATTGACGGAGGAGAACATTTGGGATCATGATTATGAAAATAAGAATTAAAAACCTACGGGCACGTACAATTATCGGAATTCATGAATGGGAGAAAGATTATCCGCAGGAAGTGCTGATAAATATTGAGATAGAAATTCCGGTTGACAGTGCCGTAGATTCCGACTCTATAGATGATACTGTAAATTACATGGAAGTTAAGAAGAAAGTGTTAACTGCTGTGGAAAATTCCCATTTTGAACTTTTGGAAAAGCTTGCTTCTTTTGTCCTTTTAAAAGTCATGGAGGATAAAAGAATCCTCTCTGCAAGAGTTGAAATTGACAAGCCCAATGCTCTCAGATTTGCAGATTCGGTATCAGTAGAGTGTTTTTCAAGCAGGAAAGAGTAATGAATTCTGCAGTGATAAGCATAGGATCAAATATTGAGCCTGAAAAAAATGTCAAGTATGCCCTGTCTTTACTTTCATCTGATTTTACTGTTACAAAAATAACAGAGTTTATAAGAACAAAACCAGTGGGTTTAACAAATCAGCCGGATTTTTTAAACGGGGCTGTTCTTGTATATACGGATTATGATTTGGAAACAGTTGAAAAATTATTAAAGAAATTTGAAAAAGATATGGGCAGAATCCGGACAGAAAACAAATTCGGGCCCAGGCAAATAGATTTTGACGTTATTGTGTGGAATGATGAGATTATAGACGAAGATGTTTATTCAAGAGGTTTTCTGCAGAGATTTATAAAACAGTTACTGAGTGCAAACGGCCCTTAGCCCCTACATCTTTTTCATTTTTCCTTTGCGTCCGTTGCGGGCTTTGCGAGAAATAATAAGATTTCTCAGTCGCTGGTGCTCCTTCGAAATGACAGGTTAGTGAAATTGTCATGCACTACCGATTTTGATTATAACAAAATAAGCATGCGTCGCAAGACGATTGATACGACGTTGTAAGGGCACGGCGCGCCGTGCCCTTACGGTTTCCGGGCTGTCCCGATTCTGATTATTATAGTTTTTCTTAAAGAGAATCGGGACTTGAATTAATCGCAATTCTCAAAAGTTCTATCCTGATATTCCATTTTCGTTTGTAGGCTGTCCCGATTCTGATTATTATATATTTTTTTATAGAAAATCGGGATTAAGTGATGATTGAATGTATTAATTATATCTGAAAATTTGATAAAAGAGGGTGTGTTTTCTCTTTATGTCAAAATCCC
>Ga0190344_1000824_pt1 | contig 12971 bp, 7 predicted proteins | sample 48721323_MG_FD_161662 | JGI IMG/M metagenome (GOLD analysis project Ga0190344, IMG submission 161662) | Hydrothermal vent microbial mat bacterial communities from Southern Trench, Guaymas Basin, Mexico - 4872-13-2-3_MG | ecosystem: Environmental > Aquatic > Marine > Hydrothermal vents > Microbial... | reverse complement strand
ATCCACAAGCCAGTGTTGCTGAAGTTTTGGCTATGCTCAAAGAAACGGGGCAAGAGGTTGAAGGGATGCCGCGTATTCAGATTGATGCTGCGTTGCCACAGGTACACGCTCCTCAAGGTTTGAATGATGGGTTAGTCGCCTATTATACTTGTGATGGAAATGCCAATGATGCTAGTGGGAATGGGAATCATGGTACTGTCAATGGTACAATTGAGTACGTTGAAGGTTATATAGGTGAAGCTGCAAGATTCCGAAAAGGTTATGGTTTTATTAGGGTGCCAAATCCTACACAACTTTTTGATACTCAATATACTATTAGTGGATGGCTGTTTTCAGAAGGAAAAGGCGGTTCAGTGATTAACAAGTATAAATGGGGAGTACCGGGAGGTGGAAAAGGGTTTGGCTTAACTTCTACTACAGAAGATCTTAGTGGTTTAGCTTCTAGTGGTAGTACTTTTTTTACTGCTGCTCTCTTTAATGAAGGGTGGAATCCTTCAAAGTACCCTAAATATACTATGCAAGTAGGTGAGTTCAAACACCTCACTGCTGTGTATGATACAGGCAATATGAAGCTTTATATTGATGGTATTCTTGAATCTGAAAAAAGTATTCAACACAGTAACTCTTTGGATAATCCTTACGACATCTTGATAGGTACTTATGTACCCCCATCTCAAACATTTGAAGGATTAGTTGATGAACTCCGTATTTACAACCGTGCCCTATCCGAGTCTGAAATCAAGCAACTTTACGAACTTGATTCTGAGGCAACTTTAACCCTCACCAAAACCGGCGAAGGCGAAATCACCAGCACTGACAACAGCATCAACTGTGGTGAAACCTGCGAAGCTGACTACGAAGTTGAGAGTACCGTTACCTTGACAGCTACCCCGGCTACTGGCTATAGCTTTACGGGTTGGAGTGGCGATTGCGCTGGCGCGTCTCCAACCACTATCGTGACTATGGATGCGGCTAAAAGTTGCACGGCGCACTTTGACAAGTCATCAGGGCTAAAGACGATTACTGTCAACAAAGAGGGCAAAGGTAAAGGCTCCGTGAAAATCGATATCAGAGCAGAAGACAGAATGCACCTATGCAAAACGGACTGCTCTGAAATGACTCAGCCTATCTTCACCGCTAACGAAATCGTCTTGACGGCTACCCCAGCAAAAGGCTTTATTTTAAAACAGTGGGCGGGCGATTGCAGTGGCACAGACAATCAGATTACCGTTCCCATGACGGCTTCCAAAACCTGTACCGCCGATTTTGATTTGGATCCCAATGCTGAAATGTATGCCCTGACGGTTAATAAGGAGGGAAGTCAGGGTAGGCTAGTCGCCAAAGGCGGCATTGATTGTGGCGAAAATTGCACGGCCTATTACCCAGGCGGGCAAAAGGTGCGTTTGGAGGCCCGCTTCAATGAAGCCGATACGCTATTTCTGGGTTGGAAAGGGGATTGCAGTGGTTTTCAAAACCAGGTGTATGTCACAATGGATGCCGATAAATCCTGTAGCGCCAGCTTCAAACCTTATAATCCTGCTGAGGAATTCGCCCTGAACGTCAATAATGGTGGTGACGGGCTCGGTACGATCACTGAAAGAGTCAAAGGTGACAACACCAGTTTTTCTTGTAGAGGCAAAGCCGGTTGCAAACAAAGCCAACATCAGTACGCCTCCGGTAGCCAAGTGCTCTTGTCAGCCATTCCAGAGACGGGTTTTGAATTTACCGGCGGCAGTGGAGATTGCGCGTGGGAAAGTGATACCGATAACAACGGCCGCCTAAGGGGTACAGCCACAGTGATCATGGATCAAGCCAAAACGTGTACCGCAGAGTTTGGTTTAAAAGCCGATCTCACATGGCACAAACTCACGTTCTATACCGCCGACACGGGCAACGGCTCAGTCAACAATCCCGCTCGCATAGACTGTGGCAACCAATGTACCGCCGATTATTATGAAGCGGGTAAGACATTTTGGCTAAAAGCGGAACCAACAGCCTTATCTCAATTCATGGGATGGAGTGGCGACTGCGAAGGCAAAGGGAGTAGCCAGAAAATCACCCTAGATCAAGACAAGACTTGCATAGCGCAATTCAAAAGTGATTTTGAAATCTTGGCAGATGAGATGGTAGAAGCCTTCTACGCCACCGCGACATCAAGTGACGGCACACCAATAGGCGACATTTACCCACAGCCCGAAAATCAGGCGCGTTTGAAAGAAGCCTTTTGGGTAACGATAACGGCTATCCTGCAAACGGATCAAAGCCTGATTCTGAGCAACGAGCAAAATTGGCCAACGCAATTTGATGGCATTAATTGGTTGCCTAGTGATAGCAGTACCCAGTATACGGACAGCGTGCAAGTCGTGGCTAAGCAATTCGTTGGGATTGAAGTCGAGTTGCTAGATCAAAATGGCAGTACAGAAAAAATGGGTATTGTTATTTATTATGGTGAGGAAGCGCCAATCATTGATGACGGTGTTTGGAGTAGACGTATTGTCAGAGTTGCCATATTCTCGCGTTACGCATTTCGGCGTTGGTAATTTTATATAATAAACGCTAAAGGCGCTAAAGGCGCTAAAGACGCTAAAGAGGCACGGTATAAGCACTCTTAGCGTCTCTTGCGTCTCTCTTGCGTCTCTTGCGTTTGAAAATATAATTGACATTTATGCCTAGACAATATATTTTTGTTTGGGCATTTTTTTTGTCTGCAAAATAAATTTGGAACGAAAATCGGGCCTATGCAAAATAAATTTGGAACGAAAAAAGACTTATCCCTTATTATAACAAATCCTTGTAGTTATATAATGTCAGCCGCTTAATAAGGAGTCTTCATAATGAGCGAGTTAATAGAATTTGAAGAGGAAGTGCTTGAAGAGGAAAATAGAGACATGCCTTCAAAGAAACATAGCCGTGCTCAAACGAATTTAACGGTTTTATTTGGCAACGATAACCGGTTCACGACTTTTGTTGAATTAAGTTTAGATGCCACTTCAATCGACTTAAGCCAATTTGGACTGAAGGCTAAAGACGAATTGATACCCGATGTCTGTGTTTATATTGAATCGCCCGATGAACTTGATGATGATGAACTTGAAGATGATGAAGTGCGGGTTAAAAAAATGCCCGATTTGGCTATCGAAGTACTCTCACCAAGACAAGCGATTAGCGATTTATTATCTAAAATCAAAGCTTATTTTTCGCTAGGGGTAAAATCGTGTTGGTTAGTGATGCCTTCCATTCGAGTGATAAAGCTTTATTCACAAACGGGAACACAAATCGTGACTAAAACGGTTGGCATGGAAAATGGTGAAATCAGTGATGAAATCATGGATATTCGTTTTTCTATTGAGAAAGTGTTCAGAAGAGTGATAGTTTAAATTTAATTTTTTCAACACAGAGTCCACAGAGGGCCACAGAGGTACACAGAGGTTTAACTCAATAGCTCTCTGTGAAACTCTGTGTTACTCTGTGTTCTCTGTGTTGCATTAAAAATGCAAAATCCACCAAATCGTCACTCTTTTCAACAGAGTATAATCCAAAGAGGCACCTCAAATGAAAAACGCTCTATTCATCCCCATCATTTTGATTTGCCCTTTACCCCTCCAGGCTGAAGTCATCACCGATGGCACACTGGGAACTGCTACCTCATTACCCGGCCCCCATTATCTGATTGAGGATTCATTAGGCCAACAATTTGGCCGTAATTTGTTCCACAGCTTGCAAACGTTTAACCTGAAATCGCGATTCGCGTTGAAGGCAGTTATTTGCAAGTGCCAATAACCCAAACCTTATCTCTCATCAGTGGTGATATACACATCACCGATGGCGACTCAAAAGCAGCTACTTTATATGCGCCTGATGGACGAATTAACCTGATTGCAGTCGCGTCTACGAGTGAAGTGATGCCTACAGACACTGATTTCGCCCCTTTTGAAAAACTGGGCAGGATCGGTTTATCGCACGCTTTCGGAAAACGTCGAGTTAATGAGCATTTGCCAGAAATATATGGTGAACTCAAACACGCTAACGTTGATGTGAGTGGTGAAGGTGGCGGGCAAATCGTGATGCGTGCGGGTGAGTTTTCGATGAGAAACAGTTCGCTATTTGCTGATACTTATGGCGATAAAAACAATGCGGCTATTGATCTCTTTATTGATGGTGAAATACACTTGATTGACGGTAGCAAAATAGCCATGAACAACGTTGAGGGTAATAGTCATCAGGGTGATTTAAAAATCATAGCCACGCAAGCCCTGAAATTCAGTGGATTCCTCAATGTCGAACCCTTTGATGAACCGATAAGTGCCATAACGACTGCCAACATTTATAGTTCTGGAAAAGGCGCAGACATTCATATTCTGGCCCCTCAAATAGACATCGCGCCCGGTATCATACAAACGTCTACTTTAAGTGATGCCGAAGCGGGCAATATTAAAATAGACGCACAACAAGTCAAACTGCAAGGAATCATGCAGAACGATGTTTTTCCAGCAAGTATTAATACGGCTACTGCGGGTAAGGGAAAAGCGGGGGATATCACCATAAATGCTCGAAATATCATAGACTTATCCCATTTCAGTAGTCTTTCCGCATCAACAGATGAAGGTTCAAGCGGTGATGCGGGCAACATTCGTTTAAATACCCAACACTTGAGATTAAATGATGCTGGAGAAATCAGTTCATTCAGCTATGGTTATGGTGATGCTGGAAGCATTGACATTACGGCAAATACGGCCTCATTCAGCCATAATGGTAATATCGTGACAGAAGCTTTTAATGCCAGTGGTGGAGAAATTCATTTGCAAATCACTGATCGGTTTTCTATGGTTAAAAGTGTGATCACGACGGAAGTGCAAGGTGATGAAACCGATGATCATGCGGGCGATATTACCCTCAATAATCCGGCATTGTTTACGCTGAATCAAAGTGAAATATTCGCTAAAGCGAATGTCGGTAACGGTGGCAATATCAATATTATCGCTGACAACTTTATCCCATCCAGTGACAGTCTTTTAGATGCCTCTTCCAAATTAGGCATAGATGGTGAAGTACACATCACGGCTGGCGAAGAAAACTTCAGCAATAGCTTAGTCATATTAACCAAAACCCTAGTCGATGCTTCCAGCTTGCTCGCAAAAAGCTGTGTCGAAGCGGCCAGAGATGAAAGCCATTTTGTAGTAGCCGACTCTCTTTCCGATGCCGATATAGAGGATATGTTAAAAAACCCCCAACCCTTTTCTTTCAAAAAGGGGCTGACAAAACCGGAAATATTCGCCATTTATCAATCCCTGCAAGAACAATTAGCAACCACCAGCACCCATCAGTCGGCAATACTCGGCCAATTAGCAGCATTGTACGCTTATGAACGCCGTTATCCAGAAGCATTACAACTCAATGATCAAGCATTAAGAGCTCTCAATTTGTTAAACGCGCCTTACTGGCGTTATAAATTGCAATGGCAACGTGGCCGTTTATTTCAGGCTTTAGGTGAACACCACAGTGCGATTATCGCCTATCAAGCCGCCATCCGAAAACTGACAACTATCCGCCATCATCTCACCCAAATCTACCGTGAACGCTATCCCAACGGCGAACGCTCCGAGTTCAGGGAAGTGCTTAAACCCCTGTTCACCGAATTAGTCGGATTACTCTTGCAACAGTCAGAAGGGCTGCAAACGGCAAAAAACGAGTGGCTTAAAACGGCCTTGCAAACGATGGATCAACTCAAAACCGCAGAATTGCAAGATTATTTTCAAGACGATTGCACTAAACCCACTATGGATTTGGAGCGAGTTGAACCATTGCACACTGCTATCATTTACCCCATTTTTCTAGCCAACCGGGTAGAACTCTTGATCAGTTTACCCCAAGCACAACGATTCCATAAAACAGTTCCCGCTACTCCCAAGCAATTAACCAAAACAATCAATACCTTAGCCACTCAACTGAACTGTCAAACTTGTCCAGAAGATCACCGCTATCGTGAATCGGCCCAAAAACTCTATGATTGGTTAATTCGCCCCCTTGAACCCGCATTATCAAACGACATTCACACCTTAGTTTTCGTGCCGGATGGCCCACTCTATTCAATCCCAATGGCCGTGCTACATGATGGCCAGCAGTTCTTGATTGAGAAATATGCCCTAGCGATCACGCCCAATATGAGCATCACTCAGCCAACAACTCAGGCTTTCTCTCCAAAACTCTTATACAGTGCCTTAACGGCATCCAACCACCCCGATTTTGCACCCATCCACCAATACGTCACCCCAATGCAATATGAGTTTGAGAAAATATTTGGCCCCATCACCACCCTGAAAGGCCGAAACTTTATTCGCAAAAACCTTGAACAAGCATTGCATAGCCCTCACAGCATCATCCATGTTTTCTCCCATGCCCATTTTTCCCCTCAACTAAGTGACACCTTCATTGTGACTTACAACGAAAAACTGAACATGAATCAATTAGAAAAACTGATTTCCCCCATGCAACACAACCAAGTGCCTCTTGAATTGCTCGCATTGAGTGCCTGTCAAACCGCTACAGGAGATGAACGAGCCGCGTTAGGCCTCGCTGGCGTGGCCTACAAAGCCGGAGCGCGTAGTGCTATCGGCACATTATGGTCAGTCAGAGAAGACGTGGCTTATTATCTGTTCAAAAGCTTTTATCAAGAATTGATAGAGAAACAGCAACCCAAAGCCCAAGCCATGCAACAAGCCCAACTCAGGTTATTAAACCGATATCGCAGTTGGCAACATCCCCGTTATTGGTCAGCGTTTTTGTTGATTGGGCATTGGTTATGACGGCCTGACAGGATTTTTATTAGCCATTCAGGCAGAAGCAAAATAAATTTGGAACGAAAGGCAGAAGCAAAATAAATTTGGAACGAAAGGCAGAAGCAAAATAAATTTGGTTTGAAAAGAGGGCAGCAAAATAAATTTGGTTTGAAAATCAGACCACAATAATAAATTTGCTTTGAAAATCGGGCCTTCAAGATTTATTGATATGACCCTTTTTTTAATGTGTTTTTTAGTTCTACTGATAATATCTAATATATATGCCTTCCAACGTTGGAGGCTTGGAACGAGAAAACCCTCTAAATACGGTGGGCAATAACAGGATATTGTTCACTCTACACATGATTGAGTCATGATGCTTGTTTCCATATTGAGTGTGTGTAATAAATGAGGTATTTATATAAATAAAATGGTTACCCAACAACTGACTTTAGAGTTACCTGAAAAGATATTTCACCAATTCGCTCGAATTGCGAAAATGACTCATCAATCCATTGAATCATTAGTCATTCAAAGTATTTCTAGTAACTTACCACCAACGGTAGAAAATGCACCCTTTTCAATGCAAGCGGGTTTACAAGCCATGCAAACACTTTCAATTGAAGAATTGCTCAAAATAGCGCAGAGTCAAGTGCCAACAACGCAACAACAACGCCATTTAGTTTTACTAGAAGATCAGCAACAAAGCGATTCAATGGCCCCTGATGAACGTCAAGAATTGAGAAAATTGGGTATAGCAGCGGATCAAATCATGTTAAAAAAAGCTTATGCTTGGGCATTGTTACGTTGGCGTGGCTATCGCATACCCACATTAGATGAATTACCATTAACCTAATTATGTCATCCATTTCTGAAACACTTAAACAGCAAGTGTCAGCCGAAGCTGGCCATTGTTGTGAATATTGTCGTACTTGTCGGCGGATAATTGGAATGCCATTGGTTATGGATCACATTATTCCTCAATCGAAAGGCGGTGGTGATGAGCGAAACAATTTGGCAGCGGCGTGTTACCGTTGTAATGAATTTAAAGGCTCAAAAACAGAAGAAATTGATCCGGCGACTGGTGTGTTAGTTTCTCTATTTAATCCGCGTCTCCAAGTTTGGAAAGAGCATTTTGCATGGGCCAATGGGGGTACTCACATTATTGGTTTAAGTGCAAGCGGTCGTGCAACAGTTATCGCTTTACGAATGAATAATGAATATATAGTAGCATCCCGAAATTTATGGGTAGCCATGAATTGGCATCCACCGTTGGATTAATCTTAGTGCTATCGTGTCGCAGCTTGGTAGGTATACTTAGCATCCTCATAAAGTAGCTATTATAAAATTTGAGACTTACGCATTGACAGATTTTAACTTTTATGCTCTCGCTTAAATACCAAGGGTTTCATATTGTGACTGATAACTTTAAATCAGATTTTTAACCCTTTTTATATGATGTAATATTATGTTCAACTAATTGATTTTTATAGAGAATATATTTTTATAAACTTGTCAATGCGTAAGTCTTATAAGTTATTGAATTTAAAAATAAACTTAAGCTTTTAGACAACTGCTTTAGCTTCGCTGACCTCCGGTTCACGCCAAAGATTTTGCGCGTGAAATGTGAAAAGCTGTTGGCTCTTGCTTGCGCTTGCCCATAAATTCACAATTCACAATTCACAATTTTTACAAAATACGTCTTGTAGGGGCAATCCCTTGTGCTTGCTTCGATGGCGGTAGACTGATAATTGATGTAAGCCCTGATGTGCGGTTGATTTGTTGGGAAATGGCTTGTTTAAAGATTTGTTCATTTCCCCAAATGTGGACGTTTTGCCGGGCGCGGGTGATGCCGGTATAAATCAGTTCCCGAGTTAATAGAGGAGTCAGTTGTTCTGGAAGTAACATAAAAACGTTTTCAAATTCAGAACCTTGGCTTTTATGAATCGTCATCGCGTATATGGTTTCATGTTCGGGTAGGCGTTCGGGCCAAAAAGTGCGGATGCCACCTTCGGTGGCGGGAAAATACGCCTGTAATTCAGAAGGTTTGGCAGGGTTTCTGAGTAAGATGCCAATATCGCCATTGAACAATTTGAGGCTGTAGTTGTTGCGCGTTATCATGATAGGGCGGCCGTGATACCGGTGTGAGATGGCGGCCCGTATGATGCCTTTGGCGCTGAGCAGTTGTTTTATTCGTTGATTAACCCTTTCAACGCCGTAGCGTCCTTGACGTGTTGCACATAAAACTCTAAATTTTTCAAAGGCTTGCAATATTTCTTCCGGTTCGCAGGCTTGTAAACAATGGGCGAGACTGGCCACAATGTGTTCAATGAGACTGTTGGGTAGGCTTTCTGAGAGGCCGAGTGGATACCAACTAACATCGGGGTAATCATTTGATTTGAGAATACGCAAGGCTTCTTCACTTTCTCCTTGATTAACCGCATTGGATAGCGTCCAAATTCCACTGTCTTCGCTAAAACGATAGCTTTTGTTTAAGAGTACGATGTTGTTTTGATAATGGGGCGTTTTGGGAATGGATTCTAGGGCTTGCGATTCCTGCAATTCCTGAACGCCGGCCGCGTCACAAATATCGCCGAGTACTGTACCGGCCTCGACAGAGGCGAGTTGATCTTTATCACCGAGTAATATCCATCGCGCTGATTTCGGAATCGCTTGTGCTAGTTTTGCCATGAGGGCTAAATCTACCATTGAGGCTTCATCTATGACGATGACATCGTAAGGTAGAAGGTTGTTGGCATGGCTGCGAAAGTAGGGCGAATTGGTTTGGGTACCGAGTAAGCGGTGTATAGTATAAGTGTCTTGAGGAATGGCGGCTTTGATTTCTGGGGCACAGTTTAATGCTTGTAAAGCTTGTGTAATGGCTTCTTGTAAACGAACGGCCGCTTTACCGGTTGGCGCGGCTAATGCGATCTTTAAATGGCGATTTTGTTCGAGTAGTAGGGCTAATATCTTGATAATGGTAGACGTTTTACCGGTTCCAGGGCCGCCTGATATAATGCAAAAGTGGCGTTGTACTGCTGTTTGTGCGGCGATTTGTTGAGCATTTGGGGTATGATTATTCTCGTTTTGGGCCGGAAATAGGCGCGATAAGCCCGCTTCTAGGATTGAGGGATTGATATCAGTCCGTTGTTTATGGCAGCGAGTGCGAATTTGTGTGGCAAGTTGTTGTTCATAATCCCAGTAGCGATATAAATATAATCGTTGTTGATCTAGAATTAAGGGGGCGTAGTCTCCAGGATTGCCGACAACCTGACAATTTTGTAGGGCCTCTAGCCATTGTTCTAAAGGGGGACAGCGTATTGTGGCGGTATTCACTTCTGATTGTTGTGGGAATAATTGTTCAGCTTGTGCGGCTAAATCTACGCAAACATGCCCTTCAGCGGTTAAATGACTGGCCAGTATTGCGCTTAACCATAATTCATCAGACTGATTATCAGACAGACTGGTTATCAATTTAGCAAAATGGAAATCAAGTTCTGATAAAATGCCTTGATCACGTAGTTGTTGGAATCGTGTTTTCATGTTAGTTTATTGGTGCGTTTATAGTAGGGGCGAACCTGCGTGTTCGCCCTCCCCAAAATCCGTTATAATCAGGCTTTTTTTTCTTTACGGCGAACACAGAGTACCACAGAGTGCTACAAACCTTTATTATATATATAAGTACTGAAGCACAAATAAACAGGTATTTATACCGCAAAGGGCATTCGCCCTGGATTGCCCCTACAAGCCGCCCGTAGGGGCAATCCCTTGTGGTTGCCCCCTTTCTCCTTTCTTTTTTTAAATACCTGCAAATTTATGGTTCAGTACTTACAATCCCTGTAGTTATGTTTTTAATCCATTATTATATACAATCCCTGTAGTTATGTTTATCTCCTTATAGTCAAAAATGAAAATGAATCAAATCATCAAACGTCGATCCTTGCCTGATAATATTAATCTACCTGACTCTATTCATCCGATCCTCCAGCGCGTCTTAGCGGCCCGTGATATCAATGCGGCTTCTCAATTGGCTTATGGATTAGAAAATTTGCAGCCCTATACGACATTACTGGGTATAGAAGAGGCCGTTAATTTATTATATGACGCTTTAAACCAACAAGCGCGTATTCTGATAGTAGCCGATTTTGATGCAGACGGCGCGACGAGCTGTGCCACAGCTATGAAAGCCTTACAGCAAATGGGCGCGAAAAAAATTGGATTTTTGGTGCCGAATCGAGAAAAACAAGGCTATGGATTAAGCCCAGAAATTGTTCAAGTCGCTTACAAGGATTCTTTTCTCGCGCATACGCCCTCTAGTGATATCCCTGATTTATTGATAACCGTTGATAATGGTATTTCCAGTATAAAAGGTGTCAAAGCGGCTAAAGAAAAAGGCATGCGTGTACTGGTAACCGATCATCATTTACCCGGAACACACAAACCCGATGCTGATGCGATTGTCAATCCTAATCAAGAAGGCGATGCTTTCCCCAGCAAAAATCTCTGTGGCGTGGGCGTGATTTTTTATGTGATGATGGCTTTACGAGCGCATTTGCGCGAAAAGGGATGGTTTGCTGAACAAAATATACCTGAACCGAATCTAGCCACTCTTCTGGATTTAGTCGCCTTAGGCACAGTCGCTGATGTAGTCACATTAGATTACAACAATCGCATATTGATTGAGCAAGGATTGCGGCGAATACGGGCCAATTATTGTTGTCCAGGTATCCGCGCCTTAGTGCAACTCTCTAAACGGGAACAAAGTTATTTAATAGCCAGTGATTTAGCCTTCTATTTAGGGCCGCGCCTGAATGCGGCAGGCCGCATGGATGATATGTCTTACGGAATCGCTTGTTTATTAAGCGAAACGGATTTTGAAGCGAAACAACATGCTGATTTATTGCAAATGTTCAATCAAGATCGTCGTTTAGAAGAAGATAAAATGCAGCAAGAAGCCTTGTCGATGTTAGACACGCTAGGCGATCCGGATAAACTGCCTATTGGCTTGTGTTTATTAGATGAAAAATGGCATCAAGGGGTTATTGGCATTCTAGCAGCGCGTATCAAAGAACGATTACATCGGCCCGTGATTATTTTTACCCATGATAAGGATAAAAAAGATCAGGCACAAAAAATGATCAGAGGTTCTGGACGATCAGTTGAAGGCGTACATTTGCGCGATGTACTGGAACGGATAGCAACGCAACAGCCTGAAATCATGGGGCATTTTGGCGGACACGCGATGGCAGCGGGCTTAACTATACCCCATTCACAGTTTCAAGCCTTTCAACAAGCCTTTGATAAAGGCATTCGTCAACATCTCTCGCTTGAGGATTTGCAAGGTACGATTTATAGCGATGGGCCCTTATCAGGAGAAGAGTTGAATTTAGACTTGGCAGAACAAATCAGAATCTTGACACCTTGGGGGCATCATTTTCCAGAACCCGTTTTTGATGGCGAATTTGAATTAGTTGATCGTCGTGTACTGAAAGAAAAGCATTTGAAAATGCAAGTTCGCCCCATTGAAGGCGGCCCCTTGATTGATGTTATCGCGTTTAACACAGTTGACAGCGAATGGCCGAATCAAGTCAACCGCGTACAAATCGCTTATAGATTAGATGTCAATGTTTTTCGAGGTTCAAAAAACGTGCAATTAATGGCGATGTATGTCATACCCCAATAACATTATTTATATATTGGATAGATCGGCCGATTACGCTTTAATTTGGGTAGCCAATCAGGCCCCTAAACTTGATTTTCGCTGATTAAAATCAAATCAATTTTAAATCACGAGTAAGTACTGAAGCATAAATTTTCAGGTATTTTAATAGAAGCAACCAGAAGAGGGGGCCCTTTACCATAGATAAAATACCTGTTTATTTGTGCTTCAGTACTTATGCGATTGAAAAAGAAATAAACGCGCTTTGGCGCTAAAGACGCAAAAGACGCTAAAGAGGCTCAGTATCAATAAATAGCAAATCGAAGAAGCCTCTCTTGCGTATAGTTCGTCTCTTGCGTTATAAAATTCAAAAATCGCTTGTTGAAGCATACGATAGCCGCAGTGACGATGTGTACGGGCTCATGACGTTCCAGTTTTACATCCAAATAACCTGCCCAAGCATATTGCGTATATGATTAACGCTTTTTTCACCTATACCTGATAAAGAACGAAGTTGTTTATCAGATGTTTCTGCT
>Ga0190344_1000823_pt1 | contig 12998 bp, 8 predicted proteins | sample 48721323_MG_FD_161662 | JGI IMG/M metagenome (GOLD analysis project Ga0190344, IMG submission 161662) | Hydrothermal vent microbial mat bacterial communities from Southern Trench, Guaymas Basin, Mexico - 4872-13-2-3_MG | ecosystem: Environmental > Aquatic > Marine > Hydrothermal vents > Microbial... | reverse complement strand
ATATCGCGCCTTAATTCTTGATAAAAAGTCGCGACTTGCCAAAAAGTTAATTGATTATTTAAAGGGGCAAATATCTCAGTCGGTTCATTAATCACAACGCAATCTGGCACGCTATGCAGTAAACGACATAAATAACTGGTACCGCTGCGCGGTATACCTGTGATAATCGCTTCTGAAAATGGCAGAGATTTTGAAAAGCCCTGTCGTTTGAACATTCGGAGAAATGAGAGGGTGTGTGGAGAAGAAGGAGCAATCTTGCAAACATTACAATTGGGGATAAAATTTGGAATCGCGTCGTGGCCTTTCGTTTGACACACGACGCTTTATTGGGAAAGCGGTCATATTTGGGAATGAGAAAACAATCTCATCGACATCGCAACACATCAATCTGCTTTCTCATTTTCGTACTCAACCTGAGTGGGCTGAGTTTTTCCCAAGTTGTTTTATCTAACAGTCCCGTTTGAAGCACACCTGCATCTCTTTGAAAAGCTTTCAAAGCCGCTTTAACATGGGTCATGTTGATAGATTCCAGTCTTTGGGTGAAATACCCTATTTCTGCTAATGAGACTGCTATCCAAATGAAATCAGGATCACAACTTCGGGGTGAACTTCTCCATTTGCTCTTAATAAGCGAATGAAGTTGGCGTTTTGTTTTGCTAGTCAGTTTTATCTGACTTAATTTTTTCCATATTTTGTCATCTAACTTTCCCGTTTGGGGCAATCGAGCGTCCCTTTGAAAAGCTTTTAATCCGCTTTTAACCTTTTCAGGGTTAGACGCTTCAAGGGGATTGAGATAACCGATTTCCGATAACCATGCGATTATCACAATTGGATAGGCTTCATATTTATCCCGTATGGCAGCTATAGAGGCCTCTCGCCGTCGAATAAACTGAATATTGGCGCGTTCAATGTCTGTCAGTTCACGGGTAACATGACGGGATTTTGGTTCATACCATGCCTGTTTTTTAAAGTAATCCTTTAGTTTGGGCGTATTGAAAATATAGCCATATCGTGCAAAAATTTCATTCCTCATCACTTTCAAGTCCCAAGCAGATCGGCCTCTTAAATCAGATGAGTTGAGATATCGGATAGAGGCTTCTCGATATTTTCCAGGTACAAGAGGGCCAGTCATCACCTTAAAAGCAGAGCTTTTTGAACGTCTCTTGCCGTTAAGGACTTTGACTGTCCAATCGTTAGCATTAGAACCCACATTGATTTTATACCAAAGTTCCTGAGCACTTATGAAAATAGGCACTCTATCAGAAAATTTGGTCACGCCAACCATTCTCAATTCGAGTTTTGAATGGGGGGTAAAGTGCTTGCCATAAATCTTAATCCATTGTCGCTGTCCTGAAGGAAGTGCTTTTAAACGATTAGGACGTATTTCTGTTATCACTGGTGTGTTAGCAGAAATTGAAGGTGTTGGTCGTGTCGATATCGTTGTAGGGGGGGATATTGAACCTTCTTTAATCTTTTTGTATCTTCGTGGAATATAGTGATTTTCCCGTGATATTGTTCTGTGAACCACACCTTTGTGTGGTGTTGAAGTTGTTGATTCATAAAACCATAATAAACCATCAGGAGTGCGTTTATGAAATACTCTAACGTGACCGTTCCACTTACCCCTTATTTTGACTCGTTTATTAACGATATCACCTGCTTTTAAATTTTTCCACCCAATTTTGGGATAGAGTTTTTTGTCATTATGGAAATGGGAGGTTCCTTTTTTCCCCTTAAGATTCCAAACACGACTAACAAATCCAGAACAATCTATTCCAGCAAAGTTTCCATAAACTGCCTTACCATTCACTTTTTTAGAGAAAGCTTTTCCAGCAACATGGCCTTTTTTTAGTTTTTCATCAAATTCTTCAATAGTATCAAAACCACCCCAATTGTAAGGTAAGCCGATCACCGTTTGACCCGTTTTGAAACGATTGAATGTTGGATTAGCATTACCCCGCAAAACGGTCCATTTATGGGTTGCATAACGTTCTGCATTGGCAATCACTTCATCCCTTGTAATGGCAAGGGTAGTCAAAGCCCAGAGCTGAATGAAAATACCAACAAACACTGCTAAAACAACATTCTGATATTGATTACCCATGATTTAAGTGCCTCCATTATTTACCATTTAACAATTTTTACGCCTTTAGAAGTCGTTATCACCTGATAAATTGTGCCAGTTGAATTGATGACGATCTTTTTATAAACGGTTGAATAGTAATCATTAGGAAGTTTCTTGACAGCAACACGTTTTCCCGTTTTATCGTACTTCCAGACTTCTAAATGCACGTAGTTGTCGTCAGTGATTCTTTCGACTTCAATGTAAAGAAAACCTTTGTCATCTTGCCGCAAAAATCCAACCTGTCCAAAAACGTCATCGGTTTTCATTGGAATCGTTTGGACAATGGCCCAATCCTCATCCATGATTTCAATAACCGCTTCATGGTTATTTTTCCAGAGGGTTCTAATCAAGCGATTATCCTTGAGAGGAAAACCAGGCATGACATTTTCCATTTGTTCTTCTGGGGAAAGAAACTTCTCAATCTTGCCCTTTTTTGCGAGCCCAATTTGATAGCATTGTTGAAATTGGCAAAGATACAGATTACCCCTGTCATCAAGTCGCATACCCTGCCCATAACCTTCAACTTGAGGAATGTCTGTTGACAGTTGATGCTGAGTCCTTTTTCCAGAAGAAGGATGCACAACCAGACTCTCATTGTCTAAAGTAAACCGTTCTTTATTGCGCCCAGTAATAATGTCTGAACCCCAGCCCGTAAAATCAATATGCCGTTGATATTCCCCCTTTTCGTTCAGCATTTTAATATTACCATTGATGCTATCAATCACATACATGTTGCCCTGTGTATCCAAAGAAAATGTATGAGGCCCAAAGGTTTCTATTTCCTCACCTTCTTGCAATCCAAATTGATTTGGCACGTTGCCCCATTTTATCTCGTTAGAATATTGAGGTTTAGAACTCACTCGTTTTAGTTCAAAAGATACCCATTCTTCTTTTGAGAAAGTACAGTTACGTGTTGTTAGATATTTATTTTTTCTTTTACCTTTAATAAAATCTATATTTTCAATAATTAACTCGAAATCCTCTACTAAAGCCCATTGATTAGGACAAGAAGCCTTAAGACTGACAGGATAATGTAGATGAATTTTTCCGGTTAATTTATTCCTTTCTATTTTTCCGTAAAAGGCTGCATCTCCTACCTTAAAACCATAATGTTGTATAATCTTAGGTTCAAGACTAATCCAAATAGCTTCAATGGCATCATTTGTTTGGGTAATTTGAGCGATCCCCAGTTCTTTATCATATCTTCCAACCACTTGGCTTCCGACAACATCAAAAGCTAACCATTCTCCATTCAAATCATATGTTGCACTGACTGGAAATGAAAATAGAATAAGAGTTAAGAATAAAATTATGAATAGCATATAAACCTTTGCTTAAATCGGTTATGGATATATAAAATTGATGTGTTATTCTTCTTGCTGTAAAAAATCCTGTGATAAATTTGGAATGTCGGGTTTCATTATCTAACAAAACATACTTTATCTATATTTATCAATTAGATATATTCTGGTTAGTTTTACTGAATCCGACACAAAATTTCTTATCACAGAAAAATTTACAGCAAGTTATTCTTTAAACCGAATAAAAATATTGGTAAATTCAAAATCATCGTAATCACTGCCTTCATGTGCAGATTTAACTTCTAAAGTGTTCTGACCCTTTTTTAGAAGATGAGCATCAAAATTGAAAGTTATATTGCCAAAAGAACCGTTTGATGGAGAAGAATCTAAATAACCTATCTGAGTGCCATTAATATTTACAATATTGTGGTAATTTTGCGCTCCCTTGACAAAAAAAGCGATTTCAGCTTTAGGAAATTTAAGATGGGCGTTATTAATTTTAAATGCCTTAGTATAGGTGCTACCCTCTGTACGTTGTTGAAATTGAGAATTAGCAGCGCCACTGAAGTGACCATCACCAAGATGATGGATAGTGGGTTCAATTTCTAGCAATACCATGTTGGAAGGAATATTTCGCATGGTAAAGTTAATAACATAATCGTTTTGCTTATTGCTTTTAGTGATATTTTTACTGACGGGTAAAAAATCCTTTCCTGAGGCAATCATCGCAAATGAGCTAGGCAACTTGTTTTCATAAATACGCAAGTCATAATCACCATTTAATCCAGAAAATACTTCTTTCGCGCCTGTCACTAAAGGCACTTTAATCTTAATGCCAGCAAGAGAGTTATTGCGATTATTTTTCACTTTACCCTTAATTTGGATATAAGCCGCTTTCCACGTTACCGATTTTACACCGTTAGGCGTTGTTACCACTTGACTCATTTTTCCTTTTGAGTCTATAAAAACTTTTTTATAAACCGTTGAATAGTAATCATTAGGTAATTCCGTTATGGAAATATGTCGCCCAGTTTTATCATATTGCCAAATTTCTAAATGCACATAATTATTACGAGTAATGCGTTCTACTTCAAAATAAAGAAAACCTTTGTCATCTTCTCTCAAAAATCCAACCATGCCAAAAACGTCTTTTGTTTTCATTGGGATAGTTTGAACAAGGGCCCAATCCTCATCCATAATTTCAATGACGGCTTCATGGTTATTTTTCCACACAGTCCGAATCCAGTTGTTGCCTTTGATTGGATAACCTGGTTTGATATTTTCCATTTGTTTATCAGGAGGGAGTATTTTAGTCACATTTCTCTTTTGTGCTACGCCAACTTGATAACACTGCTGAAATTGACAGAGATATAAATTGCCCGCATTATCAAACCGCATGCCTTGGCCATAACCTTCAACTTGAGGGATTTTGGGTGACAATTGAGATCGGATAAGATTTCCTCGCACTGGCTGTATAGCAAGGCTGTCATTGTCTAATATAAACAATTCGTTATTGCGCCCTGTTATAATATCTGAAGCCCAACCCGTAAAATCAATATTACGTTGATATCGACCTTTATCATTCAAAACTTTAATTTTAGCGTTGATGGTATCAACGACATATAGATTTCCTCGTGAATCCAAAGAAAACGTATGGGGGCCGAAGGTTTCTATTTCTTCTCCCTCTTGCAATCCAAATTGTTCAGGCCGTTTTCCCCAGCCATAAGTTGTAGAATGTTCTTGTTTATACAGTTTGTTTATTGTTGGCTTTGTACGCAAAAATGTTAAGACAAGATGATTAAATTTTGTTGGTTGCTCACGATTACTAAAATGACTGGCACTAGGAATCACTTCTCTTTTCGGATTATAACCACGTCGCTTTGCCGCATTCGCTTCACGAATGGCAGAAGCATCTTTAGCACCGACAATCAGCAATGTTCTTTTTTTTAACGGGTTTAAATTTCTCAGGTGTGCTGAAGAAAATGACAGAGAATGGCCTAACCAAGGGCTGGCAATTATCAATTTATTAACCCTTTTCGGATGATATGCAGCTAATTGTGCGGCAATACCACTGCCTATAGACAAACCAACTACATGAGTAGTTGGAATATTTAAGAATTTCAACAATTCAACCACATCAGTTACTGTTCTATCTTCTCGCCTTTTCCATGCCCATGAATCAATAGGATGTTGTCCCACCAATGTGGATTTTCCAAATCCACGAATATCAAATCGAATCACTTTAAATTCTTTAGCAAACTCTTGAAATTGAGACTCCCAAGAGGCACTAGCTTTAAAATCGCTAGTTGAATAAGGCGTTCTGCGAACGATTGTATCCCCACCATGAATTAACAATAATGGTGTTCCTTTCCCTGCCACTTCATAGTCTATTTTTGCGCCATCGCTCATAGTGACACGGCCTGTTTTAACAGATTGTTTTGACAACACTTTTTGACAGTTATTAGAACAACATACCAACACTGAAGTTGACACTTTTGGCGGATAAGAGGTACATCTACCTTCTTTTACAGGCACACCCTCTTTTTTAAGAATTTGTGGGCAAAGAGAACAATCAAATGCCATTAGGGGGGGTGTTAGCATAAGACAATAATAAATAATACCCAAAATTATTTTCTTTAACATGATTTATGTCTGTTATGTAAGTAATAAAAAATTTATATAAGTGATTTATTTTATTATATATTATATTTTGTTAATATATCGTAGGGTGGGTAGCGTCTTTTTGCAGCCCACCATTTTTTCTAAAATAAGCTCAAAAAATTAATGGGGCCGGCACAAAAACACGCTACCCACCCTACGAAGATTGAGCCTTTCATAAAGATGAAATAAGCTCAAAAAATTAATGGTGGGCAGCAAAAACACGCTACCCACCCTACGATGATTGAGCCTTTCATAAAGAAAAAAAGGGTCATTATCAATTTTAATCAATCCTGCCGATGCAAAATAAATTTTGCACTCCAATCGGGCCAATGCAAAATAAATTTTGCACTCCAATCGGGCCAATGCAAAATAAATATAAAAATTTTACCATTAACCATTAATCATTAACCAATTTTAACGCAATTGCGCTTTCTCTACAAATATCATTAACGGCTTGTAAATCGTCATCATCTAATACTTCACGTTTTTGCCTTACAGTTGAGGCGCTGATCTGATTGCGGCGCGGTAAAGGGGGAGCGTGCGGTATTGACGCTAGGATTGTTTTTAAAACCTTGACGGGTTGAGTGACTAATTCTTCATAACGCACGATGATCAGTTGATGGGCATTTGTCAAAATGATTTCAGCTAAATAACGCCATAATAAGGCCCGTTTTAAGGCTTCGTTAGGGGTGGCGACAATTTCGGATAACTGGTGACGTTGCCATCCTGATAAGTAGGGATCATTGAGTGAACCCACTGGAAAATCAACCACTTGGGCCTGTTTGAGGTGAGGAAAACTGGTTTTCCATGAGGCTATCGTGTCTAAAGGATGACGTATACAGGCGATGATCGGGGCATGAGGTAGCACTTGTTTTAATTGCGGCAATCTTGCCATATAAGCCAGTGTGTTTTTGGTAGCCAATAAAAAATCGGGGCGACTGACTATCGGGTGATACGCTGTCATGATATCAATTTGAGCGGTATCTTCAATCACTTTACCCTCATGTAATTTATTGTTTACCGGTTTACCATCCAAAATATCGCGCCTTAATTCTTGATAAAAAGTCGCGACTTGCCAAAAAGTTAATTGATTATTTAAAGGGGCAAATATCTCAGTCGGTTCATTAATCACAACGCAATCTGGCACGCTATGTAGTAAACGACATAAATAACTGGTACCGCTGCGCGGTATGCCAGTGATAATCGCTTCTGAAAATGGCCGAGATTTGGAAAAGCCCTGTCGTTTGATCACTGGGGGAAATGAAAACCAACGATGCGGTGATTTTTGCAAAGTGTAAGGTTTGAGCAACTGTGCCCATTCTGGTTGGGCTAATAAACTGTCTTGGAGAAGGGGATAAGCGGTGACTAATTCAATCACTAATTGATTAAGCCAAGGTTCGCGCCGAATAACAGACGGCCAATGGTAATGACAGAAAAAGGGTAAAGCGGAAAGGGCAGGAAGTGGCTTCACATGAGCAGGATAATTGAAGCGCTCATCTAAACAATGATAGTTTAAATTCAATTGCTTCACGGCAACAGGTAAGGCGATTTGATCCAACCAAGGGCGTTTTTTAGTAATCGAAGGCTCGGCATCAATCACTTGACAACAGTGTTCCCAAACTTGCCCAAAATTCAATCCATTTTGCACGACAATCATACCCGCATTGAAATAGGGCAACATCACTTCCCCAGAAGTGCTGGAAAGCACGCGCCGCTGTGGTAAAGGTAATTGAAATAAATCATATATTTTTTGCCAAAGCGTGACATCACGGGTAAAGGTTGCTAAATCGGCCTGTTTCGCATTGAAAGGCGCATCAAAAATGGCAGTATCGGGAAAACATTCACGCAAACATAATATATCACTGTCTAAAAAAACGATTTTATCGGCCAAGGTGTCTATCGCTAAACAAGCTACCTTATTCCCTATCGGATATTCCTCATCAATACTATTAACAATGGGTACCGTTCGCACACCCAAAATGTGCATCAAAGTCTGTGTTTTTTCTGAAAGCCGGCCCCAACGACTTTCTGGTTGTGGAAGGGCCGCGACTAATTCATACTCTTCACGCAAATAATGCTTTAAAGAAGCTGCAAGCAACATGGATTTAATTTCTAAATCGCCTTGCTGGCAAACGAAAACGAAACAGTATTTCATAAGATGAGGCTCATTTAAAAAAAAATCTATAAAGTTATAGCGTTTCCAAGTTGGAGTGCAAAATTTATTTTGCTGCGATTTTCGTTCCAAATTTATTTTGCTTCGGCGCATTTTTTTGGATAGGATGGTGGGCAAGCGGGCGGTTGGATTTGCGGGATAATATTTAATTTAGTCGCGCCCGCTTACCCACCCTACGAGAAACTGGAATATTATGATGATTCTTTGTTTTTCAAACATCGCGCAATAGGTTCAGACAAAATCCCTAAAATTTTGTTAAGGTTATCAATATAATACTCATTGAGATCAATAGAAACCTCTTGAAGTGTTAATGTCATAAATTTCCAATTGCTGCCCGTCGTGACTGCGCCATAAATGACATCAATATCCCTTTTTTCCTCTGTATTGAATAACTGCGCGGCTACCATTTCTGCGAGACATTGCGCTAAACCGGATTTCACATTGTCATTTTTAGCTTCGACTATGGTGATCACGGGCGCGACAATGGAAAGTTGTTCAGGTGAAAGACTAATCAAAAAATCACAAATGCCCTTTAAGCCTTTTTCAGAATCGACATTAAATGAGGTGCCCGAAAATAAACTGATTTGATGTTTGAAATGTTTTCTCAGTTCAATGAGAATGGGGGCAACAATCATTTCTGAACGCGCTTTTTCGGTATCAATTGCCAGTGCTAAAGGAATATTCTCTTTAAGCGTCATCCCTAAAAAATCACTGCACTTGATTTCAGGCACACTAGAAAACAAGTCCATCTCTTCATGAAGGGTTAAATTAAATTGCTTTTTCAATTGATTTAAGCTGGTAAAATCACTATAAGCCATTCGCTGATCCTTTAGAGTTTAACGGAAAACGATAAAATTGATATTGCGTTCGTAGGGGCGAACCTGCGTGTTCGCCCTTTTGAATGTTAGTTCGCCCTTTTGAATGTTAGTTCGCCCTTTTGAATGTTAGTTCGCCCTTTTGATTGTTAGTGAATCTGCAAATTGGGCTCTTCAATGGTTACCAATTCCTTTTTAAGGCGTAGAGGGCAACGCTTAATGCCTTTCAGTAAAAAGGTTGCTATGGCAATCGTACAAGAAATAAAAAATAAATCCCATCGTACCGAAAATCCTGCTGGTAGAATACCCAAAATACCCACTATGAAAGCGGTGATACTAAAAACGAAGTGAAGCTGTTTAACGCGCTTTTTTGAAGCCATGATTTTATGATTCCTATATTAATTAATTCCACGCTAACGTTTTGACGTGCAAAAACTAGTTCAAGTGGAAATACAATTATCAATTATCAGATGGTGGGCAGCAAAAACACGCTACCCACCATTTCACGCTTAAGTTTCGCTCCGCGAAACTTAAGCGTGAAATACAGAAAAATGTTAAAAATATTTAGGCGTACCTAAATAGTCACTTAAATAACCCTATTTTCATTAACAATTAACACACACAATTCGATTCTGAGCATCAATTGCGTTTAAGAGTTCTTTCATAATTAATCAAACAACGCAAAGTAAATACCTTCAGATGATTGGTTCAGATTATCCACAACTTGATTAATGGTGGCAATTGCTCTAATTCATTAGCCAAATAGTCAAATTCACTGTGATTTCTGCTCAGAAAAACTAAATCCTCTGCAATTTCCAAGTTATCCTGAATGGGCTGAGGATAACGATCCACTTGTTCGCGTAAAGAGTCGAGCATGTTATGAGCGTTTCCATCGGACTTATCCAAATAGACTTCTGCTCGTTTGATGAGGCCTAAGTTTTCTATTTTGAATATCATTTTGAACAGTTATCAGTTATAAATGTAGGGTGGGTAAGTTCGTTTCGACGGAGTCGAAACGAACTTGCCCACCATATCGCTTGCCCACCATATCGCTTGCCCACCATATCGCTTGCCCACCATCTATCAATTCACTGACATCTTCACTTGCCCACTTGACAAGGCTTGAATCACTTTTTCTTTTGGGCCCATTGCGACGAGTTGTCCACCATCCATCACAATTAACTGATCAACCAGTGATAATAATGACATGCGGTGTGTCACTAACAAGAGTGTTTTGTTTTCCAGATAACCCTGTAAACGCGCCTTTAATTGTTCTTCTGTCCGATTATCCATCGCATTAGTCGGTTCATCAAGTAACAAAATGGGCGGATTGAGTAATAAAGCTCTCGCTAACACAACCGCTTGCCGTTGCCCACCGGATAAACCCGTTCCGCGTTCGCCAATCGGCATGTCAAAACCTAAAGGATGGCGATTCACAAATTCATCTACTCCTGCCAGTTGGGCCGCTTTAAGCACCACACTGTCTTCTACTGACATCGCGCCCCTGACAATATTTTCTTTGAGGGTGCCATAAAATAATTCTATATCTTGTGGCACGTAGCCGATATTGCGCCGTAAATCGGCCGGATCAATTTGGCGGCTGTCAACGCCATCTAGCAAAATGCTACCACTGTGAGGCTGATAAAGGCCCAAAATCAATTTGGCCAGCGTGCTTTTACCTGAACCAATACGGCCAATAATACCCACTCGTTGCCCAGCCTTTATCTTAAATGAGACTTGACTGAGACTCGGTTGTGGTTGCTCTGGGTAACTGAAATCAACTTGTTTAAATTCAATCGTGCCTTGTAATTGCGGACGGTGTAGAAATTGATGGCCTGGCGGACGTTCTAGCGGCATTGTCATAATGTGGTTCAGAGCCTGTAAGGCCGCTACAGAATGATGGTAACGTGTTAATAGGCTCGCGATTTGTGCCAAAGGTGCCAACGCGCGTCCAGTTAATATGGTGCAAGCTATCAGTGCGCCCATGCTTAAATCACCTTCGACAATCAAATATACCCCATAAATGACAACAACAATGCTTGTCATCTGTTGGGCAAACAAAGCAAAATTAACGTAAAGTGATGATAATAAACGTGATTTCAAGCTGGATTGGGCGATTTGCCCAATCAATTGTTCCCAGCGTCGCTGCATTTCCCCTTCCGCGCAAGTGGTTTTAAGGGTTTCCATACCGCTGAGTGCTTCAACCAACAAAGCGTGTTTTTGGGTACTCGCACGAAAGGTTTGTTCAATCACTTTACGCAATGGCAATTGTATCAAGAGGCCGACGAAAATCACAATCGGCATTGTGTACAATGGAATCTGTGCCAGTTCAGGATGTAATGTCCAGATAACTGCTATAAATAATAGGGCAAAAGGTAAATCAATCAAGGCCGTTAAAGTGGCTGAAGTGAAAAATTCGCGAAAGCTTTCAAATTCGTGTAAATGATTCGCAAATGCGCCGACTGAACGTGGGTGAGCCACGCGCTGTGTGCCTAACACATGTTCAAAAATCATACTGGCTAACAAAATATCTGTTTTTTTGCCCGCAATATCAATAAAATAACCGCGTAATGTGCGAATGATTAAATCAAAACCAAATACGATAGCAACCCCAATCGCCAGTACCCACAATGTTTCTATCGCATGATTCGGTACGACACGATCATACACATTCATTATAAACAGTGGCGATGCTAAGGCAAATATATTAATCAACAATGAAGCGATGACGACTTCACTATAAATCGGCCAAGATTTGAGCAAAGTGCCCCAAAACCAATTGCGAGGGCGCGGCATAACACTGTCTTCGGTGCGCGCATCAAAGCTATAAGTCGGATGTGCAAATAAAGCGTAGCCGCTATAATTCGCTTTTAAATCTTTGACAGACAGCGTGGTGACACCTTCACCGGTATTAGGTAAAATGATTTCAACCGATTTTTTCTTTTTATCAAGATATTTTAATAATATACAAGCTTGTCCATCTTTGAGTAATAGCACCGCTGGCAAAACTAATTCATTAAATTGAGATAAAGGGCGTTTAATTAAACGGGCCGATAAATGCGCTCGCGCCGCGGCGCGGATAAATAATTCAGGCGTAAAGCGATTATTAACCAGCGGTAAACCCGCCTTCAGGGCATCCGCAGAAAACGGTTTACTCAGCAATTTGGTTAAAATGACGAGACACTGCAAAAGGGGATCATCAAAAGTCGCTATATTATGGCTTTCTTGCCAAGCGTTAGTTGAGAAAGTAGATTGAGTCATATTGATTTTGTTTATAGATTTTCGTTCCAAATTGAGTTTGCAAAAATATATTTTCACGCAAAGCCGCTAAGACGCTAAGAAGCGAAGATCTGCTATACTTAGCATCGTCATCAATTGCACTTTTTTTTAAAAGACACAATCAACAGCCGTTGTCTTACTGATCAAGTCAGGTGGTGGTGACTAAATCAAAACTGACGAATCTTCAAACGAAAAGTATTTATATTTATTTGAGGGTTTGAACAAATCTCAAAACTTGATAGAATGCTGATATTTCATACAAAAAAAATTGGGGCAAAAAATACTGATTATCATGATTTCAACTTCTATTGATTAATTATCTTCAACATCTTAACTTACAACCTATCAGTTTGGCCCGACACTTTTTTTCTTTACGGCGAACACAGAGTACCACTTCATCACACAGAGAATAAGTAATTCACGCTTTCGATGCGTAGTTTCGCTTCGCGAAACACAGCGATGAAAAGTTGCGCGCAACTTTTCACTTAACAAGTTTTGCGCGCAAAACTTTTGCGTGAAAGCGTGAATTTGATTTTTCAATCAATTAAGTACTGAACCATAAATTTTCAGGTATTTTAATAGAAGCAATCGGGGCAACCACAAGGGATTGCCCCTACAACCGTACCCGTAGGGGCAATCCCTTG